>Ga0114959_10000917_pt1 | contig 27195 bp, 22 predicted proteins | sample C_130625_EF_Meta_FD_87317 | JGI IMG/M metagenome (GOLD analysis project Ga0114959, IMG submission 87317) | Freshwater microbial communities from Lake Croche, Canada to study carbon cycling - C_130625_EF_MetaG | ecosystem: Environmental > Aquatic > Freshwater > Lake | place: Lake Croche, Canada... | reverse complement strand
TTTAACTGATGAATTATTTAAGAAAAAGTTTAATACTGCACTGATTTCACCACTACTTGCAGTAACGACTTTGGAAAGCTGAAAAGGGATTCTATTTCCTGTAATAATTTCTGTAAGTGACAGTTGCTCTAAGTTAAGGCCCTTAGAAATTAAGATAGGATAGCTAAGTAGCGTAGTTGGCCACCAATAGAGTGGGTGATTAATATAATCTTTGATCGTGATTTTTACAGGATTGTTGTGTCCAACCTTTAGTATGCAATTGATAGATAACTCTGAAGGGGCTCCCCTAAGTGAGCTTAATGAAGCTATGCTTGGTAGTGTTACTAGGTTTTTAAGGAAGTCGCGGCGTTACATGATAGGGTACATTACTAACTTATTAAACCTAAGACGCTAGATTACATATGATAGTTGCATCGTAATAGCTATATTATGCTATGTATTATGCAAAATGATATCAATCCTGTCATGCTATCGCAAAATTATCCATTTCTAAGTTTACAGGGTCATCATTGTCTGAACTTAAACTTATAAAAAGTATAATCACATTTTTAGATTAATTATTGATTATTTAATCCTACTCATTGCTACATTAACAAAATCGTTAGTGAAACAAGTTTTATAATCTGTAAAACGAGTTAAGTTCTCTTTTCTCCAAGTACCCTCAGTGCTATTATCGAATTGAGCCGACTGAACAATATCATATACCAGCTTCGCACCATCTAAGTGTATAGAGTAATCGTTTTTAGCATATGTCGAAAGGGTTGATTTAATCAGTTGAATTTCCGCATTTTTATTTTTCCCGTCAAAGTACGATTCAGGAATCTTAGCTAATATTTCCTCTGTTGTATGAGAATTGATATATCTCATTGTACGAACGAAAGCGTTAACTAATTTTTGAGTTAAGGCTGGAAATTTTTTAATATACTCAGGAGCCATGATTAAGCATTGTGATGGAAAACTTGAACCTAATATAGCATGGGTAGATTCAGCATTATTAAAATCGTAGAGTAACGTTACTAATCCTGTTGAGCTAAGAGCTGATGAAAGGGGCTCTTGAAAAGTCATAATATCAACTTGATTATGTCTGAGTGCGTTTATAACTGCTTCTTGACGGCCAGTTGTATCTTTTAGGATAGCTGTATATGAATTTAACGGTAAGCCAGATTTCAGAGTAAGGTACTCAGTAAGAACGCTTTTTGTTCCGTAACTAGCTCCCTCTGCTATACGCAAACCTTTAAAATCTGATGCTGAGTGGATTTTATTTACTATATTGTTTGAAACAAAAATTGAAATTCCAGGTGCGTCGTTGAAAAGCATTACTGCCTTTACAGGCAATCCATGTCTAGCTCCAAAAATCGTATGATGATACCAGTGATATACTGCGTCTACTTGCCCCTTGATTAATGGTGATTGTAATAGGTAGTCATCTTTTTCGAAATCTTCAATTTTTACAGGTTTTATGATAATACCTTCAATTTCATAGTATCCTAGTGCTTCTGTGAGTGTGGGTATAAATACTCCATCATCACAGGCTAACTTTATAATTGGTGTAGCAGCATTAATTTTTGTAATTAACAGTAATATTGAAAAGTAGTATATCAACTTACGAAAAGGAGTAGAGTGAATCTGTAAATTTATATTCATTCGAGTAGAGCGTGTTCAGGGGGAATTTGCTTAGAATTTAATTTTATTAATTGGGTTTCAATTTCTGCTACTGGTAGAGGTAAAAATGAACCTTGAAGAACAATTTTGTCCTGTCCTTGTTTGCTAAGTATATAACGTAAGAATTCTTTAATCTGTACGTCGCCGAAAGTAGTAGTAATCATAGTTTTTTCATCATCTATAGTATAGTATGCGTAAATACTCCGATACAGTGGGTAGCTATGGGTTTCTACATTCGATTTAGTTAGTTCGTAATAATCTATTGATTCTCCAATACTTACAGTAATTGGTTTTGTTTCGGGAGTTTGGTAACCTAGTGGAGCATATGCGATACCTTGTTTGTCTGATGCTAAAACTTTCATCATTTCTTTTAGATCAATGTATTCCTTAAAATTTTCATTCCACATAGCACCTCCATGGAGTACACGATTTTGAAAGTAGGAGATTGCGCCAGCGCCTAAATTTGCAGGTCCATAGGTGTGTATTTCGAGATTTGCGAGTGGACCGTTTATGCCAAGTTGTCTCCACGTACGTATATTTTTAGATTTTGGTCTAGCTACTGCTTCTTCCCAAGTTAGAGCATTCCATCCTCCACCTCTTTGTGCACCAAAAATGCGATCTAGTTCGGCTAGTGATATGTGTTTAATGGGATTATTTATATTAACAAAGATAGCGTATGCTGGAGCTTTATTAATTTCTACAGCGCTGCCTGTTGCTATCTCAATTTCTTGGGGGTATACCCAAGATCGCTCATAGATTCCATAGCGTTCATAGGGGTAAATTTGCCTACTCATAAGTGCTATATTAGCAGTGCGCATATCAAGTCCATAGATAGCGCTAGAGTTTCCAGTGAGTGAGTTTTTGAAGCGTACTTGCGGATGTAATTTAATAAATTCGGTTTCCCAAATTTTCAATAAAGGCAGTAGCTCTTTACTACCTGTAATACTAATTGTAGTATCTACATTTATCTCGGCTTTGTAATTAACGTTTGTAGCGCTTTTGGCTATTGAAAGTGAAATACTGAAAAATAGTAAAATATATCTTAGGCTCATTGGTCTATTTTTTTAAGTTCATTTGCTGCATCCTGTGCATTTAAGGGAATGAATAGTCTTGATGCGGCAACTATATGTTGACCTTCACGACTTAAAATGAAGCGTACGAATTCAGCTTCTCGCACGGACAAGCTAGTACCTGGCTTTCGATTAAAGTACAGATATGCTCCATTATGAAATGGATATGAACCACTAAAAAATGAATTTGAAGAGGGTAATATAAAAGGACTTTTGCTATCATTAGCTATTGGTAATATTTTTACATCGCCATGGTTTGCGTTTATAACTCGTTGAAATATAAATCCTATTGCTTGAGGATCTTTTTCTACAGCCTCTAAAATAAGCTGATCTCGTGTTTTACCTTTAGCTTTAGTTGATATATCTGCTCTTGGTGCTTCAACAAATTCAGGATTCCACTTTGTTCCTCCATGAAATGCTACTCTTTCAATAAGATCAGCCCAGTTGCTTAAAGTGACATCAGAACCATAAGGATGTATTTCTTTATCGCTAAGTTCGCCGTTAATTCCAATTTCGCCCCAACGTCGTATGTTTTTATCTGCACTACGTGCGGATTTTGTGGTCCACTTTGTACCAATCCATCCTCCAGTTCTTTCTGTTCCGAAAATTCCGTCTATTTGGTCTAAGGTCAGACCAGTAATTGGATTCTTTTTATTTACGATAAAAACTAAGCCTGGTGTAGTGCCTTGAGGATCATCAAATGAGCCATTTGCAAAGCGTATTTCAAGTGGATCATAACCAAAGTGATCTTCAAATGCCTTTAAACCATTGCGCCATTGCTTGTGTCCCATCAATCCCACGTCAGCTTTACCAGAAATAAGTCCTGCAAACGCCTGTGAGGTATTTATAAGGTAGCAATTAAGTCTTACCTGAGGGTTTTTATTACGGAATCCAGACATCCAAGCACCTACTAGATCCTCTAATGGAGTTCCATATATTCTTAGTACACCTGTTACTCGTTGCGTTGGCTTGTATTCTGGTAATTGAGATAAATCGTAGTTGGTAGTATTATAAGTGGCGGTCGAATGAGATACTGTTTGTGCATCTATTCTGAGTAAACTTGTAGCGCAAAATATGAATGCATTAATATAAAATGATATTCTACTGATAAAATTATTCATTATTGTAGTTTCTTGAGTTGTTCATTCACAACTTCAGCAGTAAGTGGTAAATATTTCCCATCGCGTTCAATTTCTATTTGCCCTTCTTGGCTAAGAACAAACTTTATAAACTCTTTTACTAAGGGATTTATTTGGGTTCCGGGTTTTACGTTCGTATAAAAATAAGCTTCGTTGAATAGTGGATACGTCCTGTTTTGAACGTTTTCAATAGTATGCTCTACGTATGGGCCACCTTCTTTTGCAGCTACTGCTAATCGTTTAACGCCTGGTCTTTCTCCTCGGTATCTATTATAAGCGATACCGTATAAATCTTTAGCAAGAGAATCTGTTATTTGGTCTGCTTCAATATATCTTGTACCGTTAGGTCTTACAATATGTGCGTAAGCGTGAATGTCTTCGTTCCATTTATCGCTAGCGCCAAGTACTTTATCTGCAAAATCAGTTGCCGTATTATACCGCAAATTAAATCCATATGGTGTTATGCGATGCTTATCCCAAGGACTTCCTAGGTTTAACTGAGCCCAATACCTAATATTTTTTTCAGCTCCTCGTGCAAAATCAGGTCTAAAATTAGTTCCAACCCAGCCTCCATCACGAGCTGCACCAAATATTCCATCCAATTGCTGCATAGAAACTCCTTTAATAGGGTTATTTTCGTTGACCAATATGACTACTGAGTTTTCCCAGCCTGCTACGTCATATGAACCGGTAACCACGGTTATTTCTAGCGGGTCATAGTTCATAATTCTTTCATAGCCTAAAAGGTCATAAAACCCAGGTTTATGGCTCATGACTAGGTCTGCTTGATTATAATAAAGTGCTGCAAACGCTATCGCTGAGGTAGGTAAGAAATAAGAGATATGTATTCCTGGCTGAAACTTTGCGAATGCCTTTTGCCAATATTCACCTAAAGCCCCATCACTCAAATAATTATTTCCGTGTATTCTTATCCAACCTGAGTATTGTTGAGTTGGAACATAATGAGGAAGTTTGCTTAAATCAAAGTGCTTTGTGTAATGCGGTTTTGAACCACGATCTGCCACTACACCAGCCCTTTCTTTTTGCGCCTGTAAGGCTTTATGGGTATCTTCTGAGGTTACTATTTCCGCTCTAGCTAATTTGCTAAAAACAGAGAAAATTATTAATACAATTAGTGTTACACGAAGTAAAATTTTCATAGTCTAATTTAATTTATTTAATTCTTCTGCTACAACTTTTGCTGTAAGCGGTAAATATTTCCCGTCACGCATAACGAGTTCTTGTCCTTCGCGACTTAAGATAAATCGTAAAAATTCTTTTAGCTTTGGATCCACCGGTTTTTTTGGATCTTTATCTAAAAAGAAAAATACGTCTGCATACATTGGGTACTTTCTTTCGCGTACATTATCTAGAGTTAGCGCATATGCAGGATCTGCTGTTTTAACAGAGACTGATATGGACTTTGTCTTTTTTGATAGCCAAGCATTTCCTCCTGCTACGTAAGCTATAGCATATGGATCTTTAGCTAAATCCTCCATCATGAGTTGCCCAGCTAGCTTTAAAGTGCCATCCGAGTTTAGTTTATTAGCATATTCCTTAAGTTCTTCATTCCATTTACTAGTAACACCGCCAAACGCTCGAGATGTAATTTCTTGAGGAAAGTGGAACTGCAAGTTGTAACCCAGTACATGTATAGGTTTGTTAGCCCATTCACCTTTAAGGCCTAATTGTCCCCAAGTGCGTATATTCTTATTTGGAGCACGAGCACGTGTTTCGTCCCAATTTAAATCCTTCCATACTCCTGTTCTTTCGCATCCATAAATACCGTCAATTTGTTCAAGAGATATTTTATTGATCGGATTATTTTGATTTACATAAAAACCTATGGCTGGGTTCCATCCAGAAACATCGTAACTTCCTGTCACTACGACTATACCTAGTGGAAGACGATTGAATTCTCTTTGGTATGCCATCTGTTCGTCCCACATGATTTGCCGACCTAATGGTCCTAAATCTGATTTTCCGTATATTAGGCCACTAATTGCATGTTCACTTGTATTTAAGTGAAAATCAAATTTTACATTTGGATGATATTTTTTAAATGCTACTTCCCACCATCCAGCTAGTGGACTATCTGTAAAGTAATTAGAACCCCATAGTCTAATTAGACCACTAACTTCTTGGCTAGGCTTATAACTAGGTAAGTCACTCAGATCGAAAACTTTTGTGTAGTGGACTGTATATCCTCTACTTTTCATCATTTTAGCCCGTGCTGCTTGTACCTCTAAGGAATCTGGTTCAGCGGCTAGTGCAATATACTGGCTTAATACAACGAATATGCAACTTATAGCTATAAAAGCTGATTTTTTCATAGGGGTATATACTCACTTCGATCATTTGTATACTAGACTACAAATGATTTGGGTTATTGGGGTTAGAGTCTTTAGCAAAATAAAAGCAAATGATGCAGCAAACTATGACTTATTAATTGAGCAAAGATAACTGTTTTTTAATTTCACTATATGGAAGAGATAAATAGCTACCGTTTTGATCGATTATTTCTTGTCCTTGTTTACTTAAAATAAATAAGAGAAATTCTTTTAATTTTGGCTCGATTGTAGTCCCGGGCTTTCTGTTTAAATAGAAATATAGATTACGTACAAGAGGGTAGGATCTGTCTTTGAATGTTTCTCTGCTAGGAAAGACAAATGGTCCTTCAGGTGTAACTCCAAGTGAGATAGCTTTAAGCCCAGATACTTTGCTCGCTTGTGGATAAATTGTCCAAGCTATGCCGTATTTATTGGTTAATAATTCATTCCTTAACATGTACTGAATGCCGCCATGTTGATCTAGTTTGTCTGAATCATCTATCATTTTGCTGCCAGTTTCTACATAGCTTTTATAATTTGGATTCCACTTATCGCTGTTATGTAAAACCCGTAATTGAAAGAAACGTGTGGTTCCTGATGGGGCATGGCCATACGTTTGAATAGTTTTATTGGTCCATTCGCCAGGTAATCCTAATTGACCCCAGGTACGTATATTTTTCTCACTTGTTCGTGCAGCATTTAGATCCCATTTAAATCCCCTTAGCGCTCCATTACGTTCAGATCCAAATATGCCATCTAACTGATCTATAGTTAAATGGTTAATAGGGTTTTCGCGATTTACATATACAATTATACCTGGAGAGCGTCCTTCAACGTCGTATGTACCTGATGCTACTATTATACCTGTAGCGTGATACCCATAGGTTTCATAAAATGAGAGTAATTCAGTTATAGCTGGTTCGCCACCATCTGGTGCTAAGTCAGTTACTCCTGTTACAAGAGCTGGAAAAGCAGCATCGCTTGTAATAAGATTATCCTGAAAATTAATTTCAGGATAGTATTCTTGAAATTTTCTTTCCCACAGCTTTAGAACTCCCCCAAAGCCAAAACCGTAATTTCGAATTGTTCCTGACAGCTTAGATTTTGCTACATAGTTGTTATTAGAATCTAGATCGGCACAAAGTTTTGTACTTGGTAATAATAAACCTAGCACAGATGCTAAAATGATAAAAGTGCGCATATCTAGAATGACTAGTTAAAACAAGGAATGTTATTTATTACAAACAGCATTCCTTGTTTTTTATTAGCAATTTACTGCTGTGTGTAAGTTAACAATGTAAACGTATTTTTAAAATAAGTATTAGGATAAAATGGAGCTATTTCTTTTTTCCATTTCTTACTTACATCTACTGTTCCTTCAGCAGTTGTTAAATATAAGGTCTTTGTCTTTTTATCTAGTGCCATTGTTCGTGCATATGGCCGTGTAGTTGGAGCTTCTGATAATTTGTAAGTATTGGCATCAACTTGTTGTATAATTACAACAGTAGCATCGAAACCGTTTGCGGTATATATTTTCTTTGTTTCAGGATCGAAGATAATTTGATCATTTCCGCGTCCTATTGTTTCACTAGCAACTACATTGCCTGATTTTGGATCAAAAACTAACAAAGCAGGATTATTGCCTCGTGTAGTAACAAATAGACGCTTGTTTTGCATATCATATGTAACGCTATTAGGTAACGTGTGGCCTTGGATATCCCATGTACTAATTAATGTATGATTAATGGCATTTACTTTTATTACTTTGTTTTTATCACGTAGGGCTATGAAATAGTTTCCTTCTCCATCAGGCGCTGCACCTTCAATACTTTTGCTATCAATTTTTAAAGTTCCTGTTACTTCATTGGTTCTTGTATCAAAGAATGTTATTTGGCTGCTATCGCCTTGTGTTATTAAAATTTGGTGTGTTAAAGAATCGTAAAAACCATTATCTGCGTCTTCGCCAAATTTTTTACGCTCTAATGTTTTAAGTGTTGATAATGTAAAAATTGTAGTCGTTCCGTCTTCATTGATTGTATAACCACGGTCTAGTTCAGGAACTAGAACGGTTGAATTCCCATCACTCGTGTTTTCAACTGCACCTTCAATTTTCTTGGTATTAGGATTGTAAATTAGAATACCATCTTCACGTCGTGCTATGAATAGTCTGTTGTTTACATTATCAAAAGTAAGGTAATCCCAGCTAGGGTTTGTTGGGCTTGGTATTTTTAGTGCAGAATCTAGTCTATAAAAGGTATTTGCAGATGCTATGGTGTTAATTGCTAACAAGGATAGGATTACAGTTAAGAGTTTATTTATTTTCATATTAAAATTTCACCTTTATTATTACGCTAGTATCTTAATTTAGGATTAAGCCTGTATTAAAAAAAATACAGTTACCTTATGGGGATTCCACAAAAAGACCATCGTGATTGATTATAAGACGGGCTACTTGGTCTCTAATTAAAGTCGCTTTTTGTAAAAATTGTACCTGATCATCACCATCAGTATAGCGAAAGGCTAGTGCAAGAGCTCCTATACGTTTTCCTGAACTGTCTTTAAGTGGCAGCATTACACCTATTTTAGGTGTTTTTGAACTAGGCTCTATGTTTGTTGCACCATGTAAACCGACATCTATATCTGGAGGATCGCTTGGTTTGCCAATCACATTTAATGTAGATGCGATTATCTCTTGGTTATTTTTATTTGGTCTTATGCTATGAATTCCAGCAGTTACTAATTCTGGATATTGCTGCATTAGTTTTGTAACTATTTTTTGTGCGTAGATTTTGTTATCTTTTGCATAACCATATTTTGGAGCTGATTCCGAAGCACTAAGCACTAAAGGTAAGTTGACTAGAGTTACTATGAAAATAAATGCTAACTTATTCATGTATAAATTAATTAATTTTATTTTTTTCATTTAATATAAATTTATAATTAAGTGGTATATAGTTAGATTGTTTCAAAACGCACTTTTGTCCTTCTTCAGAAAGTATAAAATCAATGAAATTCTTTATAATTGAATCTATTTTAGAATTAGGACTTTTATTTATATAAGCATATACACTTCTAGTCAGTGGATAACTTTTGGACTCTATATTACTTCTATTAGCAATATATTGTTTAAGGCCTGATTCCTTAGATATACCTATTTCTTTTGAACCTTCTACTATGATTCCTGTGGGAGCTATTCCTATGCTATATGGATCATTCGCTATAGATCTTAATAGAAATATATCCGGTTCTGGTGTATTTTTATAATCTACTTCTGTAATTATATCCCAATCAAAAGAGTTGTTTCCGTTAAGAATTTTATCACGAATGTATCTGCCTGTGCCTTGATCTACATTTGGTATATATACATGAAAGGGCTTATTATTTACTTCTTTGTCGTGGCTTATAAGATCCCAATTTTTAATAATATTATTACCTGTTTTTTGAAGAATCTTCCTTAAATCTTCGATTGATATTACGCTAATTGAATTCTTTGCATTCACATAAATACCTAAAGTTGGTGAATATCCTGTTAGATTTGAACCTACAGCAAATAACTCAATGGCTAGCGGTTTATACCTATATATCCACTCAAAAGCTTTAATTTCTTGTGCAGTAGCTTCACGTCCTACTAGAGCTAAATCACATTTATTAGTATACAGTGCAGCAATAGCTGTATCTGAACCAGTGAAGTGTAAATTAAAATTACATGTAGGATGCTTTTTGGAATATTCTTCTATCCAAACATTACACTGCTTTTTTAATTGTGGATTTCCCCAAATATTAAGTGATTCGATACTTTGTGCATTTATGAATATAGGTGATAAATAAAAAACACATATCAAAATAATTGATCTATAAATTTTCAATAGAGCTCCTTAATCTGTTTAATTGATATCTTGGGGTCTATAGGGAGATAACCACTTGTTTCGAGCATTATTTGTTGACCATTTCTACTTAAAATAAATTTAAGAAATTCTGCTAATTGAGGTTCTACTGATTTATTGGGAGGTTGATCTATGTAAGCGGGTATTATTCTAACCAGTGGGTATAGTTGTTTTATTAAGTTTATTTTGGTTGGATAGTATGCTTGTTCATTAATATCTTTACTAATGGCAAGTACTCTAACGTCTGGAGTTGCATATCTAATATTTGAAATTCCAATACCATATGGGTCGGTTGCTAATTTATCTATTATTCTCTGCCCTTGATCATACTGTGTCCCGTCCTTACGAATTAAGTGTGTATATTCAGTTATTAAAGGATTCCACCTGTGACTGCCTAAAAGTACACGTTCTCTAAAAAATAAGCCAAAATCTTCATCTACTCTCCAGCTGTAAAGTTTTATTTCTTTTGATTCTGTAAATCCTAGTTGATTCCAATTTCTTATATTTATGCTACTGCGTTTATGTTCAGTGCCAAATAACCCTTCAAGCTGAGTGATTGATATTTGTTTAAGAGGATTACTCTTATTAACAAATATCATATGTGCGTAGTCGAAGTAGTTTATATCTATACTGCCGGTAGCTATCTCGAATTTCTTTGGTTGATAGCCCTTTTCTCGTATAAAAGCTTCTTCTGCTGCAGGGCTAATTTCTTCTCCCAGAATTGCTAGGTTTCCTGCGCCTGTATATAGTGCTCCTATCGCAGAGGCCGTTCCATACAGGTGATTTTTAAATTCAACATTGGGATGGTATCTTTTGAAATCACTTATCCATTTATCTATTAGTTTTCCCATGAAGTCATGTTTGAAGCTACCATGACCCCAAATATCAATTGTACCAGAAACGGGTATTTTAATTTGGTAGTATGGTAAAGACTTAATGCATTCTTTTATAAATTGATCATCGTCAGTATTTGATTCGATAATAGCAGATAAACTGCAGCATACGCCTACGCCGAAAATTAGCGTAAGCATTAATTTATAAATGCATTTGAGCACAGAATTTAGTTATTTAGTTTACTAAGTTGTTCTTTAGATATTTCAGCTGTAAGCGGAAGATATTTACCATCATTCATAACTTCTTGCTGACCCTCACGACTTACTATGAAGCGAAGGTATTCTCTAACCTTGGGATCCATAGTCTGATCAGTATAAGCATAGATTTCATCGAAAAATGGGTAAGTGTGGTTTCGAATATTTTCCATCGTGTAAGTATAGAAAGGTCCGGAGTTAGTCTTTCCAAGTGCCAGCACCTTTAACTCTGATGGTATATTTTTTCCTACAGGTGCAGCTATATATGCTATGCCATATTTGTCCTTAATAAGGTCATCATTTAAACCGCGTTTAAGTGCTCCAAAACCTAAACCTTGATTATCTTTTTCTTTAGGTTCCGAACCCACATAATTTGCGTATATACGTAAGTGTTCGTTCCATTTATCACTACCTTGCAAAATGCGATCTGAAATCTCAGTTGCTTGGTGATAACGCGCATTTAGACCGTAAGGATTAATGATTTGATTAGCCCACTCACCTTGAAGACCTAGTTGTCCCCATGTACGTATATTTTTTTCAGGTCCGCGTGCGAATTCTGGATGCCAATCAGTACCAATCCAGCCACCTAATCGTTCTGATCCAAAAATACCATCTAGTTGTTCCAATGATATTTTTGTAAGTGGGTTGTCTTTATTTACAACAATACCAAACGCTGGTTGCCATCCGGTTACATTGTATGAGCCCGTAGCGATAGTTATTTCGACAGGATCGTGATCTTTATAGCGTTGGAAAAGTTGTAATTCTTCTGTTGTTATTTTACGTCCAATTCCGATGTCGGAAACGCCAAAGACAAGAGAGGGAACAGCAGCTCGTGTCGTAAGCATGTGGTATTCGAATTTAACGCCTGGGTGATATTTTAGAAAAGCCTTTTCCCAATATTCTCCCAAATTACCATCCACAATGTAATTACTTCCCCAAAGTCTAATAGTTCCTGTAATTTTCTGTGTCGGTTTATATGATGGTAAATCACTTAAGTCCCATTTGTTGGCAGGATAGAATGATTTTTTCCCTTTTTTTGATAATCCATCAGCTCTGGCTTTTTGCATAGCCAAACCTGTTGATACTTTGACGTCGTCAATGCTTTGGGCACTGGCTATTGATATAGTAAGCAGCGTTAAGATTAGGGGTAGTATCTTTTTCATAAATTTATTCTAATTTTTTAAGCATTTCGTTAATAACCGAACTAGTTAACGGTAAGTATTTGGCATCTTCTTGTACTGCTTCTTGTCCTTCTTTACTAAGTATGTAACGAATAAATTCTTTTATTTTGGGATCGAGTGGTTTTCCTGGTTCTTTATTAACGTAAAAATATACCTCATCAGGCAGAGGATAAGTTCTATTTCTTAGTGTTTGTAGATTTAGAGGTATAGCTGTGTTACCTCCACGTGGTATGATAGGTACTAGTTTCGAATTCGCTGTTAAAAACCCATAACCTGAATAGCCAATTCCCAATTTATCCTTGGAAACGGCATCTACTGTTTGTTTAGCTTCTAATTCAGTTGTTCCATCAGGATTTTTGTAATTCGTAAATTCATGTAATGATTCATTCCACTTAGCACCACCTTGGAATACTTGTCGCTCAAAAGTGTGTGGAATATGATAAAATAAATTATAACCATATATGTGTATTGGCTTATTAGCCCATTCGCCTTTTAGACCTAGTTGACCCCATGTGCGTATGTTTTTTTCTGGTCCACGAGCTGCACGTGTATCCCATGTTGCATCATTGAATGCTCCAGACCTTTCAGCTCCGAAAATGCCATCAAGTTGTTCTATTGAAAGTTCTTTGATTGGGTTATCTTTATTCACAAATATACCTAAAGCATAACTCCATCCAGGTACATTAAGACTTCCAGTGACAACAGTAATTTCTAATGGGTGATAGTTATGATAACGTTGAAAAAATACAGTCTCATCAGGAGTAATATGTCTACAAGGTCCTATATCTGCTAATCCAAAGGTTAGGGCAGGGATAGCTGCTAATGCGGTTTTAAGATCCCAATCAAATGTGATTTCCGGGTGATATTTTTTAAATCCAGCTTCCCAGCGTTTACTTAAAGAACAATCAGTAAAATAATTAGAACCCTTTAATCGTATTAAACCTGTTACTTTTTGCTCTGGAGTATAAGTTGGTAAGTCGCTTAAGTCCCATCTTTCATTATAGTAAGTTATTGAGCCGCGTTTTTTTAATTTATCGCCGCGACCTTTTTGTACTTCTATTGCATCACGTATTTGTGCAGTACATATAAGTGTAGTTATAAGTAATGTACTGATGTAGATTAATAAATTTTTAATCATGTGCGTTTAGTTTTTTAACTTCTTGTTTTGCGAATTGCTTAATTATTGGAAGGTAGCCACCGCCTTTGTGCTCAACTATGGTTTGACCTTCATTACTGAGTATAAATTTAATAAACTCAGCTAGTTTTGGATCAGCCCGTGAGGTAGGTTCTTTATTTAGCACCATAGTTATAATACGAGTAAGAGGATAGGAATGCATGATGATGCTATCTCGGTTAGGTAGTAGATATGGTCCGTTATTTTCTCTTGATATCGCGATTGGTGCTACATGGTCGTTAGAGTAACATAAGCTGGATATTGCTAAACCATACGGATCGTTAGCTAATGCATCTAAAGATTTTTGCCCACCGTCGCCTTGACCTCCTTTTGTTCCTGGAGTGTCAGGGTATTCAATTAAATTGGGGTTCCATTTATGGCTTCCATTAAATACAACTTGTTCAAAGTAGTATGAAAATCCGCGTTCTATTGGCCATCCATGTAAGTGTATTGGCTTATTAGCCCACTCTCCAGTTAGACCTAATTGACCCCAAGTAGTAATTGCTGATTCTCCTGTTTTTGGATTTGCGCTATATATTCTATAAATCTGATTTAGATTTAAATGAGGCAGGGGGTTGGATTTATTTTTATATAGTACAATAGCAAAGTCTCGATTTCTTGTCGCTAAGCTTCCGGTTAAAATATCAATACTTGTCGGTTCATATCCGTAAATTTCTTTGAATGCTGCTATTTCGTATGGCCATATTTCGCGTCCCATAAGTGCTAGATCACCTACGTTAGCACAAATAGCGCCAATAGCTGCAGCGGTTCCATTTAAATGATTCTCAAATTTTATGTTTGGATAATAAGTTTTAAATTTATTTTCCCATGCTACTACGAGTGTTTCTATGAAATCAGCTCTTTTACCAAACGCGCCATGCCCCCAAATTCGTATAGTACCCGATATGTCATTTTTTGGAGTATATTTTTCAGCTAGTAAATCGTCGCCTCGTGCAAAATGACATGAGAATATTATAAATAAAAAAATAAATAATCGCTTAATCATTTAATAAAGCTTTTTGACTAGCCAGTGTTTCCGCTTTCAAAGGTAAATATCCTGAGTGGGATGAAATTTGCTTTTGTGTAGTTGATTGGAGTATATATTCTAACAACAATCGTGTATTCGCTGAGATAGGAGTATGGGGTTTCTTATTTATAATTGCCCATAAATTGCGACTGAGTGGATAATCCTCTGCAACAATTGCATCATTGCTAGGATAGATAGATTTTTGCTGTAAATCAGATTTTACAGGAACGATCTTTACATCTTGTGGTAATGATTCAATTGGCGTGATAGCAATGGCTGTTTCGTCTTTTGAAACAGCTTCTAAGATATTTTTCGTATCAGCATACTCTTCTAGTTGTGAATTCCACTTATAACTATCTGCAAGTATCGAATGTTGAAAATATAAGCAGCTTGGACTTTCTATAGGTAAGCTAATTGCACGAATAGATTTATGAGATGTCTTTAAGTTAATATTAAGGTCACCCCATTTACGTATTATATGAGGGTAGATTTTATGTTCTTCCCCGAAGATTGCTTCTAGTTCTGCAGTACTAATCTGAGTTAATGGATTATTTTTATTAACTATAACTGCTAAAGTTGACTCTGGTCTTGAGTTAAATATGGCCGTATTTGCTATTTTTAATAGGGTAGGGGGATATTGCCATACCCACGTGAAAGCCATAAATTCAGCAGGTACGCGCATTTCACGCCCCATTATAGCAATATCAGCTACATTTGTGTATAAACCCATCAATGTAGATTCAGGACCATGTATATATACTTCGGTTTTAACTTTGGGATTTTTTTCCTTAAAAGTGACAAGTATGTCTTCAATAAGTTTAGCGTCACTTGGAGACGTCCATATTATAACCGCATTACTTAAGTTTGAGTTTTGAGAACTAAACCCTACCACAGGTAGTAGAGTCATAGTGAGAAAACCGATTATAATGCGAATAAGCACGTAATCCATATTAGGATTAGTTAACTAGAACTTAGTTTTGATCTAGCTTCTTAAGTTGTTCATTCAAGACATCTGCTTTAAGGGGATAATAGTATCCAACCTTTGCCATAATTTGCTGACCTTCTCTACTTAGCACAAACCGCATAAATTCACGAGCACGAGGGTCTAGTGGGCGACCTGGTGCTTTATTTATATAAAAATATGCGTCACGTATTAATGGATAAGTTCGCGTAGCTACACTATTTGGTGTTAATGTAATTGCTTTGCCTCCACTACGTGGAATTACTTTTAACACTTTCAGATTTGTGTAGTCTTTAACATGCATTAAACCTGCGATTCCAATAGCATATTTGTTATTAGAAAGATTTTCTAGTGGTCTATCACTTGCAACTGCAAAACCAGCTTTATCGTTAGTTGTCTGTTTGCTCTCAACATATTCTTTAAAGTTACCATTCCACTTATGTGACCAGTGGAATAATGATCTTTCAACTGATACTGCAAATCCAGGAGCGCAGTAGCCAAATGTTTCAATCTCTTTATTTGTGTACTCACCAGCTAATCCAAGTTGGTTCCATGTTCGTATATTGCTATCTGCACTACGCGCGTATTTTGACGTATAAAGATAATTATTATCTTCTAATACCCAGCCTCCAGTTCGTTCACTTCCAAAAACGCACTCTAGCTGGTCCATTGAAATTTCATTTAGTGGGTTGTCTTTATTTACAACTATAGCCCATGCAAATAAAGATCCGCGTTTTTCGTAACCTCCAGTTGCAACCGAAATTTCTGTAGGCATATATCCAAATGTATTAAAAAATGGCATTTGGTCAGTTATTTTAGCATCATCTCCCATAGGTGCTACATCAGATATACCGCAATACAGACCTGCTAGACCTCCTTCGCTACTTGTCATGAAATTTGTTGATACGCGTGCTTCTGGATGAAAATGGGAAAACCCTTCTGCAAGTTGTACAACAGCGTTTTTTAATTCGCTGCCTACGATACGCACTGCGCCTACAATCTTAACTTCAGGTTTATATGATGGTAAATCTAGTAATTCAGGAGGAGGTAGTTCTGTGTAAGTTGCATAGGTTCCACCACCATCAATTCTTAAATTATCTTTAATTTTATCATATGAATTGTAGCCAGAATTATTTTTATTTAATGTTTCTCTAATTTTTATTTTTTGTGCGGGAATTGCTGCAAAAGCAACTGGATCTCTATACTCTAGTAAACTAAATGCTTTAGCTTCACCAATTTCTCCATCTTCAATATAGTTAGTATAGCGAACTAGGTTTTTGGTTGATCGCATTGCTTCATAAAGTGGCTTTAGGTATGCTTGGGCAAATTTGTTATATTCTTCTTGGCTTACTTTCGGAGTATATTCATTGATGACAAAAATTGAGTGATTTGAATCACGAGGAGAAATTTCTCCATGTACGAGTGCTGTCGCATGTTTAATTATTAGATCCTTAGGTAATGTTGGAGCTAAATTTGTAAGCCAGAAATTACATGATGCTTCATCTTCGAATTCAACTACAGTTAAACTGTCAAATTTAGCGTTTTGATTACTTTTTTCGGCTTTACCATTATTTAAATAAAGTACGTTTGCAACTTGGCCAGTTTGACGCCAAGTTGATAAACTCGAAACTAATGAAGTGGGTGACTGATGGCCCGTTAGTACACGTATTAAAACGACTTGAGGCTTGGCAGCCAGGCAAGCTGTCACTGCAATAAAGCTTAGGAAATAACGAATAGTTGCGTTCATCAATTAACAAGGGTACCGAGGTTTACTAATATACTCAGTATAGAACCATTTTGTGATTCGCACCTTAATCGAGTATGAAATTTTATTAAGGTTGTATGATAATAAAAAAGCGAAGCAACCTATAGGTTTAGCTTCGCTTTGCTAGGAGGATTTGATTATATCAAGGACGCCATGACTTAGCGTATGAATTAACTCCATCAGTAAATGTTGTCCAGATGACATGATTTTGTGTGTCAACTGTAACATTTTTAGCTGTTTCAGCGGTTGGAACATTACCTAGAAACTCAAATCCTGTGTCGGTTTCTTGCACAATTGACATGAATCCTGGTCCTGCGCAATAGATGCGACGTGTAATTGGATCAAAAACGTTTTGATCTACTTTTTCAATTATTGTACTGGATCCTACAACTTTTCCTGTTTTTGAATCTAGTACCACTAATTTACCATTAGCACCCGCTGCAAAAAGGTGGTTTGTTTGCGGGTCAAAAGCTAAACCATGAGGTCCTATGGCAGGGGAAACAGGCCATAGTCCTACAATATTATTTTTATTAGGATCTATAACGGCTATCGCATTTTCTTCTTTTAAGTTAAGATATATTTTATCCGTTGATTCATCGTAGATCATATATTCAGGTGCGCTAGGAATATTGATCGTCGCTACTACTTTTTGAGCTTGAGGATCAATTACATATACGTGCGTTCCTTCATCATTGGCTACGTAAAGTTTATTATTTTTTGTATTTAAGATTATTGCATCAAGTTCACCATCAGTCGGTATTTCCCCAATTTTGGATAATGTTTTTTGATCTAAAATAACTACTTTTTTATCGGAACTAGCACTTACAAAATATTGATTTAAGGAAGGGACTAAAGCTATATGTACAGATGGACCTGTTTTAACACGCGCTAGTAATTTATTAGAATTAAGATCAATAAAATCTGAAGTCTCATCTTTTTCGTGAGCTGCTAATAGAACGTGATTAACATTATCTACTTCAAGGAAATCAAATTTACCCTTAGAGTTTTCAATAAGAACTGTAGATGCTGCAGTTAATAAGGGAGTAGTTTCATCAGCAGGTTGAAGTAAATATGTAAGATTTTTGATTTTATGCTGCATATCATCTCGTATGCGTGTCGCTGTTTTTAAAAAAGTTTTTTCATCTTCGCCATTCCATTTAAAAACTACTCCAAGTACACCTATCGCTTTACCGTCTTGTTGTCGCATTGGTATAAGAACTTCATATCTATTTTTTTCCTTAACTGCTTCAAATACAGGAGTGTCTTTTTTGAATGCAATTAAATCATCTTCATCATCTTTTTTTCCAATTCGTCCAATATTTGATGCTATGATTGTGCTTGTATCTTGACCTGGCACTACAGCATGCATTCCAAGGACCATGAGTTGTGGGTAGCTACCTATTACGTTATCTACTAATGCTTGAGCATTTGTACGCGAAGGAGCTTGTGACGCACTTAATGACTGGATCAAACACAGCGTGAAAATTGTAAATAAAATTGAGGTTAATTTTTTCATAAATAATGCTAATTATTGATTGTAATTATTAATGTAACGTTAAACCAAATTAAATTGAAATTAAGGTTCAGAAGTTAGTTGGTTTTACAGTTTATGAAATTAGTTTTTGTATTATAATTAGTGTGTTCCGTGATATTTTTGTAAGGGTAGGGTTTAAAAGAATATAAGTAACATACTATCAATGAGTTAATATTGTTTTACTCATTTATAAATAGCTGCTCTAATTATATAACCCTAATAAAAATTAAGATTTGATTCATTCAGTTTTAATATATTTCGAGTAATTTCATCTTAGGAATTCTTAACCCCTATAAAATTATTCCACGTGTAGTCTTTGTTTATTTTAAATCTTTTCTATGAAAACACCTAATACCCCTGTATTGATTGCACGCAAAGTGGCACTGTGTTTGGCAGTGTTTGCGACTCATTTGGCGCCTGTTGTTAAAGCCCAAACCCCAACTCCTGCAGAAGTAACACAAGCCGCCGCAGACGATATTGTGAAAATGGATGCTTTTAGTGTAGGAGGTAAAATTGACTCTTATCATGAGGAGTCTTCTTCGATGGCAAGTAAGGTACCAACTAGTTTGAAGGAGCTTCCACTATCTCTCGAGATATTGAACGCATCATCGATTAATGATCATAGTGCGGTCACATTAACTGACGTATTTGGTTACGTCGTAGGAGCCACATCTTCACAAGCTGCTATTAATGGTTTTTCATTTCGTGGTTTTCCAAACACGGGAAGTTATACTCAGAACATTCAGTTTGATGGTTTGATGGGAGCTACACTTAAAAAAGCAGGAGCTAGTGCTGCTAATGTTGATAGTCTTGAATTTTTGAAAGGCCCTAACGGCGTTTTATACGGACAAATGAATCCAGGTGGATTATTAAATATCATTACCAAGGATCCTAAAGAAATACGCCAAACTGTATTCCGTTTTACAGTAGCTACGTTTGCGGGAGCATTTGATACTTTTGGCAGTAAATTTACTGAAACTGCATCAATCGACACCACCGGTCCTGTAGGTAATAGCAAACATCTATTTTTTCGTTTAATTGCTGATGTTGAGCAATCACCTACATCACGTCCTGGAAACACTGATCATAATGTATCAATATTTCCATCAATTACATATAAATGGAATAAGGAAACTTATTTAAAAGTTAAGGTAGAGAGCGCTTCTGATTTTAGAAGACAAGATGATGGTATAATACCTATTTTTACAAATGGGACAGCTTTTGGATCTAATGCAAAATATTATACTGCTCCTTTTAATACGGTATATAATGATACAGTAGATAAGGCTACTGATAGAGGTGAAGCGATTTCGCTTAATTTCAATTCTAAGTTAGCTGATGGTTGGTTGCTTCGATTCCAAACTCGCTCAGTTTGGCATCTAGACGTTGTTCGAGAATTCACAGTTAATAATGCTAATGTGTTTTCACCTACAGCCAAATTCGGATCACCAAATTCTTTATTACGTCGTCAATATAATTACGTAAAGAACGGACATCGTTATAATTACGGTGATTTAAATCTTCTGCACTCGTTTGGAAATCAGAACTATAAAAATACAGTTATTGCAGGTCTTGGTGGTGGTGGTGAATTTTTCGGTAATTCTCGATTAGCTTTCGGACCTAATACACTAACAACTCAAACACTTGCATTAGTTAATCCTGTATTAAATCAGTATTTATATCCAGTAGATGGTACAGGTGTAACAAATCAACTAACTAATCAAACTGCACTAGGTGAATACTTATCTGACCAACTAGCGATAGGTGATAAATTACATATTTCAGCTGGTATGCGACATGATATGCAAAAAGTTCATGGATTAAATACGCTACAACCTGGCTTAACTTTATTTCAAAATAAATTATCAGCTTATACAAAACAGTTTGGTGTGGTTTATGATATAACAAGTAACATATCGCCTTATGCTAGCTATAGTCAGTCTATAAAGCCACAAACAAACATTGCATTCGATAATACTGGTAATTCTAGTTTTCCTCCAGAATCAGGAAAGCAAGTTGAAGGTGGTATTAAGTTCGAAAATAGTGCTAAAACTTTAGATGTAACAGTTGCTATTTATGATATTAAACGTTCAAACGTAGTAGTTGCATCAGGTACAACATTTACTGTTGCGACTGGTAATGCTTTAGTAGGTCAAGCAATCTCACGACTAGATGGTGGTCAGGAAAGTAAAGGATATGAGTTTGAAACTAGATGGCAACCTGTGACTAATTGGCAAGTTCAGTTAGGTTATGCATATTCAAAAGCTGTGATATCGGCTTCACTTACTAATCCTGCTACTATTGGACTGGATTTAGCTAATGCACCTCGTAAAAGTGGAAACCTATGGACCCGGTATAATTTTCCTAAGGGAGTATTTCAGGGTTTAGGTGTAGGTGGTGGTTTGATTTATGTAGGTCAAGCTTGGGCAGGAGATCCAACAACGACTGTTTATTATAATCTTTCAGGCTACGTTCGTGCAGATTCAGCAGTATATTATAAGTGGAAAAGATATGATGTGGCATTAAACATTCAAAATATATTCGATCGTAGATATATTTCAGGTGCACAAAGTGCACTTACTTTAAATGTAGGTGAGGAACGCAAGTTCACTCTGTCAATGTCAACTCACTTCTAATCATTTCTGTAAGTTGATTAATTTAAATGCCCGAGAAATAAATCTTTGTGTGTAAATTAGTTTTTCTCGGGCATTTTATCTAATCTTAAATGCCCTCTTTTGTTAATTCTTAATATCAATTAACACTGAGTTCAGATGTTATTAAGAAATAGTGTCTATTATAATAGGGATATTTTTTATGAAAATTCACGTTTTGAATAAATATTGTTTAATTTTTGCACTAGCGGGATGTATTTCTAATTCTGCGTATGCATTGAAATTTGCTGCCAAAGAGCATGATCTGAAAGCTGATCTAACTATACCTCAATGGAAGCCTTCACCTGTAAATGTTCAGCCAGAAGAAGAGCTAAATCTAGTCGGTGCTGATATAATGGATGAAATTACACTGGGTTGGATTAAATTATTTCGACCTGCCTATCCTCATCTTAGTGTAACGATGGAAGCACGAGCATCAGGTACAGGTGTTCCCGCTTTGACTGCAGGTATAGCTCATGCTGCACCGGTTGGTCGTGAAGCATTGCCTAAAGAGCATGATGATTTCGTTAAGAAATTTGGCTATGAACCATTTGCAATAAAAGTTGCTACTGGAAGTTTAGGTTCTCTAGGTAAAACAGCTACCTCAGTAATTTTGGTAGCAAGGAGTAATCCTATTAAAGGACTTACATTGCCCGAGCTTGATGCAATTTATTCGTCGTCTCGTTTACTAGGTCATACCGACATTAATACTTGGGGTGATTTAGGTTTAACGGGTGATTGGGCTACTAGAGCTATACACCTTTATGGATTAAAATCCCCTAATGGAATTGAGCAGTACTTTAAGTGGAAGGTGATGAATAATGGTGTATATAAAACAAATATAGAATTTCTAAAAGGTAAGGGTTTTACTCATGCCTTTACTGTAGCATCAAATGCAATGCATACTGAACTTGGAGGACTTACTTATGCTATGTTAGCAAATGTCACTCCTGATGTTCGAGTAGTCCCGTTAGCTGAGAGAGAAGGTACGCCGTATATAGAGCCTACTATAGAAAATGTTTACACCCATAAGTATCCATTAAGCAGGTATGTGTATATCTACATTAACCGTAAACCGGGTACACCTATTGAGCCTAAAATTAAAGAATTCTTGAAATGTGTTCTATCTCAAAAAGGTCAACAAGTAGTTGCGGATGAAGGTGTGTTTATGCCTTTAACACCAGAAGTAGTTAAAGAAGAGTTAGCGAAATTAGAATAATAATATTTATGAAAAAAATATCTGTATTACTTATATTAACTGCGATTTTTTGCACAAGTTTATCGGCTGCTGATAAAACTTGGACGCCACCATCTTATAAACTATACACGCAAACATTAACTGAGAAGATTATGGCTGCGCATCCTGAGTTAATAAGTGCTACTTTCCATGGTTTGGTTCCTGGTAAGACTAAAGTATATACAATGTTTGGTGGATCATATATCGACCGTATTGGTAATGCAGATGACGATGATGATATTATGGTTATCGAAAAAGGTATTACTATATTGGATCCACGGTGGCATAAAACTCATGACCCAATTTCAAAATATGTAGTACAACTACCATTAAGAAATAAAACTGGTGAGAACATTGGTCTACTTGTACTTGCATATCACCGTAGTGATACCAGTACAAAAACGGATCGAGAATATTTAGACTCAGCAACAGCAATAAGAGATACTGTTGCCAACGAGATACCTAGTTATGATGCATTATTTGAGCCTGCTAAATAAGCTAACAGCTTATATGGTAATATAGTTTAATACATCTAGTATATTTAATTTGGTGATTTCTGTAACCAAACTTTATGCGTATAATTAAACACCATTTGGCATTCTTAATCGTGCTAGCTACACATGTTTTAGGTTATGCGCAGTATAATCAATCTGCACAACCTAAACCACCAACAGTTGAAGATAAGGCACGTTGGTCTAAACAAGGTAGAGAATTACCGACTCGCGAATTGTTGCAGCCTACACTAGATAAAGAACTTAGCACATTTGTGCCAAAAGAGAGTAAAGATCTAGCAGGTGATATGCGTGGGGCGGCATCCGATGTACTTGCAGATTTAGCTAGTCGTTGGATAGCTGCTTTCAGAGTTTATTACCCTAATGTTCATATTAGTGTACCTCCACCATATTCTGGACAGGTAGGTGCAAAGGAGCTTGTTAAAGGTGATATTGATTTTGCTCTAGTATCACGAGAGCTTGTACCCTCGGATATAGTTTCTTTTAAGGCTAAATACGGCTATGCCCCATTAAGTATTCCGATTATGGGTGGAACATATAGACATTTTGGATTCTTAGATGCAGTAGCTTTTTTTGTAAATAAAGATAATCCGATTAATGAATCAACCTTTAAGCAACTTGATGGATTACTTTCTACTACTTATTACCGTGGATCTGTTCCAATACGCACGTGGGGTCAGTTAGGCCTTAAGGCTGAATGGTATGATAAGAAAATTGAAGTATATGCAGTCAAACCATGGAACGGATTTGAGGAATTTGTCAGAGAGAGGGTATTATGTATTAATAATACAACGGTAAAACGAGGAGAATGGAGGAAAGATCTTCACTTTTCTGAGACAGTTTTTCCAATATCACCCGCAGTCGCTTCTGATAAGTATGCAATAGGATACTCCGGTTTGGCTTATCTAACACCTGGAGTAAAATTAATTGCGATTTCAGAAAGCGAAACAGGACGAATTGTACCACCTACATACGATGAAATTGCTAAGGCCAACTATCCACTTAGTCGCCTAGTATATATTAATTTAAATAAAAATCCCAGCAAAGTTATAAATCCTATTTTAAATGAGTTTATTCGTTTTATAGTAAGTAAAGAAGGTCAATCTGTTGTCCTTGATCAAGCCGTTTATATTCCACTTCGAGTAAGTCAGTCAGCAGCTAGTCTTTCTCTTTTAGGTTTGAATTAGAATTAATTACTATGAATAGACGCATGGATGCTAAGAATATTGATAAATTTTGGCCGCAGGGTTGGTGGAAATTCATGGAAAAACGTATAGGTATTATACCATTACCTGTTTTTTTGGTGCTTTGTGGAGTTATTTTTTATTTTTGTAAATCAGGTAAGTTTCCAACCGAGGTCTCTATGATGATCGCGGTAATTGCACTATTTGGATTTTCCTGTAGCGAAATCGCTAAGTATATACCTGGACTGCGACTGATAGGTTCTGCAGCTATATTTGCTACTTTTATACCATCTTATTTAGTTTATAGTCATGTACTGTCTACTGAAATTGTGAAGTCAGTAACTGATTTTACGAAGACAACCAATTTTTTATATTTATTCATAGCTTCCATTATAGTTGGTAGTATATTTGGTATGGATCGCAGGGTTCTTATTCAGGGATTTATGAAAATATTTGTGCCTATTATTTTAGGTACATTTTTGGCAACAATTATTGGAACACTAGTCGGTACTGCATTAGGACTCGGTACACTCCACACGCTTTTTTATATAGTTATTCCGGTTATGGCCGGGGGAGTAGGCGAGGGTGCAATTCCATTATCTACTGGTTATGCTGAAATTTTACATCAAGCGCAAACAGATCAATTTTCCCAAGTATTGCCACCTGTTATGTTTGGTAGTTTAATGGCAATATTGTTTTCTGGTTGTCTGAATCTTTTGGGTAAAAAGTATCCCTCTTTGACAGGTAATGGTAAATTACAGTCTAGCGGGAGTGATGATTTTACAGACTTACATGGAGAAGCGTCTGGTACTTCTGATGTGGGTCATATTGCAGCTGCTGGAATTACAGCCATAACCCTTTATCTAGTAGGAACAGTCACGGCAAAAGCATTTGGATGGCCAGCTCCAGTGGTTATGCTTTTTCTAGCTGTTTTATTAAAATTATCTCGTGCAGTATCACCACAACTACAGCAAGGTGCTTATGTTGTTTATCGGTTTTTTGCTACAGCTGTTACGTATCCACTATTATTTGCTATAGGGGTCAGTATGACTCCTTGGGAAAAACTTATAGCTTCTTTTGCTCTACCTAACTTAATTACTATAATAGCAACAGTTGGAACTATGACTTCCACAGGTTTTTTTGTCGCACGCTGGTTAAACATGTACCCAATAGATACTGCTATTGTAACTTCCTGTCGCTGTGGACAAGGTGGTACCGGAGATGTAGCAATTTTAACTGCATCTAATCGCATGGAGTTAATGCCTTTTGCGCAAGTTGCTACGCGCATTGGTGGGGGGTTAACTGTATTGGGTGCTTTATTTGCTTACCGCTATTTCCATTAAAGAACTTTAATTGTATGGAATTTCTAAGATGACTCGTAGGCCTGATTTATTCTCTATTAATTCTGCCCATATTCTGCCTTTATGTAATTTGATGATGCTACGCGATATAGCTAGTCCTAGGCCGCTCCCGCTCAATTGTGGTTCATTGGATCGTACATCGAGTCTTACAAATCGTTCAAATATGCGTTCAAGTTGTTCAGTGGGAACGCCTGGACCTTGATCCTCTACGTGTACCTGCCAATGCTTTGATGTTACATTGGATACTAGTGTTATAGTCTGTCCTGCATTGGATACATTTATTGCATTAGATACTAGATTCAGTAGAACTTGCCTCATCCACTTTGTGTCAAAATACACTATTCCCTCACCACATATGTTACACTGGAAGATAATATTTTTATTTTCACAAAGTACACGGGCATCAGTCTCAAAATTCTTAATGTAGCTAGTCGGATCTACTTGTTTATTTGAAAGTGTGATTGCACGAGCTTCAGCTCGTGATAGAAATAAGAGTTCTTCTATTATCTGATTTAATCGGGAGATTTCTTCGAGTTGAATTCCAAGCGATTCGGAATGTGAAGCAGTAAGACCTCCCTCCGTTAAAAGTTTTTCTGCTTGAAGCCGTATAAGCGATAACGGTGTTTTTAATTCATGAGAAGCTTCTGCCGTAAATCTTCTTATTTGGTTAAACGAAGACTCGAGACGATCAAAAGTTAAGTTTAAAAGTCGAGATAAGTCAGATATCTCATCTCGTACATCAGACACTGGTATACGCTCAGTTAAATTATCAGAGCTAATATGGGTAGCTGTTTCTTGAATAGTTCTAATTGGTTTTAATATAATTTTACTCAAAAAGTAACCAATTGCTGTATTCACTAATAAAACGAGAATGGTTAAGCTTATAAAAATATTAGTATAGCCGACCATTAACGATTTTATCTGAGCTTTAGATGTTATTATGGTAATTTGATAAGATCCGAGTTGGTATTCTGCCACTCTCATTTCTTGCTGAACACCATCGAAGTGGATATTATAGAATTGATCGGTATTTGAATGGGCTATTTTCCGGCCCTTTAGATTTGATGAGTTAAATTCTACCCCTTTACTTGGTAAACGTATTTGATAGTAGAATAGAACAGATTCATAATCATAAGCACCTGAGCCTCGCATGCGATTCTGCATCTGTTCAGCTGTAAGATTATCATAGTCTGGACCTAGAAAATGTTTTATTTGTGTAAACTCATCTTGTAAAAGCATATCTAGTCCGTGAATTGCGTAGTGCTCTAAGGAATATCTGCCTATAGAAAACAGTAAAATCATTGTAGCAGTTGAAATAACTGCATACCAAAGTGCTAAACGAGCACCCAATGATCTCATATGAAATGATAGCCTACACCACGTACTGTTTTGAAGAGTGGTTTTTGAGTATCTAATTCAAGTTTAGATCTTAATT
>Ga0114959_10000916_pt1 | contig 27205 bp, 26 predicted proteins | sample C_130625_EF_Meta_FD_87317 | JGI IMG/M metagenome (GOLD analysis project Ga0114959, IMG submission 87317) | Freshwater microbial communities from Lake Croche, Canada to study carbon cycling - C_130625_EF_MetaG | ecosystem: Environmental > Aquatic > Freshwater > Lake | place: Lake Croche, Canada... | reverse complement strand
TGGCCGCGTCACCTGGTGTTGCTGAAGGCCCGGCCCGAGTCATCTTTGGTCCAGATCAGATCGGCGAGGTGCAAGACGGCGAGATTCTCGTTGCTCCGCTCACCGCACCGAGCTGGGCGCCAATTTTCGGAAAGATTAAGGCAACGGTCACCGATACGGGCGGCATGATGAGCCACGCGGCCATCGTGTGTCGCGAGTACGGCTTGCCCGCCGTCACCGGAACCGGCTTTGCCACGAAGAACATCACCACCGGCCAGCGCATTCGCGTCGATGGCTCAAACGGCAAGGTCACGTTCCTCGACTGATTACTCGACTGATTGCTGGAGTGATTAGTGGAGTTCTGTCGAGCCTCTGGCTCGGGCGAAGGACCATCGTTCCTAATGCCCGAGCCAGAGGTAATCAGAGCGAAAAATGTCCCATCACGCGGGACACGCGTATCGCTGAAATGGCACCACATGCAGCACACTAGGACTAGGCACGTCACCGCCTGTGTCACCCACCGGAAAGTAGGACGCACATGTTGACAGTCGAGCAGAACGAGGAGCTAACTCAGGTTGGCCCCGGCACCCCGATGGGTGAGTTGCTTCGCCGTTACTGGTACCCCATCGCCTTCGAGCAAGACTTTGACACCTTGCCTTCCAAGTCGGTTCGCCTGCTAAGCGAGAACTGGACTCTTTACAAGACCCCGAGCGGTAAGTACGGCATCATCACCGAGAAGTGCGCGCACCGTAGCGCCTCACTCACGTATGGCGTCGTACACGAAGACGGAATTCGCTGTGGTTACCACGGTTGGAAGTACGACTTCGATGGTCAATGCGTTGAGCAGCCGGCAGAAGCCGACAACCAGAACTTCCGTGATCGCGTCAAGATGAAGGCCGGTAAAGCGCAGACCATGGGTGGCATGGTGTGGGTTTACGTCGGTCCCGATCCCGCACCTGAGCTGCCGCGTTTTGACGTATTCGTTAAAGACGGAATTCGCGATGTTGGCTTCACGACCATTCCGTGTAACTGGCTGCAGATCATGGAGAACTCAGTCGACCCGCACCATGTCGAGTGGCTGCACGGTTACTACTTCAACTTCCTGGGCGAAACCAACGGCTTCGAGGCGCCCAAGGCGTTCCAGAAGAAGCACATCAAGACTGGCTTCGATGAGATCGAGTGGGGCATTCTCAAGCGCCGTGTCTTGGAGGGTCATTCAGAAGCAAATGATGACTGGGCGATCGGTCATCCGCTGGTCTTCCCGTTCTACATGCGCGTTGGCGGTGCTTACATCGATCAGATGCAGATTCGCGTGCCCATCGATGACACTCACACCTGGAAGTTGTTCTATTCCACGCACAACCCTGGTGAGCAACTGACGATTAACGAGCGCCCGGTTGTATATGAATACCTCTGGAAGGATGAAGACGGTCGTCTGATCACCGACTACATCGAGGGCCAAGACATCATGGCGTGGGTCTCGCAAGGGGCAATCACCGATCGCACGCAAGAACATCTGGGCCGCAGCGACGCTGGCGTCGCTCTGCTTCGCAAGATGTTCAAGGAGAATATGCGCAAAGTTGCCGATGGTGAAGACCCGATCGGCACGATTCGCGAGAAGCACGACATCATCAACCTGCCTTGCGAAAAGGATAAGTTCGGCGCTGAGCGCACCTTCGCCAAGGCGTGGATTGAGGGCGGTTCGATGCGTTACTCGCCTCAGGCCGATGAGCTAATCGCCCTTCACCTCGAATACTGGGATTCTGTTGCCAAGGCTGAGGCCGGTGCCTGACGAATCGACGCCGTCAGAGGTCGCCCGTGCGCGGGTTTCGTCGGCGGCCGATTCGGCTCTTGCCTCTGGCATTCTGCCCGAAGACCCGCACCGACTTCCGCCGCCCACTGATTGGTGGGCCGCGGATGCCGAACGGCATCTGCTCGACAAGCCGAAGTTCTGCCCGATGTGTGCATCGTCAATTCACGACCGGGGCGGTATTAGCACCGAGTATTGGACCGCCGACACTCGCAACTTCATGACCTGGTGTGGTGATTGTGGCTGGTTCGGTGAGGTCGTGCGATTTAGCCGAGTGACGATTTTGGAAGAGGATCACTGACTCGTGCCCGCGTTGGTGTTCGATTTCGGTGGTCCGATTCTGCTCAGCCCATTTGAACTGTGGCGTATTGGCGAGCGCAGTATGGGACTACCAGAGGGCACGTTCAACTGGACCGGGCCTTTTGATGTCGCGGCCGATCCCGACTGGCAGGCGGTGCAGACCGGCGACCTGAAGGAACGTGCCTATTGGGCCCAGCGAGTTCAAGTGTTCGCAGAGTTGACCGGTGAGCCCGCCGATATGCCGCACATGATGGCGCACCTATTCGATGGCACGCCCGAAGAGGTAACCCGGGCTGGCGCGCGCGAATTGATGGCTCAAGTGAAGGCGGCCGGGCTTCCGCTGGGCTTGCTGACCAATGACATGCGCGCGTTTCATACGGCGCAGTGGGTGGATTCGATGGCGCCGGTTCTCGACCAATTCGATCTGATCGTTGATGGCTCAGTTGAGGGCATTCTCAAGCCTGATCCCAGAGCCTTCGAGTTGATTCTGGATCGTATGGGGCTACCAGCCGAAGGCACCGTGTTCATTGACGATTTGAAGTCAAACCTTGACGGCGCGATTGCCGTTGGAATGACCCCGGTGTGGCTTGATGTGACAAACCCCGAGGCAGCATTCGATCAGGCTCGGCAACTGCTCGGCTTGGCGACATGAGCCTGACCTTTACCGTTGGATTTCTATGTGATGGGGTTCGGTTATGACTCGTTCACTTCGTGTTGCCGTGGTGGGTTCGGGCCCCTCGGGCATCTACGCCGCCGACTCGCTCACCTCGCAGACAGACATTCCGATAGCTGTTGATGTCATTGACAAGTTGCCTGTGCCATACGGCCTGGTGCGTTACGGCGTGGCACCAGATCACCTCAGCATTCGATCGGTTCGCAACACGCTAGAAAAGGTGCTCGATCGACCCGAGGTTCGTTTCTTAGGCAATGTCGAAGTGGGCCGCGATGTCTCAATCGACCAGATGCGACAGTTCTATGACGCAATTGTCCTCACCTACGGAGCTGCCAGTGACCGGCGACTCGGCATTCCGGGTGAAGACCTGTTCGGCAGCATCGCCGCCACCGACTTAGTCAATTGGTACTGCGGGCATCCGACCGCCGATCGTGCGGCGATCGAGGCTGCCTTGGCCAATGTTCAATCGGTTGCGGTTATCGGTGTGGGCAATGTGGCGGTAGATGTGACCCGGGTGCTCCTCAAAGAGCCCTCGGAACTTGATTACACCGATATGCCTCAGCACGTTCTCGATGCACTAGCTGCTTCAGACATCACGCAGGTGTATCTCATCGGCCGACGTGGTCCTGCACAGGCGACCTTCACGACCAAGGAGTTACGCGAACTCGGTGAACTCGAAGCAGTTGATGTGGTGGTTGATCCGGTAGATGTCGTACTCGACCCGGTGAGTGCCGCGGCCGCTGAGGGCGATCGCGCGATTTCGCGAAATGTCGAGGTGGTTCGCGAATGGTCGCAGCGCGAATCTGGAGCGAAGGCGAAGAAACTGCACGTGCGGTTTTACGGTAAGCCCATCGACATCGTCGGTGATGACCGCGTTGAATCGATAATCATCGAGCGCACTGCACTTGACGAAAACGGTAACGCGGTCGGAACCGGTGGTACTGAAACGATTCCGGTGCAGTTGGTAATTCGCTCGGTGGGTTATCGCGGGTTGCCTCTTGAGGGTGTGCCATTCGATACCGATCGCGCCGTGGTGCCCAATGACGAAGGTCGAGTTGTGGCCAATGGCTCACCTGTTCCGGGTCTCTACGTTGCAGGCTGGATCAAGCGCGGTCCGAGCGGAATTATCGGCACAAACAAAAAGGATGCGTCGGCCACGGTGGCCTCACTTTTGGCCGACGCCGATGTGTTGCCCGAGGCGCCTGACGCCTCAGTCGACGCGGTAACGACCTGGCTTGCCGAGCACGGCGTTGAAGCGATTACATACGCGGGCTGGCAAGCTATCGACGCCGCCGAGATGGCTCTGGGAGCCACTCGCGGACGCGATCGCACCACGATTCACGACACCGATCAACTGATTGCCCTAGCCACCAGTTAGGGACTGCCCCAATCATTGACGGGGGTAATCGCCTCGACTTTCCAGTCGACACCCGGCACCAGCTCGCCGATGCACGACTCAATGCGCGCCGCGATAGCACTGGGCTCGACAGTAACTCGCCAGGCCCGGCCATCAATCGACCGAACTTCAGCGGTGAGCGCTTCATCGAAGGTCGGAGTTGGGCCTCCAGCCAGAGGTACCGCGCGGTCGCCAGTTACTCGCAGTACGTCAAGATCATCAATGCCGGTGATGTCGAACTTGTCGCGCACGGCAATCTCGGCGGCTTGAAAGGCACGAGGTAGCGCAGATCGACCGCGGTAATGACCAATCGGCAGCTGACCAACCTTTGCCGCTGTGAACAGTTCGACCACGTCGGCCGGGGCTAGCCGTCCGTGAACGGTGCCCCACGGGAGAAGAAGGGCCGTAGCAGCAAAGCGATGGCCGCCAAGGTGCGAACATTCCCAAACCTGTTGACCGAACTCGCCGGCGGCCATTTCGCGGGCGAGGGGCCCGCCCTGTAGCGCGCAGCAAGCATCGCGCTTGCTATTTGCGCAAATGAAAACTGTGGGCTCGGTGCTGCGGGTGCCAAATGCCACACCTTCACCGCGGGCCATGGCGCCGAGGTCAATGTCGAGCAAGTCATCTGCGTTCTCGACAATGCCGGTGCGCATGCTGACTCCGCCCGGAGCCGTGTGAGCCAGCCACACACGCCGTGACGTGGCCGCAGCTTCGGTTCGGCCAGGGCGACGCGCCACGAGCACGGCTGTTCCGGTGTCCATTGCCCGCGCAACCAGTTCTTCGCCAAGGCGCTCAGGCAGGTCGCACTGAGCCACCGCGTTACGGCCCCAAGCACCTGGTGCCTCAATGATCAACCACGAACGCGCCGTTGGTGCAGTAGCCCACAGAGACTCGTGCGAGATATTCGATACTTCCGAACAGGTCAGCGACATGGTGCTCAGACGCTCGAACCAGCGATGCCGCCGACAGGTGCCGACAAGGTGGTGCCTGAACCGTCGCGACGATTGTCGATGTCGGGCAGATCTACGGGCGCACCCGCTGGGGCAGAGGCTCGTGGATTGGGGCCAGCCCACGCGATGGTCAACGTGTCTTCGCCCTTGAGGAAGCGGTGGCAACGCACACCGCCAGTGGCGCGCCCCTTGCCGGGAAATTCAGCAAAGTGGGTGACCTTCGCAGAACCAGTTTCGGTGCCGGGTAGCGCCCCACTTGATCCTGAAATCGTCACGACCGCGCATTGGTCGTCGATGGTAAATGCCCCGAAGAACACGGCTTCATCGCCTGACCCAAGTTTGATTCCGGCCATACCGCCGGCAGCGCGCCCCTGCGGCCGAACCGACGACGCGGAGTAGTGAAGTAATTGCCCCTGAGCACTGATGAACACCAGTTCTTCATCGCCGGTAGTGAGTTCGCATGCCCCGACCACCCGATCACCTTGATCGAGGCGAATCACCTCCCAGTCGGTCTTGGCCAGAGGAATGTCTGGAGTGACTCTCTTGACCACTCCTTGGGCTGTTCCCAGAGCCAGTCCAGGCGATTCGGGATTCAGGGTGGTCAGCGCGAGCGGCTGTTCGTCGCGTGCGAGCGTGACGAACTCCTTCAGTGGCGCACCGCCCTTGAGGCTTGGCGGCCCGGCGGTGGGCGGAATCACTGGCATTTCGAGGGCACCGAGCCGAATCACGCGCCCGAATGAGGTAACCAGGCCCACCTCGCTACGAGCCGAACCGCGCACCGTGCTGATGATGACATCGTGCTTGGTGCGTGGGCCATCGGTCGGTAGCGGATCGTCGTTAGACGTTCGAGCAAGCCGACCTGAACTCGACAGCAGAATCCAACACGGATCGTCGGCCACCTCAAGAGGTGTGCTCAAACTGGCTGGAACTCCGGCTGATTCAAGCAACGTGGTGCGTCGGGGGGTTGCATGCTCACGCGAAACTTCGAGTAGCTCGTCTGAAACCACGCCTCGAAGCCGCGAGGGATCATCAAGAATCTCGCTGAGTGCAGCAATCGTGGCGCGAAGTTCGTCGGCTTCGCCTTCAAGTTCAAGACGACTGAACTTGGTGAGCCGGCGAAGTGGCATTTCAAGAATGTAGTTGGTCTGTGTTTCGGTCAGATCGAAAACGTCGATCAAACGTTGTCGCGCTGTTGCTGTGTCGTCGCTGCCACGAATGACCGCGATAACTTCATCGATGTCGATGATGGCGACTAGAAGGCCCTCGACCAAGTGCAGTCGATCAGCGGCCCGCGTTCGCCTGAATTCACTTCGACGGCGAACAACGTCGAGCCGATGGTCGAGGAACACCTGAAGCAGATCGCGCAAACCGAGGGTTTGCGGGCGGCCATTGACCAGCACAACTGCATTGACCGCGAAACTATCTTCCATTGGGGTTAGTCGATAAAGGTGTTCGAGCACGGCCTCAGGGTTGAACCCAGCCTTGCATTCGATCACCAGCTGCATTCCGGTTTCACCGTCGCTGAAGTCGTCAACGGCGGCGATTCCTTGCAACTTCTTGTTGTGCACCAGATCGGTAATGCGTTCAACCACTCGCTCAGGGCCGACGGTGTAGGGCAGCTCGGTCACCACGATGGCCTGCCGGCGAGCCGTGACTGATTCGATTCGCGTGGTGGCTCGCACTTTAAACGTTCCGCGACCGGTCTCGTAGGCCTCACGCACCCCATCGAGTCCGATGATTGTGCCTCCGGTGGGAAGATCGGGGCCGGGTACAAACTTCATCAGCTGATCGAGGGAGGCCTCAGGGTGGTCGAGCAGATGTCGGGCTGCTGCGACCACTTCAGCTAAATTGTGCGGAGCCAGATTGGTGGCCATTCCGACAGCGATTCCTGATGCCCCGTTGACCAGCAGGTTAGGAATTGCGGCTGGAAGCACCTGAGGTTCGGTCTCGCGCCCGTCGTAGTTGGGAGCAAAGTCGACCACATCTTCATCGAGTGAGGCGGTCATCAACATGGCGGCTTGGGCCAAACGCGCCTCGGTGTACCTGTAGGCGGCTGGCCCATCGTCGAGGCTGCCGAAGTTTCCGTGGCCATCGACAAGGGGGAGGCGCAGCGAGAACGGCTGTGCCATTCGCACCAGAGCGTCGTAGATGGCGTTGTCGCCGTGCGGGTGCAACTTGCCCATGACTTCGCCCACAACTCGGGCCGACTTCACGTGGCCCCGATCGGGTCGCAGGCCCATCTCTGCCATCGTGTAGAGAATGCGCCGCTGAACTGGCTTAAGACCATCGCGGGCATCGGGCAGGGCTCGGCTGTAAATGACCGAATAGGCGTACTCGAGGAACGATCCGCGCATTTCGTCGGCAACATCGATGTCGATGATGCGTTCGGGCACGTCGTGAGGCGGAGGTGGTGCTGTGCGGCGGGCCATGCGGTGTGGGGTGCTCCTCTGATCGGGTAAGACCTCGCCATTGTGCCAAGTTCGTGCCCTGCGGTCGCGAACCGACTCACCCTGTGGGCCGATAGCCTTGCCGTATGGCGGTGGATGCACAGGGCGAATTTCCCGCCCATTGGGCAGCTGACGTCGTGTTGCGTGACGGACGTCCCTGCCACATTCGTCCGATCGAGCCCAGCGACGCCGACCGGCTGCGTGAATTTCATGCGGCTCTGTCTGAGCGCACGATTTACTACCGCTACTTTGCCCCGTATCCCGAGCTCACGGCGGCCGACGTAAAGCGCTTTACCGAGGTCGATTATCACGATCGCGTGGCACTTATTGCCACGGTCGCCGATGAGATCATCGGCGTTGGCCGATTCGATCGCAGTACACCAGATGAAGCCGAAGTTGCGTTTACTGTTCGCGACGATCACCAGGGTCGCGGTTTAGGTTCGGTGCTGCTCGAGCATTTGGCTGCCGCCGCTCGCGAACGTGGTATCAATCGTTTCTTCGCCGACGTGTTGCCCCAGAACCGGCGTATGCAGGCCACGTTCGAAGAGAGCGGATATCGCACACGTAGAGAACTCGAAGACGGCTATTTGCGACTTGAGTTTGCGATTGAACCCACGGCACGAATGCGCGCGGTCATGGAGGCACGCGAACGTGCCACTGAGGCTCGCTCAATTCGCCGATTGCTAAACCCCGAAACCGTTGCGGTGATCGGAGCAAGTCGCACCCCCGGGCAAGCCGGACACGAACTGCTGCGCCATCTGCACGAGGGAGGTTTCACCGGAACCGTGTACGCCGTGCATCCAGAAGCCGATTCGATCTTGGGTTTTCCGTGCCTTCGCTCGGTAACGCAAGCCACCGTTCCTGTCGATCTTGCCATCGTGGCGGTTCCCGCCGATGCGGTTCTTGGCGTCGTGAACGACTGTGCCGAAGCAGGTGTGCGGGGATTGGTCGTGGTGTCTGCTGGCTTTGCCGAATCGGGCGAAGACGGCCGGGTACGCCAGCGCGATTTGGTGAATCAAGCACGCGGAAACGGCATGAGAGTGGTAGGCCCGGCCGCCCTGGGCGTGATCAATACCGATCCGCACGTGAGGTTGAACGCCTCATTCGTGCAGACGATGCCGGCTCGTGGCCGAGTTGGATTCTTCTGCCAGTCCGGGGGTCTGGGGCGAGTGATCATTGATCGAATGATGTCGCGGGGTCTGGCACTGTCAACGTTCGTGTCGGCCGGTAATCGCTCTGATGTGTCGGGTAACGACATGCTGCAATTCTGGAGCGAAAGCAACGTCACCGATGTTGTGCTGCTGTATCTAGAGAGTCTTGGAAACCCGCGCAAGTTCACGCGCATCGCCAAACGTCTTTCTCGTTCAAAGCCCGTTGTCGCCGTTCGAAGTGGACGCTCATCGCAAGCTCTGCCACTGGGACACAGTGTGCGTAAAAGTGCATTGCCGGCCGCGGCGATCGACTCACTCATCGACCAGTGCGGTGTCATTCAAACGTCGTCGGTTCGCGAGTTACTCGATATTGCCTCGGTTCTGGCCTTTCAACCTGCACCAAAGGCCACCTCCGTTGCCATCATCGCCACTGCCGAGGCTCTGTCAGTGCTAGCCGTTGATGCAGCGCTCGCGGCTGGCATTAACGTCGCATGGAACACGACCGTTGCCGTGTCGCAATCGAGCCCCGCGGCAGATTCGCAGTCGTTACACGATGCGCTGCGTCGAGCCGACCGCGACGAGACGATCGGCGCAGTGCTTGTGGTTCACGTTCCACCAATGCCAAGCGACGTCAAGGCCTTACGCGACTGTCTTCTTGCCGTTGTGCCTGATCTATCGACCCCCGTGGTCGCTGTCACCACGTGGAATGCGGGTGAAGTGCGCCAAGGAAGGGCTGGTGATCGCGTTGAACATTCGCCTTGGATCGGCGGCACCCTGGCAGATGCGAGTGCGCAAGCCGGATCAGTGCCGATCTTCTCGACGGTAGAAGAAGCCGCTGTTGCTCTGGCGGCGGTACTAAGGCGAGCGGCGTGGATCGCGCGCGATCCGGGCCAGCTGCCAGAGTTTGCCCAGGCCACGGTGAGTGCCGGACAAGAATTGGTCGATGCGGCGCTCGCGGGTCGAGAGCGAGTTGAATTGAGCGACGAGCAGAGTGCCATCTTGCTCGGTTGTGTGGGTGTCTCCGTGAACCCCACTGGCGGACCACCCGATGGCATCCCATGTCGGATCGAACTGGTAACCGATGATCTATTCGGGTCAGTTCTCAGTTTTGGCCTGATCGGAGATATTCCCGAATTGCTTGGCGACCGGGCCTACGCGAGCCCGCCACTCACCGACGTTGATGCTGCAGATCTGGTTCGGGCGCCGGCCACTGCGGCGCTTCTGCAGGGCCATGGTGGGTCTGCGCCGGTCGACCTCAAGGCGCTTGAGTTGCTTGTGTGTGCTGTGGCCGCCCTTGCTGACACGTACAGCGAGTTAAGCGACTTAACCCTCGATGTTGCAGCTCACCCCCACGGTGCCGATGTTGTTTTGGTTCAGGCTTCACTTTCGTCGGTGTCCTTTGCTACGGAACGTCGGGCGATGTGATCGTGAACCAAAGCCCGTCAGTTTCACCACCATTGCGAGAGGCGCTTACGCCCGCGGTGCGTTTGATGCTCGGTGGAATGCTGCTGAGCAACATCGGCAACGGGTTGACGATTTCTTTATTGGTTGTGTACCTAAGTTCGGTTCGGGGAATTCCAACGGCCCTCGCCGCCCTCGTGCTGACATGGATTGCAGTTCTCGGTCTGGCCCTGGGCCCGATCACGGGCAGTCTGATTGATCGCGTAGGGCCCAAATGGGTGCTCTTCGTTTCGCTGGTCATAGAAGCCCTCGGTGTTGCCGCTTACGCCTTTGTCACGACCGCGCCTCAGGCCTTCGCCGCGGCCACACTTGCCGCATTCGGTGGTGCGGCAATCTGGTCAGCGCAAGCCACCATGATGTCGCGATTAGTGCCTGAGGAGTCGAGGCAGCGGGTCTTCGGATTGCAGTTCATGCTGCTCAACCTCGGCCTTGGCATCGGTGGATTGATCGCTGCGTCAATCGTCGATTTGGCCAGACCTGAAACATTTGTCTGGCTGTACCTCTTCGATGCCTTCACCTACCTTGCCTTCCTCGTGGTTCTGCCATTCATCAACGTTCCAGACGTCGATACAAGTGAACTCAGCGATGAGCAAGTACGAGAACGCGAACAACAGGGGTACCGCGAAGTGTTGTCTGATCGACGTCTACGGCGACTCGTGGTTGCAGCCCTGTTCTTAATGACCTGCGGCTACGGCAGCATGGACGGCGGCCTTGCACTGTTTATGACCCAAATCGGGGGATTACCGGTACGCGATATCGGCATCGTGTTCGCTGTGAACACTGGGGTGATCGTGCTCGCTCAGTGGTGGGTGCTCAAATTTGTCGACCGACGATCGCGCACGTTGTTGCTGGCTCTGGTGGGTGTGCTGTGGGCGATCTCGTGGTTGATGATGGGCGGCTCGATTCTGCTCAGCGCAAGTGTGGTGTTGCTCGCCCTGTGTGTAGGTATGGCCGTCTTTGCTATTTCGGAGACGCTGTGGTCACCAATTTTTACTGCCCTGATTAATCAAGTGTCGCCTGACCACTTGCGAGGCAGGTACAACGCGACAGCCGCGGTGAGTTACAACCTCGGAGCCGCGATAGGTCCGGCTGTAGCGGGCATCTTGATCGGAGCCCGACTAGGTGCGGCCTGGATCGCATTCTTAGTTGTGGGATGTCTTATCGGCGGAGCAATCTCGTGGTCGGTGCGCCGATTGCTGACCGCAGATGAGGATGGGCGCACCACCGAGGGGCTTGCCATGACAGGATCGGTGTCATGAACGAGGTCAACGCGGGCGTGATGGGTGCGGCAGTTCCGAGCCTTGAGGGTGAACTGCGGCGCGACATCGAAAAGAGTGGCTACTACCCGGCTTTGGTTTTTGATTCGCTGGCTACGGCTTTGGCCGCTGAAACAGTGCTTTCTTACGTCGTGCACCACGAGGCCACCTTTGATGGTCACGACGAGTTGCGTCGCCACGTGACGGTACTTGCGCTCACGCCCACGCGTTTGGTGGTGGGTCATACCGATGAGCATCCACCCGACGAATCCACCGAGCGGCCATACGCCACGTCATCGACCGAAGCAGTTCGACTCGAACGGGTCGACTCGGTGGTCGTCACTCGGGTCGTTGGCGAGCCGGCAAAGCATCTCAGCGGAGGGCCGGTTCACGAGGTTGTGGTGACGATCGGTTGGGGTGCGGTGAGCCGCATTGATCTCGAACCCGCTGCCTGCGCCGACCCCGAATGCGATGCTGATCACGGGTACACGGGTACGTCGAGCAACGACGACCTTTCGTTACGCGTGTCGACGGTGGCCGATGGCGCTGAGGTTGTTCGGCAGGCATTGACCTTTGCCGGGGCATTGTCACAGGCCACCGCAGCTCGGTTGCGCTAACCCGGTTTCATGCCGATGTACTCTGCCCCCGAAGGCGGCACCCTGAGTCAGGTGCTGCCAAGTGTGGCGGCATCTCTTGGGGTTGGCGGGTTTGACGATTCACTCAATCTCGGGAGCACCTCTCAAACCGTGGTGCTACTCGTTGATGGTCTTGGCATGGTGCCCCTGCGGCAAGCGGTATTGGTCGGCGTTGACGCACCGGCTCTGACCCAGGCGTTGAGTCAGGCATCGGAAATCGCCGCACCCTTTCCGTCGACCACACCCACCGGGCTCTCCTCACTTGGCCTAGGCATGTCAGTTGGCTGCCACGGCATGATGGGCGCTTCCTTCGTGCTTCCTGAGACCGAGCGAGTGCTGTGGCCGCTGTCGTGGCGCGACGATCCACTGCCGTTGATGGTTCAACCCGAACCAACCGTGTTCGAGCGAGTCGCAGCCGCCGGGGTGGCCGTAACCAGTGTGTCTCCGCGAGCATTTGAAAATTCTGGCCTGACCCGCGCGGCTCTTCGCGGCGGCGACTACTTGGGGGCCGATTCATTCGGCGAGCGAGTGGGGCGAACCTCACGGGCACTTCGTTCCTCTTCCCGATCGCTTGTGTACGCGTACTGGGGCGATCTCGATAAAAACGGCCACGTGCACGGTACGAATTCGCCGGAATGGCGAGCCGAACTCGAACTCGTTGACCTACTGATTCGACGTCTGCTCGATGTGATGCCCGCAGGTGCGCAATTAGTGGTCACCGCCGATCACGGCATGCTCGATACGGCACCGGTCGACCGGATCGAAATCGATTCATACCCCGAGTTACGCGAATCGGTGTTGCACCTTGCAGGCGAGCCGCGTATGCGTCACGTCTATGTGCGTCCCGGTGCGGGCGCCGACGTGGCATCGGCATGGCGCGAACGCCTTGGCAGTAAGGCAACCGTGCTCACCCGCGATGAAGCGGTCGAGGGTGGGTGGTTTGGCGAGGTTGATCCGGCTCTGGCCGAACGAATCGGAGATGTGATCGCGGTGGCATCTGGAACCTGCGTGCTGGCTAGTCAAAGTGTCGATTCACGGTCATCGGCTTTGATTGGCCAACATGGTGCAATCACCGAAGCTGAAATGTCCATTCCGCTGATGACCTGGCACTCATACTGAGTCTTCGTATTTCCTGCCCCGACTCATACTGAGTCTTCGGTACCACCGAAAAGAATCTCATCCCAACTCGGCACCGACGCTCGCTTACCCTTCGCAGGCTTCACCGGTCGCGCTGTCGGCGCTGTGGTGGGTTCCTCAAACTGTTCAACTGGCTCGTGAATCAGCTCAAGCACGTTGTCGTCGACAGTGGCGAGCGGAACCACAACGGTTTGCTCTGAGCTAGCGAGATCGCGGTCGAGGTCGTAAACCTCGTTTGCACTCACACTCGGCACCGAGACCAGGTGAGGGCGATCATCGGCCGCAGCGGCAGACGAACCCGGATCGAGAAGCTCGCGCGCCTCGTGATCCTGAGCCACCACCGCACGGGCAACCATGTCGTACGTGAAAAGAGCCTCGTTTTGGCTGTCGTCAAGGTCGTAGGCAACCGACACGGTCCACAGCCCATCGTCGCGTCGCCACGAATCCCACGTGACAGCCCGCAGATCGACCCCGCGTCCTTTGAGGGCCTCCTCAACGAGGCTGCCAAAGGTGGCGCCGTCGTATCGCCTAGCTTCAGTGGCGCGCGCCCGATCGGCAACGTGGGCGCGTTCGGCCAGAACGGGCGCTTCGAATCGCGCAACCTTTTCTAGGGGCATGCCGCTAGCGTCGGCAATCTGCGTCGAACTCTGGCCAGCGCGAATCCGCGCTTGGATTTCACGAGGCCTTAGGCCGTCGTCCATGAGTCCTCCAGCGGGTTCCACGAGTGTTGTGGCTCTACGTTCTCACATTCAACGCCCGCAATCGGTCAAGAGGTATCAGTTCGACGTGGTCATGTCGCAGGGTGGGGGTGATCGGCGACGTCGAGGCCCCGCTCATGCCACGCCCGAGACAGCCTCGGAAGAGTGAGGGCAGAGGCAACGGCGGCAAGCGCTGCACCGGTCACCCCAATGCCAAAGGCTGCCCAAGCACCCCACTGGTCGATAGCCGCGCCACACAAACTTGCCGATATGGCCACACCGATCCCGATGCCGGCCAGCGTCCAGGTAATCGACTCGGTGAGCCGCGAGGTGGGCACGAGGTTCTCAACCACGGTGAATCCGCAAATCAACGCTGGTGCAGTGGCAATTCCGACAATGAACCCCAAAATGGCCACGCTCGGAATGGATTGCAAGAACGGAAGCGGAGTGAGTGCCACCGTTGAGACCACCAGCAACAGCACGAGTTGTTTAGGCAGGTTTCGGCCGCTGATGCGGGTTCCGAACGCCAAGCCGCCGAACATTGACCCTAGCGACAGCGATGCTAAGACGATGCCGCTGCTCCAAGCGGCGCCGCGTTCGGTCGTGAAAGCCACAGTGCCAACTTCGAGTGCGCCAAAAAGCACCCCAAGAAAGACGAAGATGATGCCCACGATGGGCACTGCGACACCCATAGATTCTCGATCTGCGCGAGAGACCCTGATTAGCGAGGGCTGCGGCTGGGTTCGCTTTTGGCTTGCCAACCACAGCCCGCCGATTACAGCGAGGGCGGCAGAGGCCAGGATCGCAGCACCGGGCGAAACGTTGATGGCCAGAACTGTGGCCAACACCGGGCCGATGATGAAGACGATTTCATCAATGACACTTTCGAGCGCAAACGCGACTCCCAGGCGGCTAGTTCCTGAGAGTAGTGCTGACCATCGCGCCCTGACCATTGAACCAACTGGTGGTTCGCTGGCTCCAGCGAGCGAAGCAGTGGCGATCAGGGCAAACTCGCCGGCGCCGGAGTTGACCAACTCGACAAACGATATGAGCGCCAATGCATGCACAGCGATCAAAATCGGAAGCACTCGAATTTGGCCGAATCGGTCGGCGGCGCGACTGCTCATCGGGGTCACGAGCGCCGCGCTCACGGTGAACAGACTGGCGAGCAGTCCGGCAAGCGAATACGACCGTTGGGTGATGCTGACCAGAAGTACGATGCCCAGCCCCAGCATCGAGATCGGAAGTCGGCCAATGAGCCCCGCGACACTGAACTTCAGTGCCCCGGGCAGTCGGAGCACCGTGGCGTAAGGGCCTAACACTCTCCGACCGTAGCGTGCGTGGGCCATGATGGGTTGGTGACCGACATCAACCTCGAAGAACTATTCGTTTTGGCCAAGGAATCGGCGCTCGCCGCCGGCGACCTACTTCTCGAGGGCTGGCGGGGTGAACTTGAGGTCGACACCAAGTCGACCGACACCGACGTCGTTACCCACATGGATCGAGCCGCAGAAGCGTTACTACTTGATCGGCTGTTGGGTGCCCGGCCGGCAGATGGCATTTTGGGTGAAGAAGGTGCAGCCATTGATGGAACAAGTGGTGTGCGGTGGATTGTTGATCCGCTCGACGGCACTGTGAACTACCTCTACGGATTGCCGCACTGGGCGGTTTCGGTGGCCGCTCAGATTGATGGTGAGTCGGTGGTTGGAGTGGTATGTGCCCCCGCGCTAGGCGAAACCTACGTCGCTGTTCGCGGTGGTGGGGCGAAGCTGATCGATGCTCGGGGCGAGCATGATCTGCGGTGCAACGACACTGCCGATCTCGCTCAGGCTCTCGTTGGCACCGGGTTTGGCTACAGCTCGTCACGCAGGCGGGCGCAGGCCAGCGTTGTTGCGGCTGCATTGCCATTGGTGCGCGATATTCGTCGTTTCGGAGCCTGCGCCATTGATATGTCGTGGGTGGCCGCTGGTCGACTCGACGCCTACTACGAACGCGGGCCTCACGCGTGGGATCACGCCGCCGGATCGTTGATCGTGCGCGAAGCGGGGGGAGTGGTTGGTGGCTTACACGGATCGGCTGAGTCAGAGGAACTTGTCATCGCGGCCACTGCAGGTGTGTTCGGAGCGCTTCATGACTTGCTGGCTGAGAACAACGCTGCCCTCGGGTGATCTGGCTCAATCCAAGCGACGCAACTGCGCGGCATAACGATGCCCACCCGCTATGTACTTGTCGACAAACTCGGTGAACGAGCCATCGGGCATAACTCCCGCCGTTACCTTTGCGGGTACGCCAAGTGCCTTGGAATTGGGCGGGATGATGGTTCCGTTGGGCACGAGCGCGCAGGCACCAACCAACGAGCCGCTTCCTACCACCACGTGGTGTAAGACCACCGAACCTGAGCCGATTAAGCAGTCGTCTTCAACCGTGCAGCCCTCGAGATGGGCGTTATGGCCGACTACGCATCGGCTGCCGATGGTGGTGGGTGCCTCAGCCGTGGCGTGCACCACCGTGCCGTCCTGAACCGAAGTCTGCGACCCCACCTCAATATGCCCGTAGTCGCCACGCAGCACGGCCGATGGCCACACTGTTGACTCAGCGCCGATGCTGACATCTCCGATCACCACAGCGTTGGGGTGCACAAATGCAGTGGGATGGATGCGTGGTTCAACGTCTCCGAGTGCGTAAATTGCCATGCCCCTATCAAAGCGCTCAGATCCGAATCCGCGACAGAAAATGACGTGATTCGCATCACCAAATGGCGATCTATTGCTACGAATGGGCGAGTCGGGTTTCGCTTGGGCCAGTTATGAGGCACACTTTGCCTGCCTGACGGGCATGAAATGCGCGTCGGCAGTGTTCAAACCGATCAGCGGATACCCCGCTGCCGAACTACCGCCCCACCACCGTAGGAGCAGCACGTGGCTACAGATTACGACGCACCACGAAAGACCGATGACGAACTTGCCGAAGACTCAATTGAAGAATTGAAGGCTCGGCGGGTAGACAAGTCAGCTTCGTCAGTTGATGTTGACGAGGTCGAACTAGCTGAAAATCTCGAATTACCCGGAGCCGACCTCAGCGATGAGTCGCTCTCGGTTCGAGTACTTCCGCGCCAGGCTGACGAATTCACCTGCTCGAAGTGCTTCCTAGTGCATCACCGCAGTCAGTTGGCCCGCGAGACTAAGGGCGAATCCATCTGCAAAGAGTGCGCGTAAACCTCAAACGGTGATGGTGGGCCGGTTCGTTGTTCCAGCTCGCGCCACCCACCGGTCAACGCCAAGGTTGACCACCGAAACTGCGCATGCGGTAACTAAGCTCCACACGATCACCTTGCGCAATGGCGCCGAGGCATCTGATGCCTTCGGAGGTTGGCTTCCGGTGAAGCTGCGGTAACCCGCATTCAGGCCCCGTGTGACAAGCCACGTTGCCCCGATCGTCACGATGGGGGCCAGAAGTTTGGCCACGTTAGCGCCGTTGTCATCAGGTAGTGCTTTGTACGAGCTCACGGATTGCCTTCCTTCGGTTCGTCTTATCGCTTGGCGGGTTTCTACCCTTAGCGTAATTGTGTCGTGTTGATTGACGGAAGTCGCTCTAGAGCCGAAACGAGCTGCTCGGGGGTAGAGGTCGACACCAACCAATAAGGGCACTTGGGGTCAGACAGGTTGATCCGCACCGCCGGCTGCCCACCGCGCAACCTGAAAACAGCACGTGCGTCTGCGTTGACTCCAGCTAGTTGGTGTGCCTGGTCAACATCGAGCGCGATGGCGCCAACAATCTGATGAGCGTCGACTCTTGAAGATCCCACCGTCAGGGTGTCACAAGTGAGTGTGATGCCCCACGTGGCAATTGCCTGCAGGCCCGCGATCAGAGCGACACCAACGATCGCGACGATGACGCCTACGCGTGGGCCAAGCATGGCGCCGTACGCGATGGCAATGCAGGCGATGACGAACAGGCTCGCCGGCCACCAAAACCACGCTGGTCGTGATTTTTGGCGATACAAAACCTCAGGTTGCTGCCCTGACGATGCGGTGGTCATACAAATGAGGGTGCCACGCGACCTGTGGTTCTAGCCAAGTGGGCCAGGCGTTAGGGTCATCGCATGAACGCGACCATTCCCCCTGCCTCTGCAGTTCTTCCGGCCAGGCACATTGATGCACCAGCTCCCGGGGAATCAATTCGTGCCCATTATGAGCAGTGTTTTGGCTGCGGGCCGGGGCATCCCACAGGTATGCAGATCAAGTCGACCGCTGGAGAGGGCCTTACGGTTCGTGGGGTTTTCACCGTCAGTGAGCATCATCAAGGAGCTCCAGGATTGGCGCATGGGGGCTTGCTCACCGCGGCCATGGACGACGTTTTGGGGTCGCTAAATTGGCTGATCCTCGTTGCTGCTGTCACCGGGCGGCTCGAAGTTGATTTCCGCATGCCGGTTCCGGTGGGATCAGTGTTGGTGATTGACGGTGCGAACGTGGGTCAAGAGCGGCGCAAGATTTACACCGAGGGCACAGCCCGACTCGGCTCGGCGACAGGTCCGATCGCTTGTGAAGCTACCGGATTGTTCATTCAGGTTCCGATGGAACACTTCGGCGAACATGCACTTGCCAACGGATTGGAATTCAAGCCATGAGCCAAACGCGTGCAGATGTTTTAGTGCTGCGTATCGACACTGAGCTGCCACTGCCCTCGTACGCCCATCCCGGTGACGCAGGGCTTGATTTGCTCACCACGATCGACGCCACGATTGCTCCCGGTGAACGACGGTTGCTGCCCACCGGCATTGCGATTGCGCTACCCGATGGTTTTGCCGCGTTCATTCACCCCCGATCGGGGCTGGCCAGTAAGCACGGGCTCACTGTGGTGAACGCGCCCGGCACGATCGACGCGGGTTATCGCGGTGAGATTTCGGTTGCCCTCGTGAACCTTGACCCGAGTTCGCCGGTGTCGGTTTCGCGCGGTGATCGAATTGCGCAATTAGTGGTGGTGCCCGTGGCAAGGGCTGTGCTTCACGAGGTGCAGACCCTCCCGGGCTCTCATCGGGGCGCTGGGGGGTTTGGGTCTACCGGAACTGCCGGTGAAGTCAGGTAGCGTTACCTAGTGACGCGCGGCGACTGCTGAGCGCAAAGTGACTTGGAGTGCAAGGTGTTCAGACGCGGCAAGAACAGCGATGTCGACCTCGAGGCCGATCTGATCGATCACAGTGATGACGCGACTGACCAGACAGACGACAGCGCCCCTCAGTCGGCTCCTGCCGACACCGACGAGATCGCTGAATTGTCAGCCCGACCCAACGGTCCGTTTGACGTCTCTGAGGCGCCTGACGACACCCTCTATCTAGATCTCGGAAGCGTTCGAATTCCGGCCGCTGATGAAACCGAAATTCGACTCGACGTCGATCAGGCATCTGGCACTGTGGTCGGGGTAACGTGCGTGACCCCCAATGGTGGCCTTGCGATCGCTGCGTTTGCGGCTCCGCGGTCGGAAGGTATCTGGGCCGATGTCCGGCGCGATCTGAAGGCGCAGATCACCGCTGGGGGAGGATTGCTTGAAGAAATTGACGGTGAATGGGGTCGCGAGATCAGCACTCAGGTGCCTTCGCAGATGTCCGACGGAACCGTTGGTAACCAGCCGGCCCGCTTCGTTGGCGTCGACGGTCCTCGTTGGTTTCTGCGGTTTGTGTTTCTTGGTGACGCTGCAACCGATCCGGTCGCGGCGCAAAAGTTGGCAGCCATCGCTCGAGGCGTTGTTGTAGTGCGCGATAGCGAAGCTCGCGCGCCCGGCGACAGCCTGCCGCTTACCCTGCCCGCAGAAGTCACGATCGACGGCAGCACCGGTGAGCCGGCTGCGTGGCAGCGAGAAGATTTGTCACCGTTTGAACGCGGTCCGGAGATTACCGAGATTCGCTAATGATCACGTTCTACAGCGGCTCGTTTAAGGTGGAGGCATGAGCGGCGATCAGCGCACCACCCGAGGCAGTCGATGGTCGCGCCTAGGTCAGCTGTTCACCCATAACCAACAACAGATCGAGGCTATCGAATTACTCGAGAGCACCCGTGAAGCAGGCGCGCAACCCCTGTCAGTGTGCTGTGTTGGCGATCAAGTGGTCGTCACCGGAACTGTGCGAACGCTCACGCTGGTGCCGCGAACTCAGCTGCCCGCGGTTGAGGCGGAAATCTACGACGGCACTGACAAACTGCGGGCCATCTGGATGGGTCGTCGCCGCATTCGAGGTATCGATCCGGGCCGAATGATCACCTTGACCGGTCGGCTTACCAAGGTCGACGGGCGGTTGACCATGTTCAACCCGAGGTACGAATTGCGGCCGGGAGTGCAAGGGTGAACTCAGATGAGGCACCCGACCTGAAAGACGATCTTCCGGCTGAGCGCGCGCTACTAGAGCGGGCGATCGGTGGATGGCGGGGCATGATCGATTCTGCGCTGCCATCGCTGGTGTTCCTGATTGCGTATTTGGTTACCGGAAGTGATCTGCGCAATGCCCTGATCGCAGCAGTGGTGGTGGGCGCAGTCGTCGCAGTTATTCGATTAGTGCGTCGGGAGAGTCTTCAGCAGGTGCTCGCCGGTTTTGCCGGCGTCGCGATCTCGGCCTTTGTTGCCTCGCGTACCGGACAAGCCTCTGATTTTTACCTACCCGGAATTCTGACGAACGCCGCCTACGGTGTGGCCCTGCTGGTGTCGATTCTCGTTGGTTGGCCTTTGATCGGAGTCGCCGCCGGGTACCTCACCGGTGATGGCACGGCGTGGCGCTCTGATTCCCCGACCCGTCGAGCGTACGCAGCGTCGACCTGGATTTGGGTGGGTTTGTTTGCGCTACGACTCGTGGTTCAAGTGCCCCTCTACCTGATGCAGAATGTGGCAGCCTTAGGCATTGCCAAGGTGGTGATGGGCTGGCCGCTGTACCTTCTCTGCGTTTATTTGACCTACCGGGTTCTCGCGCCCGCCCTCAAGATTCGTCGGGCTCAGTTAGTGAAACCGGATGAAAACCCCGCCGACTAGTTGGCTCAGGGGGCTAGAAGCTCTTGCAGGGCAGGCTCTTGTTCGGGTGCTGCAACGAACAGCAACTCATCGCCTGCCTCAAGAGAATCATCAGCCGAGGGTGTGATCACGTGGCTACCGCGCAAGATGGCGACCAGTGCTGAGTCTGGCGGGAATGCAACGTCACCGACGCGCCGGCCAATGACCTCAGAGTCGGTGGGCAGCGTGAGTTCGACCAGGTTTGCCTCACCGCGTCGGAAACTGAATAGTCGTACCAAGTCACCGACCGCCACTGCCTCTTCGACCAGAGCCGACATCAACCGCGGTGTTGAGACTGCCACGTCGACGCCCCACGACTCATCGAACATCCATTCGTTCTTTGGGTGATTCACCCGAGCCACCACTCGAGGTACGCCGTATTCGGTCTTGGCCAGCAGTGAGACAACGAGGTTGACTTTGTCGTCACCGGTTGCGGCAACCACAACCTGCGTGTTCGCTAAGTCAGCTTCGTCAAGTGTTGAGATTTCACAAGCGTCGGCATGCAACGACGTTGCTCCGGCGACGTAGCCTGGGCGTGCGGCGTTAGCGTCGCGATCGACCAGCAGAACCTCATGACCGTTGTGCAGCAGTTCGGTTGCGATAGAGCGCCCAACTTTGCCAGCGCCGGCAATTACCACGCGCATTAGTGAACCTCCGGTGCGGTTGCGAGCAGTTCTTCGATGCGTTCGCGATCAACCGTCTTGTAAATCAGATGCACCAAGTCGTTCTCTTGCAACACGGTGTCAGCTGTCGGAATCTGCGCCTCGCCGTACCTGGTGATGAAAGCGATACGCGTACCGGTGGCATCGGCGATTGATGCGACTCGGCGCCCGATCCACGATGGGTCGACGTGCACCTCACCCAGAGCCAAGGTGCCCGAGGGATCTCGCCACTCCTCGAGTGCCCCCGACGGGAGCATCCGGCGCATCATCTGCGCGGTCGTCCAGGCCACGGTGGCAACAGTCGGAATTCCGAGGCGCTCGTAAACTTCGGCGCGCCGAGGATCGTAGATACGTGCCACGACACGTTCAACGCCAAAGTTCTCTCGTGCTACCCGAGCCGCAAGAATGTTGGAATTGTCGCCGCTACTGACCGCGGCAAATGCATCGGCACGTTCGATTCCAGACTCGATGAGCACATCACGGTCGAACCCAATTCCGGTCACCGTCGTTCCACCAAAATTGCCATGCAGGCGTCTGAAGGCTTTTACTTCAGAGTCGATCACGGCCACCGAATGACCGGCCCGGTCGAGTTCGTTAGCTAGGGCAGAGCCCACGCGCCCACATCCCATGATGACGATGTGCACTTCGCCTCCGGTCGTCAGGAAAGTTTGCAAGTAATCGGCCGATGAAGCGCAACCGACATCTGAACGCTACACGGGTGGCTTGGCAGGTGTTAACACGCGGCGCCATAGACTGCTTGTGTGTCGATGACTGACTCTCTGAAGCGTGTTGTACTGGGTCGCGCGCAACGAAGCGACAAGATGGGCGAGGCAACGCTAAGTAAGAAGTTGGCCCTGCCAATCTTCGCCTCCGACGCGGTGTCGTCAAACGCGTACTCGACTCAAGAGATTTTGATTGTGCTCGCGCTCGGCGGTGCAACGCTTTACTCATTCGCCCCGTGGATCACCGCGCTTGTGGTGCTCGTGTTCTTCGTCGTCGTTGCGTCATATCGGCAAAACGTGCACGCGTACCCCTCTGGTGGCGGCGACTATGAAGTGGTTGCGACCAATCTGGGTCAGAAGGCCGGAGTGTTTGTTGCGTGTGCGCTGTTGGTTGACTACGTGCTCACCGTTGCCGTTTCAGTGGCATCTGGCGTGGCCAATCTTGCGTCGGCGGTGCCGCTCATTGGCGATCACTCCACTGTCATCTCGGTGATCGTCATCATCTTGATCATGGTGGTCAACCTGCGCGGTGTGCGCGAAAGCGGGGGAGTGTTCGCAATCCCGGTCTACGGGTTCATGCTCGGCGTTTACGGCATGCTGGCCTTCGCACTAGTGAAGACCTTTACCGGACAGGTCATGCTCGCCGAGAGTGCCGGCTGGACGATCAACCCCGAGGCAACGTTCACCGGTCTTGGGTTGGTGTTCTTGCTCGCTCGGGCCTTCTCCAGTGGCACCACTGCACTGACCGGCATTGAGGCCATCAGCAATGGAGTTCCGGCGTTCAAGGCCCCGAAGAGCAAGAACGCTGCCACAACTCTTGCGTTATTGGGCATTGTGGCAACCACCATGATGGCCACCATCACGTGGCTGGCCATCAAGACCCAGGTTCACATCACTGACAACAACGCCGACATGATTGGACTGCCCGCGGGGCAGACTCAAAAAACCGTCATCGCGCAGGTGTCAGATGCGGTGTTCGGCGATTTCCACCTCGGCTTCTTCTACCTGACTGTCACCACTGCCCTGATCCTGGCTCTGGCAGCAAATACCGCATTCAACGGTTTTCCGGTTCTGGGCTCGGTGTTGGCGCGCGACGGCTATCTGCCTCGGCAGTTACACACCCGAGGCGATCGGTTGGCCTTCAGCAACGGAATTATCGTGCTTGCCGCGATGGCCATCATTCTGGTGATCCTTTACCAGGCCAACGTCTCAGGCCTGATCCAGCTCTACATCGTGGGCGTCTTTGTGTCGTTCACCCTGAGTCAGCTGGGCATGATGCGGCACTGGACCCGCTTCTTGACCACCGAGACCGATCCCAAAGAACGCCGCCGAATGATTCGCAGTCGCATCATCAATGCCGTTGGCTTCGCATTCACGGGCGCGGTACTGATAATCGTTTTGGTAACCAAGTTCACCAAGGGTGCCTGGATCGTCTGCCTGGCCATGCCATTGCTGTATTTGCTGATGCTAGGAATCCGACGTCATTACGATCGGGTTGCGGTCGAACTCACCCCTGACGTAGATGAAAAGGTCATGCTGCCAAGCCGGGTGCATGCACTTGTGCTCGCGTCGAAGTTGCATAAGCCGACCCTGCGGGCTTTGGCGTACGCGCGGGCTTCGAGACCCACAGTGCTTGAGGCGGTCACGGTTAACGTTGATTCAGAGAGCACCGAAAGCCTGATCGCCGAGTGGGATGCCCGCGAGATACCGGTGACGCTGAAAGTTCTTGATTCGCCGTATCGTGAAATCACGAGACCGATTCTCGATTACGTGCGAAGTATCCGACGCGAAAGCCCCCGTGACTTGGTCACGGTGTACGTGCCCGAATACGTGGTTGGTCACTGGTGGGAGCACCTGCTGCACAACCAAAGTGCCCTGCGGCTCAAGACCCGACTGCTCTTTACGCCGGGTGTCATGGTCACCTCGGTTCCGTGGCAACTTGAATCAAGTGAGCGGCTCGAGAACAAGCCGGTATCGCAGGGCCCCGGCGCGTTGCGTCGCGGCGAGCCAAGCTCGGTTGTGGCAGATGCGGTTGTTCGTGATGAGTACGGTCTCGGGCCCATGAGGCACACCGACGACAGTTCGACCCCTTGAGTCAGGTCGGCCAAGACTCCCTGGCCGTCGGCGACCGCGTAACCATCGACGTGGGTGCGGTGGCCCATGGCGGCCACTGCGTGGCCCGTCATAACGGTCAAGTGATTTTTGTGCGCCATACCCTGCCGGGTGAGCGCGTGGTGGCACAAATCACCGAGGTCGGTTCGGGGTCAAAGTTCCTTCGGGCCGATGCGATCGAAGTGATCGACGCTTCCGCTGGCCGTATCGCCTCAGCCTGCACGTACGCGCATCCGGGCGGTTGCGGTGGCTGCGATTGGCAGCATGTGAGTCAGGCCGTTCAGCGCGAACTCAAGTCTGCAGTCATCTCTGAGCAGATGAGCCGTTTAGCAGGGCTTGAGATCTCGGTTGAGGTTGAGCAAGTCACGGGTGCCCCCGATGGCCTCGGTTGGCGTACGCGAGTCGGCTACTCAGTTGATAGCAGCGGCAAGGTCGGATTTCATCGCCACCGGTCAAGTGAGGTAGAGCCGATCGATCGGTGTTTGCTCGCCACGACAGAGGTTCAACAGTTGCCCGTTACCGAGCGCAACTGGAACGGTGTCGAGTCTGTGGTGGCCGTGGTGAGTTCTACCGGCGACCGTGCGTTGGCTTTAACTCCGATACCGCAGTCGGCCACGGCCAAGCGGGCGGTTGCTGATTTGGATTCCGACATCGCCATTCATGGTGTGCGTGGTGCATCGCGGGTCACCGAGCGTGCTGCAAACAGAGACTGGAAAGTGGGAATTGATGGGTTCTGGCAGGTGCATCCGGGTGCTGCGGATTTGCTGGTCGATGTGGTTCGAAGCATGCTCGAGCCAAAAGCTGGTGACCATCTGATCGACCTGTATTCCGGAGTTGGTCTGCTCGGCGGTGCGTTGGCCGGTGAGCTTGGAGCAGGGGGACGGGTTGAGTGCGTCGAGTCAGACGCCACCGCCTGTTCGGCGGCTCGTCGAAATTTGCATGATGTTGAAACCGTTCGGGTTCATCAGGAAGAAGTGCGTACGTGGCTGACGCGCTCGGCCCCGCGACGGTGCGATCTGGTGGTACTTGACCCACCGCGCACCGGCGCCGGTAAGGCAGTGCTCGAACGACTGGTCAAGCTTTCCCCTCGGGCGATCGTTTACGTTGCGTGCGATCCTGCCGCCTTGGCGCGCGACACCGCCACGCTGACGAATCTGAACTGGTCAATGACTGCGTTGCGCGCCTTTGACTTGTTTCCGATGACCCACCACATGGAGTGCGTCGCCCTATTCACCCCGCACGATCAGGCCTGACCGTCACCTGCTTTTGCGGTTCGTAACGTGCTAGAGTAAGTATCTCGACATCAAGATACTTTGAGATAAATTCTTTGAGCTTAAACTTGAGCTTTCAGTGGAGGCAGCGATGGCCAGCGCCAACTCATTCGGGGCACGCCAGACATTGTCGGTAGGCGGCCGCGACTACGAAATTTACAAAGTCAGTGCCGTTGATGGCGCACAGAACCTTCCGTATACGCACCGGGTGCTGCTTGAGAATTTGCTGCGCACTGAAGACGGCGCAAACGTGACCCCCGATCAAATTCGTGCGCTCGGTTCGTGGCAAGCCGACGCTGAACCGTCTGAGGAAATCCAGTTCACGCCGGCCCGAGTGATCATGCAAGACTTCACGGGCGTTCCGTGTGTGGTTGATCTTGCGACCATGCGCGAGGCGATGGTTGAACTTGGCGGCGATCCGGCACGCATCAATCCGCTGGCTCCTGCCGAGTTGGTCATCGATCACTCGGTGATTGCCGACTTCTTCGGAACCGAGCAAGCGCTGACGCTCAACGTCGACCTCGAGTACGAGCGCAATCGCGAGCGCTACCAATTCTTGCGTTGGGGTCAGGGCGCCTTCGACGAGTTCACCGTCGTACCACCTGGCACCGGCATTGTGCATCAGGTCAACATCGAAAGCTTGGCCCGCGTTGTCATGGTGCGCGAGTTAAATGGTGTTACCCAGGCGTACCCCGATACCTGCGTCGGAACCGATTCGCACACCACGATGGTGAACGGGCTCGGCGTTCTCGGGTGGGGCGTTGGCGGTATCGAAGCCGAAGCGGCCATGCTCGGTCAGCCGGTGTCGATGCTGATTCCGCGTGTTGTGGGCTTCAAGCTCAAGGGCGCTCTACCAGCCGGTGCCACGGCAACCGACCTGGTTCTCACGATCACCGAATTGCTGCGCCAACACGGGGTAGTGGGCAAGTTTGTAGAGTTCTACGGCGAGGGCGTTTCGGCTGTGCCATTGGCCAACCGAGCCACCATTGGCAATATGAGCCCCGAGTACGGGTCAACCGTTGCGATCTTCCCGGTCGACGACGAGACACTCAACTACCTGCGCCTCACTGGTCGAACAGATGACCACATCGCGTTGGTTGAGGCTTACGCGAAGGCTCAGGGCATGTGGCACGACCCTGCGAACGAGCCGGTTTACAGCGAAAGACTCGAACTAGACCTTTCGACCGTGGTGCCCTCAATTGCCGGACCCAAGCGACCGCAGGATCGAGTGGCGCTCAGTGCCGCGAAGCAGTCATTCGAAGACGCCCTGGGCACCTACACCTCAGATCGCGCAGCTAACGCCGAAGTTGAACTCGATGGCGAATCTGTATCGCTATCTCACGGTGCGGTGGTGATCGCTGCGATCACCTCATGTACCAACACCTCGAATCCATCAGTCATGATCGCCGCCGGATTGCTGGCCAAGAAGGCTGTCGAACGCGGCCTTTCGCGGGCGCCCTGGGTCAAGACCACGCTCGCTCCCGGATCTCAGGTGGTCACCGACTATTACGACCGA
>Ga0114959_10000915_pt1 | contig 27210 bp, 26 predicted proteins | sample C_130625_EF_Meta_FD_87317 | JGI IMG/M metagenome (GOLD analysis project Ga0114959, IMG submission 87317) | Freshwater microbial communities from Lake Croche, Canada to study carbon cycling - C_130625_EF_MetaG | ecosystem: Environmental > Aquatic > Freshwater > Lake | place: Lake Croche, Canada... | reverse complement strand
ATGCGGCGCGCGAGATCATACGACCGGAAACCACCGCAGGCCACTGGGTGAGGCTGATATCGGGCGCTGGATTTGCCTCAGACCGGCTCGGTATCCAACGCATAACCCGCCGCCCGCACGGTGCGCACCACGTCCAGCTCGCCCTCGCCGTTGATCGACTTGCGCAGCCGGCGGATATGCACATCCACCGTGCGGGGCTCGACATGGATATCAGGCCCCCACACCGCGTCCAGCAGCTCCTCGCGGGAAAATACCCGGCGCGGATGCTGCATGAAGAATTCGAGCAGGCGGAACTCGGTCGGCCCCAGATGAATCGGCCTTCCGTTGCGCTGCACCCGGTGGGCGGCAAGATCCATGGCGATGTCGTGGAAGGTGAGACGCACCTTGGCCGGCACCGTGTTGGAACGACGCAGCAAGGCGCGCATGCGGGCCAGCAGCGCGTCCATGCTGAACGGCTTGGTGATGTAGTCATCCGCCCCGGTGTTGAGGCCGCGCACCGCGTCCTGGTCCTCGGTGCGGGCCGTCACCATGATCACCGGCAGATCACGGGTGGCAGAACGCCTGCGGATCTGGCGGCAGACCTCGATGCCGGACATCACCGGCAGCATCCAGTCAAGCAACACCAGATCGGGCTGCGCCTCGGCAATCCGGGTCAACGCCTCCTGACCATCGGCGGCTTCTTCGACCCGGAAACCCTGCTTTTCCAGGTTGTAGCGCAGCATGGTGGCCAATGCCGCCTCGTCCTCCACCACCAGAACCAGCGGCTTGGAGAGCGACGAACTTCCATCCAGCATGGCTGTGCTCCTTAAAGCGTGATCGCAGCAGGCCCTATCAGCCGGATGCGTGAATCACGCGCCAAAACAAAGATCCAGAACGTGGCTGCCGCGCCTCTCAGCGGCAGACAGGCTCCAGAGCGTGATCGCAGCAGGCTCTATCAGCAGGAGGCGTGAACCACGCGACAAACCAAAGAGCCAGAGCGTGCCGCCGCGCCGATCAGCGGCGGACAGGCTCTAGTCGCGCACCGGCCGCACCACCGCATAGGCGGAGGTATCGCCCTTGGGTCGTGTGGCCAGCAGAGATTCCCCGGTGACGGCGTAATAGAGCGTCTCCGCGATGTTGGTCGCGTGGTCGCCGATGCGCTCAAGGTTCTTGGCGATGAACAGCAGATGGGTGCACGGCGTGATGTTGCGCGGGTCCTCCATCATATAGGTGACCAGTTCGCGGAACAGCGCGTTATAGATGTCATCGATCACGGCATCCGAACGCCATACGTCCAGCGCGCGATCGGTGTCGCTCTCGCCGACCGCATCGATGACGTTTTTGAGATTCTCCTGCACCAGGCGCGACATATGAGCGAGGCCGGAGAGGGTGTAGGGCAGGCTGAACTGCTGCAGCACGATGCTGCGCTTGGCGATGTTGGCGGCATAGTCGCCGATGCGCTCCAGATCACCGGTGATCTTCAGCGCGCCGACGATCTGGCGCAGATCACCGGCCATCGGCTGACGCAGAGCGAGCAGGCGGATGACGAAGGCCTCCACCTCACGTTCGGCTGCATCCACTTTCGGGTCGGCCTCCACGGCCTGGCCGGCGGCGTTGCTGTCCTTGGTGATGATGGCGGCCAGCGCATCGGCCACCTGATGCTCGACCATGCCGCCCATTTCGGTCAGCAGGGTTGCCAGGCGCTTCAGCTCCTGCTCATAGCTCTTGACGATGTGTTCGGCTTCGTTGGGCATGATGATCGCTCCGCTCAGCCGAACCGGCCGGTGATGTATTCCTGGGTGCGCTTCTCGCGCGGGGCGGTGAACATCTGGCTCGCGGTGCTCACCTCAACCAGCTCGCCGAGATAGAAGAACGCCACCTGATCCGCACAGCGCGCCGCCTGCTGCATGTTGTGGGTGACGATGGCGATGGTGAACTGATGCTTCAACTCGTCGATCAGCTCCTCGATCTTGAGCGTGCTGATCGGGTCAAGCGCCGAGGTTGGTTCATCGAACAGGATGACCTCAGGGCGCGTGGCGATGGTGCGGGCGATGCAGAGGCGCTGCTGCTGACCGCCGGACATGCCCATGGCGGAGGCGGAGAGACGATCCTTCACCTCGCCCCAAAGTGCCGCGTGGGAGAGCGACCACTCAACGCGCTCATCCATCTGCGCCTTGGTGAGCTTCTCATGCAGCTTCACGCCAAAGGCAATGTTGTCATAGATCGACATCGGGAACGGCGTCGGCTTCTGGAACACCATGCCGATGCGGCTGCGAAGCTGGTTGAGGTCCACACCCGGGGCGATGATGTTCTGCCCATCGAGCAGCACCTCACCGGTGGCGCGCTGGCCGGGGTAGAGATCATACATACGGTTCAGCACGCGCAGCAGCGTGGATTTGCCGCAGCCGGACGGGCCGATCATGCCGGTCACCTGCTTCTCGGGCAGGTTGAGGCTGATACCCTTCAGCGCCTTGTTGGCGCCGTAGTAGAAATCCACGTTCTTGATCGCCAGGCGCGGCGCGTTCAGCGTGGCGGAGGAGCGGGCCTCCATCTGGCCGACATTGGCGCGGGCGGACTGACCTTCGGTGTCGTTGGTGATGCTCATGGCTGGGTTCCTCAGCTGCGCGGCCGCAGCACGATGCGGGCAATGATGTTGAGGGCGAGAACGCCAAAGGTGATCAGGAGGGCACCGGCCCAGGCAAGCTGCACCCAGTCGTCATTGGGGGAGCCGGCGAACTTGTAGATCGTCAGCGGCAGCGAGGACATCGGCTTGCCGAGGTTCACGGACCAGTTGTCGTTGCCCAGCGAGGTGAACAACAGCGGCGCCGTCTCGCCAGCCACGCGGGCGACGGCGAGCAGAATGCCGGTGGCGATCCCGTCCAGCGCCGAGCGGTAGCAGATATAGACGATGGATTTCCATTTCGGCGCCCCAAGCGCCACCGCGGCCTCGCGCAACGCGGTCGGGATCAGGCGCAGCTGATCTTCCGTGGTGCGCACCACGACGGGGATGACGATGATGGCGAGCGAAATCGCGCCGGCAATGCCCGAATAGCCATAGCCCAGCACCATGATCTGATACACGAACAGGCCGATCAGGATGGACGGGGCGGAGAGCAGAATGTCCGAGATGAACCGGACGATATTGCCGAGCCTGGTGCCCACTGCGTATTCGGACAGATAGGTGCCCACCATGATGCCGATCGGCGTGCCGATGGCAGCACCCAGGATCGTTTGGATAAGGCTGCCGATGATGGCGTTCAGCAGGCCGCCATTGGAGCCGGGCGCCTTGGTGATCTCGGTGAACACGTTGAGGCTGATGCCGCCAAAGCCAAGGCTCAGCAGCGTCCACAGGATGGAGGCGAGGAAGGCGAGGCCAATCACCGTTGCCAGCACGCAGAGCGCCTTGACGATGGAGTTGGCGCGATGCCGCGAGCGCGACATCTGTTCGGCAACGCTGGTATTGCGGGCCGGGCCCGATGAGATGGTGGCGCTCATGCCGGGAACTCCTGAAGGTTCATCATTTCGCTGCCTTCGGCTTCAGCAGCATGCGCGAGATGGTCAGGACGATGAAGGAGATGACGAAGAGGATGAAACCCAGCGCCAGCAGCGAGGACAGCTTCAGCGATCCTGCCTCGCTCTCGCCGAACTCAAGCGCCACCAGTGAGGCGATGGTGTTGCCCGAGCCGAACAGATTTGCGGTGATGCGGTTGGTGTTGCCGATCACAAAGGTGACCGCCATCGTCTCACCCAGCGCCCGGCCGAGACCGAGCATGATGCCGCCGACAACCGATATGCGGGTGTAGGGAATCACGATGGAGCGCATCACCTCCCAGGTGGTGCAGCCCACGCCATAGGCGCTCTCCTTGTAGACCGGCGGCACGGTGAGGAACACGTCACGCATGGTGGCGGCGATGAACGGGATGATCATCACGGCGAGGATGAGGGCGGCTGTGGCGATACCGGTGCCGAAGGGCGGCCCCTGGAACAGCGCGTTCAGCACCGGAACGTTCTCGAAAGTGTCGATGAAATGTGGCTCGACGTAGGTGGCCATGAACGGCACGACGACGAAGAAGCCCCACATACCGTAGATGATGGACGGCACGGCGGCGAGCAGCTCGATGGCGGTGCCGACCGGGCGGCGAAACCACACCGGGGCCAGCTCTGTGAGGTAGAATGCGATGCCAAAGGCGAGTGGCACGGCCAGGATCAGCGCCAGCACAGCGGTGATGATGGTGCCATAGACCGGCACTGCGGCGCCGTAGACATTCTGCACCGGATCCCAGTCGACGCTGAACAGGAAGCGCGCGCCAAATTTCAGGAAGCTGTGCAGGCCACCGATGAACAGCGACACAATGATCGCGCCCAGCAGCACCAGCACCAAAACACCGGCGGCGGTTGCGAAAAAGGAGAAGATCGCATCGCCCACCGAGGAGCGGGGCGGGGCAGCCGATCCGGCTGGGGAGGCTAAGGTCTGGGACAAGGCGTAATTCCGTCTGTTCGCGAAGACGCAGATTCGGCGGGAGGGCGGCGCGGGGCGTTTTCGCCCCGCGCCATCCGTCTTACTTCCAGATCGCGGCGCCGGCGGCGTCCTTGATCTCGGCGCGCCAGGAGCTGCGCACCGCGTTCTCAACGGCGGTCGGCAGCGCCACGTATTCCATCTTCGTGGCGATGTCGGCACCGCTGGTGTAGGCCCAGTCGAAGAACTTCATGACGGCGGCCGAGCGGGCAGCGTCCTTCGGGTCCTTCGGCAGCAGGATGAAGGTGGCCGAAACGATCGGCCAGCTTGCGGCACCCTGGGTGTCGATCAGGTTGACGGCGTAGTTCTTCGCGCCAGCCCAGTCGCCGTTGGAAGCGGCAGCGGCGAAGGCGGCCAGCGTCGGCTTCACGAAGCTGCCGGCCTTGTTGCGCAGCTGCGTCGTGGTCAGCTTGGCGGAGGTGGCGTAGGCGTTCTCGACATAGCCGATGCCGCCGCGAACCTGCTTCACGGTGGCGGCAATGCCGTCATTGCCCTTCGCACCGTTGCCGGCGGGCCACTTCACGGACTGGCTGGCGCCCACTTCGGTCTTCCACTCAGGCGACACGGCCGAGAGATAGGAGGTGAACACGAAGGTCGTGCCCGAACCGTCAGCGCGATAGACCGGCGCGATGGCGACGTTGGGCAGCTTCAGGTCGCGGTTCAGCTCAACGAGCTTCTCGTCGTTCCACTTGGTGATCTTGCCGCGATAGATGTCGGCCAGGATCTCGCCGGTGAGCTTCAGCTCATCGGAATTGATGCCAGGCAGGTTCACGATCGGGGTCACGGCGCCCATCACGGCGGGGAACTGCAGCAGCTTCGCCGCTTCGAGCTTGTCAGCCGCCATCGGGGCGTCAGACGCGCCGAAATCGACGGTGCGGTTGCTGATCTGGTTCTGACCGCCGCCCGAGCCGATGCCCTGGTAGTTGAGGGTCACGCCGATGGCGGCCTTGGCGGCCTCGCCCCACTTGCCATAGACCGGAGCCGGGAAGGTGGCGCCGGCACCGGTGATTTCCTGGGCCTGAACGGCGAACGAGGTGGTGACCACGGCAAGGGCCAGGGCGGTCGTGAAGAGTTTCATGGAGCCTCCATAGGGGTCGCGTGAGAGGTCCCTATGGACCTCTCCGGTTGCTGCGCGCGGCATCCCTTGTGAACACGAAATCGTGTCATCACCGAGATGCCATCGCTGGCACCGTGAGTAGCGCGACCCTAAGACGTGAGGATTGCAGTTTTATGAACGTTCCGTGACACTGATCGTTATTCCCCGGTGATCCGGATCATTGCGCGACTTGTACAGAGGCAGCCCGCGTCATCATCCGGTTGAGCAACTGGCGCGGCGTGGCATCGGGTTGCGCCAGAAATTCCTGCCATTGCGCCGGCGGATGAGTGGCGGGTGTTTCAATCGTCGTCACCCCGCAAGCCGCCAGCGCATGGGCCTGATCGGGCAGCACATGGCCGGTCGCGCGGATCTCGCCTTTGAAGCCGTGCCGATCCCGCAATGCGCGCGCCGTGCTGAAGCCGCGGCCGTCGCGGAATTTGGGGAAGGCGACGCAGATCAGGTCGAGTCGGTTGAGATAAGGCAGCAGCGCGTCCAGCCGGTCACCCGGCTGGAGCACCACGCCGAGCGGGCGGGGGGGCTCGGCTGTGGCCAGCAGACGCGCGAGTGAGACGATGGCGCCAGGGGTTGGCTCCGCGCTCTCCTCGGCCAGACCATACGTGGTGGCGACCTGGCGCCCGGTGAGGTCAATGAGCGGCATAGACGGCCTCCTTGAAGGGTGCGGCGCCGAGGCGTCGATAGGTGTCGATGAAGCGCTCGCCGTCCTGGCGATGGGCGCGATAGGTGGCGATCAGGGTCTCCACGGTGTCCACCACCGCATCGGCCGGCACGGCGGGCCCCAGCAACTGGCCGATGGCGGCCTTCTCGTCCGCGGCACCCCCGAGCGTGATCTGGTAGAACTCCTCTCCCGCCTTATCGACGCCGAGCAGGCCGATATGGCCGACATGGTGATGACCACACGCGTTGATGCAGCCGGAGATGTTGAGCGTCACCGCGCCGATCTCGGCACTGCGCGCCGGATCGCCGAAACGACGGCCCAGCTCTTGGGCGAGCGGGATAGAGCGGGCATTGGCCAGCGCGCAGTAATCCAGGCCCGGGCAGGCGATGATGTCGCTGAGCTGGCCGATATTGGCGGCCGCCAGTCCCCCCGCCAGCAAAGCCGCATGCAGCGACGGCAGATCGTCCTGGCGCACATGCGGCAGCACCAGATTCTGCTCATGCGTCACCCGCAGCTCGCCAAAGGAGTAACGGTCGGCGAGATGAGCGGTGAGATCCATCTCGTCTGCGCTGGCATCGCCTGGAATGCCGCCGGGGGGCTTCAGCGAGATCACCACGCTGATATAGCCGGGTACGCGATGCGGGTGGGTGTTGCTGCGATGAAAGGCGGCAAGCGTGGCATCGGCCTGCAACGCGGTGGCCAGCGTCTCGCTCTGCGCCGGCAACGCCTCGAAGGGCGGCAGGGCGAAACGACCGGCGATGGCTGAGACCACATTGTCCTCCAGCACGCAGTAATCAGCGGGCAGGGCGGCGTATTCGTCCTCGACCATGCGGATGAACTCGGCAGGCTTCATCTCGCGCACCAGGATCTTGATGCGGGCCTTGTACATGTTGTCGCGCCGGCCGAGCGCGTTGTAGGTGCGCAGAATCGCCTCGACGTAGCGCAGCAGCTCGCGCACCGGCACGAAGTCGCGGCATTTGGTGGCGATCAGCGGGGTGCGGCCAAGACCGCCGCCGGCATGAATTTCAAACCCGACCTCACCGGTCTCCGAACGCCGTGCCATGATGCCGATATCGTGCACCCGTATGGCGGCGCGGTCCTGCGCGCTGCCGGTAATGGCGATCTTGAATTTACGCGGCAGATACGTGAATTCTGGATGGTCGGTGGACCATTGCCGCAGGATCTCGGCATAGACCCTTGGATCAACCACCTCATCAGCGGCGGCACCCGCAAACTGATCGGTGGTGGTGTTGCGGATGCAGTTGCCGCTGGTCTGGATGCCGTGCAGATCGGCCTCCGCCAAAGCGGCCAGCGTGTCCGGCGCGTCAATCAGCCGCAGCCAGTTGAACTGGATGTTCTGGCGCGTGGTGAAATGCCCATAGCCGCGGTCATACACGCGCGCCACATAGGCAAGTTGGCGCATCTGCGTGGCACTCAGCACGCCATAGGGGATGGCGACGCGCAGCATATAGGCGTGGAGCTGAAGATAGAATCCGTTCATCAGCCGCAACGGCTTGAACTCATCCTCGCTCAACGCGCCATCGAGCCTGCGCTGCACCTGGCCACGGAACTGCTCGGCACGGTCGCGCAGAAACTGCCGGTCCAGCGCGTCATATTGATAGATGCCGGCAAACGGGGCGTGCGGATGGGACGGATGCGCCGCGGTCGGCAGCGCGCGTGTGCCGTCGTCAAGCCCGGCCTGCTTGCCCAGATCGGTGCGCACCGACGGGCCAAGGCTCCGAATCCGCTCGCGATGCGAGGCCGGCACCGCAACGCCATGGTCACCGATGGCCGGCGCTTTCTGGATGTCGATCACGTCCAGCCCGACCTGCGTGGTGGCCAGCGCCGTGAGGGTGGCATCGGCGTCCGGCTCGTCCCATAGCCTGGCGGCGCTGACCTGCTCGGCCCAGCTGCCGGTTTGCGTCAGCCAGACCGCCTGGCCATCGCGCAGACGGTTGCCCGTCACGATCTGCATGCTCATCTCTATTCTCCGCGCAGACTGCGTGGTTCAAGGGAAACCACGAAAACACTGCTTGCAATGGTGGTGTAATATGAATTACGCTGCAGTCAATGTGAATAGGGGAGTGCTCCCATGAACGCCCACACAGCCACGTATTTTACACCGCAAGCCGAGGAAGAGGATGTGGATATGACCGTGTTCGACGAGCCGATGACCGATGCGCGAGTCTCGGCCTGGGCAGCGCTTGCGACGGTGGTGATCGTCACTTTGCTCGCGGTGGCGGTCGGCTGAGACTATCGCCGGCCGGCGAGACCCTTGGGGAAGAAATAGACGATCACCACGAACAGCACGCCGAGCCACAGCAACCAGCGGTCCGGGTTGACCAGCATCGGCAGCACTGGCCATCCCGTGATCTGCGCCGAAAGCCCGGCCAAGGCCGGCTGCAACTGGTACTGCGCCAGCACGATGAGAATGGCGCCGATCATCGGCCCATACAGCGTGCCCATGCCGCCCACCACGGTCATCAGCAGAATACCGTCCACCATGATCTCAAACGACATCGAGGCGGCCGGCCCATTGTAGCGCAGCACCAGCGCCAGCATGGCACCGGCCACCGTTGCCGCCAGCGCGCCGATCACGCCGGCCAGGGTGCGATGCAGCAGCAGCGAATAGCCCAGCGCCTGGGCGCGGAACTCGTTCTCGCGGATCGCCTGCAACACCCGGCCGAAGGGCGAGTTCACCACCCGCAGCATGGCCAGGAACATCACCACCGCCACGGCGAACACCATATAATAGGTGATCACCCGCCCATCGACGCGCACGCCGAACAGCGGCTCGGCCAGCAGGCGGAACCCCGGGCTCAGCAGACGCGGCACCGAGAAGGTCAGCCCGTCCTCGCCGCCGGTGATCTCGCGCGCCTGCGTCGCCATGATCAGCGCGAAGCTCGCCACCGCCAGCGTCACCATTGAGAAATACAACGCTCGCAGCCGCAGGCTGACAAAGCCGATGATCGTCGCCAACACCGCCGAGACGAGCAACGCCCCGCCAAGCCCCAGCAGCACCGCCCCCCAGCTCGGCCCGAGACCGGACAGCGCGATCGCCACGCCATAGGCACCGATGCCGAAGAACATGGCATGGGCGAAGGACACGATGCCGGTATAGCCCAGCACGATGTCATAGCTCGCCGCCAGCACAATGAAGATGCAGATGCGCGACGCCACGCCCAGCGCCTTGGTGCCGGGGAACAGGAACGGCGCGCCGGCCAAGGCCAGCACCGCCAGGATCAAAACCACGGTCAAAACCCGCCCGCGTGGCCGGTCGCCGGACAGGATCGCATCCAGCCGCATCAGCGTCCCCCCGAGAACAACCCGCGCGGCCGCCACAGCAGCACCGCCACCATCAGCAGGATCGAGCTGCCCAAAGCGAGGCGCGGCGCCAGAAACGAGGTGTAGTTCGTCGCCAGCCCCACCAGAATCGCCGCCACGAACGCGCCCGTCACCGAGCCCATACCGCCCATGATGAGAATGATGAACACCAGGATCATCATCTCCGGCCCGATCGCCGTCGTCACCAGCCCCTGATAAAGCCCCCACATCACCCCGCCGACGCCGGCCAACGCGCAGCCGGTCACGAACACCAGCACGAACAGCCGCTTCACCCGAAACCCAAGCGCCTCGACCATCTCGATATTCTCAACGCCGGCCCGCACCGTGAGCCCGAGCCGCGTGCGTTGCAGCACCAGTTGCAACCCCGCGAACACCGCCACCCCCAACGCCACCGCCACCAGCCGGAACACCTCGATGGTGGCGCCGAACAGCTCCACGCTGCCCTGCATCGCCAGCGGCTTCACCACCGGAATCGGGTTGGCGCCGAACACCGCCACCAGCAGCTCCTGCGCCACGATCAGCCCACCCACGGTGATCAGAATCTGGCGCAGATGCGAGCCATAGACCCGGCGGATGATCACCACCTCGAACACATACCCAACCAACCCCGCCGCCAGAATCGCCGCCATCAACGCCAGCGCCAGCACCGCCAAAGCGGCCGCCCAGCCCTGGCTCGCCGCCATGCCCGGCAACGCCGCCACCACGGCGGTCGCGGTATAGGCGCCGAGGCTGATGAAGGCGCCATGGGCAAAGGTGATCACGTCCATCAACCCGAAGATCAACGTGAGCCCGGACGCCATCAGAAACAGCATCATCCCCATCGCGGCGCCGGCCACCGTCAGCGTCAGCCAGGTGCTGGGGCTCATGAAGGGCAGGGCGGCCAGCATGAACAGGGGCAGCAGCAGCCGACCGGGCCAGTCAATCCGCGGCTTCATTGATGGGCCGCCAGGCTGAGGCCGAGCAGCTTCGTCTGCAAATCCTCGGAGGCGACCAACTCGGCCATGGCACCGCGATGCACCACCACGCCATTGTCCATCACCGCCACATCATCCCCGACCGCGCTCGCCATGTGGAAATTCTGCTCGACCAGAAGAATGGTGGTCTGCCGCGCCTTCAGCTCCAGCAGACAGGCGATCAGCTCATCGATCACCGACGGCGCCAGACCCTTGGTCGGCTCATCGATCACCAGCAGCCGCCGCTCCTCGACAATCGCCCGCGCCACCGACAGCATCTGCTTCTGCCCGCCCGACATCAGCCCGGCGCGGTCATGCCATTTGGTCTTGAGGATGGGGAAGAAGCGGAACACATCCGCGAGCCGCGCCTCATCAAACCGTGACCCGGTGGCGGCCAGACGCATATTCTCCGCGACCGTGAGCTGGCCGAAAATCCCCATTGTCTCCGGCACATAAGCAATGCCAAGCCGCGCGATGTCCGGCGTGGACATCTGGTGCAGCTTCTGCCCGTCAAATTCGATCGAGCCCGCCCGTGGCGTCCACAGCCCCATGATGCTGCGCAAGGTGGTGGTCTTGCCGGCACCGTTGCGGCCGAGCAGCATCGTCACCCGGCCGCGCCGCACCGTGAGGTCCACGCCATGCAGAATGTGATAGGCGCCGATATGCGTCACCACGCCTTTCAGGGTGAGCAGCGCGTCGCTCATGCCACATCCTTCCGGCGTATGCCGAGATAGGCCTCCTGCACCACCGGCAGCGCCACCACCTCGGCCGGCAAGCCATCGGCGACCAAGCTGCCGTTGTGCAGCACGATGATGCGGTCGGCGAGCCGGCGCACCACGTCCATCTTGTGCTCCACCAGCAGAATGGTGCTGCGCCCCTCACGCTTGATCGCCTCGATCAGGTCAAGGATCACCGGCACCTCATCCACACTCATGCCGGCTGTCGGCTCGTCGAACATGAACACGCGCGGCTCCAGCGCCAACATCAGCGCCACCTCCAGCTTGCGCTGATCGCCATGCGACAGCGCGGCGGCGTGCAGATGGGCCCGCGCGGTCAGCGCCACACGGGCGACGAAATGCTGCGCCTTCTCGGTGAGATCACGATGGCTGCGCGCCATGGAGAAGAGATCGACGCCGTCGCGCGCTCGCGCCTGCACCGCGAGCCGGACATTCTCCAGCACGGTGAGATTCGGGAACAGATTGGTGAGCTGAAACGCCCGGCCAATGCCACGCTTTGTGCGGCGATCCGGCCCGAGGGTGGAGATATCCTCCCCTGCCAGCCTCACGCTGCCCGAGGTTGCGGCAAGCTGTCCGGATATGAGGTTGAAATAGGTGGTCTTGCCCGCGCCATTGGGGCCCACAATGGCGGTGAGGGTCCCCGACTGGAACGCGCAACTGACGGCGTTGACGGCGACATGACCGCCGAACCGCACCGTCAGATCCCGTGTTTCCAGGCTGGGTGTCTCAAGACCCGACATCAACGCTTGTTCAGCACCGGCACCTTCATCTCATCGATCGTGATCTCGCGGGTCAACTCGGGCACCGCCCAGGCGAGCTTGGGGTCAACAGCAATGCGAAAGCCATACATCGGTTGCATCGCCTGATGGTCCTCGGCGCGGAAGGTCATCATGCCCTTGGGCGTGTCAAAGCTCATGCCCTCCATGGCCTTGATCAGCGTCTCGCTGTCGGTCTTGCCGGCGGTCTTGGTCAGCGCCGCGACCACGGCACCGGCAGCCGAGAACCCGCCCGCGGTGAAGAAGTCCGGCGGCGTGTTGAAGCGCTTGCTGTGCTCGGCCACCAGCCAGTCATTGGCCGGGTTCTTCGGGATGGCGTAGTAATAATAAGTGGCACCCTCCATGCCCGGGAACGCCTTGTAGGCCGCCATGGCCGGAAGGATGTTGCCACCGGAGGCAACGGTGATGCCATGCTTGCCCGGATCAAGCGCCTGCAACGCCGCCATCGGGTTGCCGCCGGCCCAGATCAGGAACAGCATCTTCCGGCCGGTCTGCTTGTCCATCGCATCAAAGATGCGCTGCACCGGCGCCGTGAAATCGGTGGTGGTTGGCGGGGCGTATTCCTCATCCACGATCGTGGCGCCGGTGCCGGCCAACGCCGCCTTGAACGCCGCCACGCCGTCACGGCCAAAGGCATAATCCTGCGCCAATGTCGCGATCACGGTGCCGGGCTTGCCGACGGCGACCGCGTTCGAGATCGCATCCTGCGAGGAGTTGCGCCCGGTGCGGAAGATATAGCGGTTCCATTTGTCTCCGGTGATCGCATCGGCCACGGCGGGCTCAACGATCAGCACCTTCTTGAACTCCTCGGCCACCGGCAGCATCGCCAGCGCTACGGCCGACGAGGTGCCGCCCACCGCGAGATCGGCATCCAGATCACCAAATGCCTCGGAGAGCACGTTGCGCCCGACATCGGGCTTGGTCTGGCTGTCCTTGATGATCACCTCGATCTTGCGACCGGCGACGGTCTGGCTGCCCTTGGTGAAATATTCAAGACCGAGCTGGAAACCGGCAATGGTCTGCTTCGCATAGGCCTCAAGCGGGCCGGTGGAGTCGGCGATCAATGCGACCTTGACCGGGTCGGCGGCCAATGCCGGCGTCGCGAGGGCAAGGGCCGCGAACAGGATGGAAAGGCGCTTCATCGGTCGGTCTCCGCGTTTTTGCGTGCCGGATGCTGGACCGAAATTGCGGGAAGAGCAATCGGCGGGCGGAAGAAAGGCTGGGCAGAGCCCGAGCCTTCCTCCGGCCGCTCTCCCTCATGCTCTGACCAGCGTCTCCGCCTCGCGCGCCACATCGCGCACTGATTTGCTCAACACCTCGAGAGTCTTGGTCATCATCTCTTCCATGCGCAGCGGCACGAACGGGTTCTGATCAAGCTGGCGGATCAGCGGTTCGCTGGAGAGATAGCTCTCATAGCGCTCGATCGCCTTGACCGCATCCGCCACCAACTTCGCCTGCTCACCCGGATTGGCGGCATTGGCGACCTCCTCAAGCACGTCGGCGAGGCTGTGATCGAGCGTGTCCATCATTGGCTCAACCTTGGATTTGAATACCTTCTCCAGATCAGCCGCAAAGCCGTGGCCGTCATAGGCCTCGGCCATCTTCTTGTGGAGCTGGTCGAGCTGCGTCTCCACTGCCTGCCGTGTGGCCTTCCAGGCGAGCTTGGATTTGTTGAGCTTGTCCAGCGAGGGCTTTGCAAGGCCGGCTGGTGCGTTCGGCGTGGCCGAAGACGTGCTCGGCCCCTCTCCGGTCTGCGCCATGTCATTGGCGCGCTGCAACTCGTCCTCCAGCACGTCCAGGGTCAGCGCGGCGCTCATCGCATCGCCCGATTTGATCATGCCGATCGCCTCTGTGGTCAGCTTGACGAGGTTCTCGCGCAGCGACGGCGCTTTCTGGATGGCGCCGGGCACCATGGCGCCGAGGCGCTGGGCGCGCTGGGAAAGCGATTTGACGTCCATGACATTTGGCGTCGCGCCCGCCTGGGTTTCGCCGGGCCCCGCTTCCGGCGTTTGCGGCTCCGCGGCCTGAGCGGAGGCGCCCTGCGTGGCTGGCGCTTCCTGGGTGCGGGTCATGGCGTCCTGCACCGCTTCACCCAGCGACTTCACCAGCCCGGTGGCACTCTGGATGTCGTTGCTGCGCAGCGCGGCCTGAGCCTGTTCGGCAAGCAGTTGCAAGCTGTCAGACAGCTCAGGCGTGCGCTCGGCCGCCTGCGGGATCTGACGGACCAGTTCAGCCAGTGCTGCACCGAGCGGGCCATGGTCAAAGCCCGGTGGCACGGGTGCTGCGGGGGCGCTTGGCGCGGTCTCAGGCTGCGGCTCCTCGCTGGTCGGCTGGGGCGGCTGGGGTGCAGACGGCGTGTCGTCAGACTGAGACGGGGCCGGCTCGCCCTCGTTCTCCAGATTGCCGTCCACCGTGAACGCCACCTTGGAATAGCCCGCCTTGCGCAACGGCACGACCATCTTCATCTCATAGGCGCCGGGAGCTTCCTTGTTGAGCGTGAAGGTAACCAGCTTCCCGTCGTCATCAATCGCCGCCGTTCCAAAGCGCAGCGAGGTGCGATCCACCTCCAGCCCGGCCTGCTCGGCCTGCTTGCGCAGCATCGCCAGCAGCGCCTTCGGCTTCACCTTTTTGTCCAGCAGGATCACGCCGTCCTTGTCCTTGGTGAGGCCGATCACCGCGCTGACCGGGTCGCCGCGCTTGGCAATGGCCAGGATCGGCTTCATTTCGGCGGGGGACATGATGTCGTCAGGCGATGCCGGCGGCTTTTTGGCCATTCTAAGCGCTCCCGTGATCAGTAACTGTGGTCAAAAAGTTAACACGGTGTGTTTGCTCTTTGCGCAGTCGAGATTACGTGGTCGCAAAAAACTTTGCGTGACCGAACCGCTTTGAGCGCGATCGCAGCCGGTCGATTCAACAGGAAGCGTGAATCACGCGAGAAAACATAGAGCTTGGCCGCCGCGCCTGTCAGCGGTGGACACGCTCTAGCGCCGGGCAAGCGCCATCAGATGGGTGCGGTACTGCACAGCGCTGCGCTCGTGAAGCCGGGTGTGCCAGGCAAAGTCAGCCTGCTCGGCATGAAGACCAAGACCTGCCACAGCGTGATCCGGCGCGCCGTTCAGCAGCGCGTGCAGGAAGGCTTCGCCCGCCCCCTGGTGATCGGCGCGCTGCGAATGGCCACCGAGCCAATTGGCCACCGGTGTGGCGCGGGTGGACCAGTCATAAGGGGTGGAGAGCAGCACATGCCCTTCGGGCCGTGTGATCCGCGCCAGACTTTCCAGCAGCGCGCGCGGGTTGGGCACGCAGTCCAGCAGGTTGAGCCCGACGCACAGATCGGCCTGCGCGTCGCGAAAGGGCAGGGCCATCGCGTCGCAGGCCCAGAAATCGACGCGAGCGGTCCCCTTGAGCGCAACATCAAAGCGGCGACGATCATAAACGAGGCCGATGCGTCGTCGTGGATAGGCGATCTGACCGGTCGTCGCGCGCTGGGCGATGCGCAGCAGGCCGAGATGGATATCCGCCCCCAGCACCAGCGCCTCGGGGTGGCGCTCCGCCAGGTCAAAGCTCGTCCGTCCGGCGGCGCAGCCCAGATCCAGCAACCGCGTCATCCCCGCGCGCGGTCCGGCAAGCGCCAGGAGGGCTGACAGGCAGCGCCGCGCCGCGCCCGGCACCGGACCGCCCGGCGACACGACTTCGTCCGGGTCGAGATCGCCGTAGCCGTCCCACACGTAGGTCGACTGCACCTGGCGCATCATGTCGAACCAACTCTCCGGCCCGATCGCGTCGCCGATAAGGCTCTCAAGCGACGCGGGAAGATCGTCGCGCAGCAGCAACTCCACCCCGCGCTCGGCGATGAGGGTTGCGACCTGCGGCACGATCAGCGGAATACCATCCAGGATCGGATATTCATGCCGGCAGGACACGCAATGCAGCATGCCGGCCGTGATGGCGATGTCGCAGCCATCCGCGACATCGGCGATCACCAGCGCAGCCTCGCGCCCGCCTTGCCGGCAGACCGGACAGATCGGCGCGAACGCGTTGAAATGGCTGAGCTTCATGATTGCGTGTCAGCCGCCGATCATCACGGTCGGGCAGCCTGGCGGGAGGATCTGGCCGGTGGGTGAGGGGATCGGCGCCACGCAGGCGGCATGATTCGTCATGTCCCCCACGCGCGCGGCCGGCTTGCCGCCGATCATCACCGTGGCAGACGCCTTCATGATGATCCCGGGTCCGCCGGGCACGCAGCCGGCCAGCATGCAGGGCGCCGTCTGGTCGCCCATCACTGCCGCCGGCATGCCGCCGATCATCACCGTCGGCGCACCAGGGCCAATGATGGCCAGCGGCATCGCCGGGTGTGGCACCGGTGTTGGCACCAGCGCGGCCGGATGGATCGGCGCATGGCAATGCGGGGCGGCTTGCAGAACCTTGTCGGTGACGCGGGCTGCGGGTGGCATGGTGGCTCCAGGGTTGCCAGGGTTGAACAATGAACAACAGCTTAACGTGATCGCTTCGGCCGTGTTGATCAATTCCCACGGCACCGCCTCCTGTTCTAGCCTGCGCCGCGATCGGCCCGGTGTTCGGGCGGGTGATGGATCGGGCGCGAAATTGCGATGGTGTGTCTGTGCAAATCAACGATGGCGCAACTGCCGCTGCTGCAGCTCAACGCGCAGCTCAACGCGTCCCTGTCGATGAGTGCGGAGATGCAGCTTGCCGCCAACTGGCTCGGCCAGTTCGGCCTGCCGGCTGCACCCTGGGAGCCCGATGAAGCCTGGCTTGAGCTGCAACTGCCGAGCTTGAGCCTCAGTGCCAGCGCAATGGCCACCTTGTCCGCCTTCGCCCAGCTCCGGGTCAGCGCGCTGGAGCTGGGCATTGATCTGATGGCACCGGGCCAGGCAATGGCGCTCGCCCGGCTGGTGGCCACGCTGGATGCACGGCTCGCGGCGATGCTGTCGGCCAATCCTGGCCTGTCGCTGGGCCTGAATGTCAGCGCCTGGATGCAGCTCTCCGCCGCCATGACCGCCTGCGCGCAGGTGCGGGCAGCGTTGTCGTTGGGCGTGCTCCCAAATCCGCCGCCCGGCCCGCCGCTGGGGTTGTGGCGGCCATTCCTGGTGCAGCTGCGCGCGCTGCTGCCGATGATTGCCATTGTCATGCAGCTCAATCTTTCGGCTTCGGCCAATCTGGCCACAGATCTCTCAGCCATGCTGCGCCTGATGCTGCAGCTTCGTCTGCCGGCCATGGGTTCGGCCTCGCTCAGCCTGATGGCGAGCCTGACCGCGGGGCTCTCCGCCATTGCCCAGTTGCGCCTGTCACTTGGCATTGATCCGCTTGCGGCGGGGATCACCGAGGTTGCGATGATGGTGGCGGCGCAGCTCTCGGCGACGGCGGAGATGGTGTTGCAGATCACCGGCATTCCATTGCCGAGCCTGGTGCTGCAACTGCCGCAGATCGCGTATTGTCCGACACTGATGGCGCCATCGGCCGTGGTGCAGGCGGCGATGTCGCTCAATCTGCCGGCGCTGAACTGGAACGTGCCGGCGATTGCCGATCTGCCGGTTTTGTCGCTCGGCCTGCCGGTGGTGTCGTTTGCCGCGCAGCTCAATGCGGCGCTCAATCTTCAGGCCTCGCTCAGCCCTTGCCCGAGCTGCGACGGCCAGGCGTTGCTCGGTGCCGCATTTTCGCTGTGATGCGGTGGCCGGCGCTGCGCTGATCCTCCCCTGCGATCACGCAATTTTCATGCGGGTTTGCCCGTCGCGGTTATCACAAACACGCCAAGCGACTGGACAAGAGAGCCTGCGCCTCGTTTGATGCTTAACAGATGGTGAATTCGGTGTCGCGGCAGTTCGCGATGTCGGGGCACGGGGGAATGTTAGGCATGAACAGGGGCGACAGCATGAGCCGGGCGGAAGGCTGATCCATGGCATTGCCTGATCTCAGCCCCGAGCTGCCATCGCTTGGCGATGACGCGCCCTGCGGCCCCAATCTCGAGTTCGACGGCGATTTCGGCGAACTCGAACGCTCAGCCGCCGGCAAGCCGGAACAGCAGTTTGGCGACACCGTCATCCCCGCCGAGCCACCCGCCTGGAAGGAGGTGGCCGCCGCCGCCGCCGCCCTCACCGAGCGGACGCATGATCTGCGCGTGCTCTGCCAGCTCGCCGTGGCGCGGCTCCAGCTGCAGGGGCTGCCGGGCTTCGTGCCGGTGCTGGGCATGATCCGCAACGTGTTGACGGCGCAATGGGAGCAGGTGCATCCGCAACTCGATCCTGAGGATGACAACGACCCGACGTTCCGCGCCAACGCGCTGCTCCAGCTCGGCCATCCCGCCCGCGTCCTGCGCGTGCTGCGCGAGATGCCGTTGGCCAGCTCCAGGCGTGACGGTCCGGTGTCCTGGCGGTCGATCAGCATCCTGCGCGGCGAGTTGGAGCCGACTGAGGAGGCCGAGCGCAAAAGCGACGCTACCATTCGCGCCGCCTTCACCGACACTGGCGCCGAGGCGCTGGCTGATCGCAAGGCCCTGCTCGACACCGCCATCGCCCATGTCGCGGGCATTGGCGCGGCGTTTGACAATGCCACCGGCTACGGCAACGCGCCTGACCTGCAGAGCTTCACCCGCCAGTTGCAGGACATGAGTCGCTTCATCTCGCTGTTCTCCCCCGAGGCCGACGCGCCGATCGAGGAGGTGCCGGTCGAGGAGATGGAGGCCCTGGGGGAGACGGAGGAGTCCGGTCCGGCAGCCTCCGCACCCCGCCGTGCCACCGGCTTCGCTTCTATCGCGCAGATCACCGCGGTGCACAGCCGTGCCGATGCGTTGCGCCTGCTCGACCTCGCCTGCGCCTATTACGAGACGCATGAGCCCTCCAGCCCGCTGCCCTTGCTCGTGCGGCGCGCGCGCAGCCTCGCCGAGAAAAGCTTTCTGGAGCTTCTCCAGGAGTTGGCGCCCAACGGGCTCGACCAGGCGCGTGACATCGTTCAGTCACGCGATCAGGGATATTGAGGGTTATGCCAATGATCCTCGAATAAAACCGCATGCCTGCAGTTCAAAACTCGTAATGCCGCCAGGCTATAAAGTATCAACCGCCTTCCACAGCGAGTAGCACCATGGCCAAAGCCAGCAGTCAGAAGTTCATCGCCCGCAACCGGGCACCGCGTGTGCAGATCGAATACGATGTCGAGACATATGGCGCCGAGAAGAAGGTGGAGCTGCCCTTCGTCGTCGGCGTGATGTCCGACCTGTCGGGCAAGCCGACCGATCCGCTGCCGCCGGTGGCCGACCGCAAGATGCTGGAGATCGACGTCGATAATTTCGACGATCGTTTGAAGGCGATGAAGCCGCGCGTGGCCTTCACGGTGCCCAACACGCTGACCGGCGAGGGCAATCTGGCGGTGGATATCACGTTTGAGAGCATGGCCGATTTCTCGCCGGCGGCGATCGCCCGCAAGGTCGAGGGCCTCAACAAGCTGCTCGAGGCGCGCACCCAGCTCTCCAACCTGCTGACCTACATGGACGGCAAGACGGGTGCTGAGGAGCTGATGAACAAGGTGCTGCAGGATCCGGCGCTGCTCGCCTCGCTGGCGGCGACCGCCAAGGCTGACGGCGGCAAGACCGGTGGGGAGGAGTAAGTCATGTCCGAAGCTCAACGTTCCAGCCTGTTCGCCGGCGCCCAGCTCGGTGAGATGAATGATTTCGCGGCTCTGCTGGACCGCGAGTTCAAGCCCAAGAGCGACCGCGCCCGCGAGGCGGTGGAAGCCGCAGTGCAGACGCTGGCGCAGCAGGCGCTGGCCCATGCCTCGGTCATCTCAGACGACTCGCTGCGCTCGATTGAGGCGATGATCGTGGCGATTGACCGCAAGCTCTCCGAGCAGGTCAATCTCGTGCTGCACCACGAGGACTTTCAGGGGCTGGAATCGGCCTGGCGCGGTCTGCATCATCTGGTCAACAACACCGAGACCGACGAAACGCTGAAGATCAAGGTCTTCAACATCTCCAAAAAAGAACTTGGCCGCACGCTGAAGAAATTCCGTGGCACGGCGTGGGATCAGAGCCCGATCTTCAAGAAGGTCTACGAGGAAGAGTTCGGCCAGTTTGGTGGCGAGCCCTTCGGCATGCTGGTCGGCGATTATTATTTTGACCACAGCCCAACGGACGTGCAGCTTCTGGCCGATGTGGCGCAGATCGCCGCCGGGGCGCATGCGCCGTTCATCACGGCGGCCAATTCCACGCTCATGGGCATGGATAGCTGGTCAGAGCTCGCCAATCCGCGCGATCTCACCAAGATCTTTGGCACACCCGAATATGCCGCCTGGCGCTCGCTGCGTGAGAGCGACGATGCGCGCTATCTGGGTCTCACCATGCCGCGCTTTCTGGCGCGCCTGCCTTATGGCGCCAAGACCGAGCCGGTGGAGGAGTTCGCCTTTGAGGAGGACATCGCCGCCTCCGAAGGTTTGGGCTTCACCTGGGCCAATTCGGCCTATGCCATGGCCACCAACATCACCCGCGCCTTTAAGCTTTATGGCTGGACCACGCAGATCCGCGGCATCGAGAGCGGTGGGGCGGTGGAGGGTCTGCCGGTCTACTCCTTCCCGACCGATGACGGCGGCGTGGCGATGCAGTGCCCGACCGAGGTGTCTATTGCTGACCGGCGCGAGGCGGAACTCGCCAAATCCGGCCTGATGCCGCTGATCCACAAGAAGAACTCAGATTTCGCGGCGTTCATCGGCGCGCAGTCGCTGCAAAAGCCGCAGGAATACGAGGACGCGGCGGCGACGGCGAACGCCAATCTTTCGGCACGTCTGCCCTATCTCTTCGCCACCTGCCGCTTTGCGCATTATCTGAAATGCATGGTGCGCGACAAGATTGGCAGCTCGATGACGCAGTCGCAGCTCCAGACCTGGCTGCAGAACTGGATCATGCGCTTTGTCGATGGCTCGCCCGGCTCGTCGGACGACGCCTACAAGGCCACCCATCCGCTGGCGGCCGGGAATGTGGTTGTTGAGGCTGACGAATCAAATCCTGGTTACTACAGTACGAAGATATACCTGATGCCACATTATCAGCTCGAAGGGCTGACGGTATCACTTCGTCTTGTTTCGCGCATGCCAAAATAACGGCGTATGTTTTGACTGTGAGTCAGACTATGCGAGTCTGGCACCGCGTCTTGTATGCGGTGCCGGTCGTTGGACGCACAGGTGAGTAACTGTTGAAATCGAGAGGAGCTTCCCATGGCAGTTGACGCATATATGGCTTTCCAGACCTATGACGGTACCTGGCTGGCCTTCGAGTCGCAGACCACGCTTGGCAAGACCAGCGAGCCGCTGATGTCAGATCCGAACGCGTTCCCGGTCGGCAACGGCCCGGTGGCGCCGGGCAGCGCCGTCACCGGCCATCAATATCTTGAGCTCGAGGATTACAGCTTCGATATCGAGCAGACGCTGAACATCGGCAGCCAGTCGCGCGGCGCAGGTGCGGGCAAAATCACGTTCAACCCGTTCTCGATCACCCGCAAGATTGACGTGCAGTCACCGGCCTTCTTCAAGATGGCGTGCTCGGGCACGGCCTTCCAGCAGGTCATCCTGATGATGCGCAAAAGCTCTGGTGGCGATACGGCCGGTCAGGCGTTCTGCCGCTTCGACTTCAAGCTTGTCGCGGTGAAGACCATCTCCTGGTCGCATGACGACGAAGCGCCGAAGGAGACGGTGACGTTCGAGTATGGCGGATTGCAGGTGCGCTACTCGATGCAGGATGCCAGCGGCAAGATGAACCCGGCCATCGCCGGCGGCTGGAACCGCGTCAAGAACATCGCCGACACCTCCACCACGCCGATCTCCTGATGGCGCTGGCGCCTGCCACGCTGGAAGAGGCGCGCGCGCTGCTGCGGTCCGAAGGGGCCGCAGCAGCGCTGGAGCGCGTCAAGGCCGAAGTTCGCCGCGCCCCGCGCGAGGCGCGCCTTCGGGTGTTTCTCTTCCAACTCTTCTGCGTCTCCGGCGAATGGGAGCGTGCGGTTGCCCAGCTTTCGGTTGCCAGCGAACTCGACCCCGCCATTTTGCCGGTGGCGGTTGATTATCGCGCGGTGATCCGTTGCGAAATGCTGCGCGAGCGGGTGTTTCAGGGCACTCGCACCCCAACCATTCTCGGGGAGCCCGCCGAATGGCTCTCTTTGCTGATCGAGGCCAACCGGGTGCTCGCAACCGGTGCCGCTGCCGACGCGGCCGGGCTGCGCGATGCCGCGTTCGAAGCGGCGCCCGCCGTGTCGGGCACGCTGAACGGCGCGGCTTTCGAATGGATCGCCGATGCTGACCCAAGGCTTGGGCCGGTGCTCGAGGCGATGGTGGATGGCAAATATTACTGGGTGCCGTTCGAGCGGCTTCTGCGTGTCACGCTCGCCCCGCCCACCGATCTGCGCGACCTGATCTGGACGCCGGCGCAGTTCACCTTGAGCACGGGGGGTGAAACCGCGGGCTTCATCCCGACCCGCTATCCAGGCTCGGCCAAGGCTGGCGATGATCTGGCAACCTCGCGGCGCACCGAATTTCGGGCGGATGCCTCGGGCGCCTGGGAGCTGGGGCTCGGCCAACGCATGTTGGCCACCGATGCTGATGAGGTGGCGATCCTCGATCTGCGCGAGCTGTTGATCGATCAGGCCGAAGCTGCACCGGTTGAGGCATGAGCGAGTCGAACCGCCATGACCGGTTGCAGCCCTCGCTGCTGGACAGGCTCACCGACAACGCGCCTGACAGCAAGCGCGACCCGTTCGACCAGCAGGTGTTGTCGTTGCAGCAACTGCGTCAGGCGGTGATGCGCGATCTGGCCTGGCTGCTCAACACCACGAATCTCGAATCAACCGATGATCTGGACGCCTATCCGTTGGTGCGCGGTTCCACCCTGAATTACGGCGTGCCGGGCTTCACTGGTATCACCTCGTCATCCGATCGCGCCATCACCCTGGAAGGCGCGATCGCTGCGGCAATTCGGCAATACGAGCCGCGCATCCTGCCCAACACGTTACAGGTGACGTTGCGCGAAACCACCTCCGATGAGCTACCGTCTCTGGTCTTTGAGATTCAGGGTGAGCTTTGGGCACAGCCGGTGCCACAGGCGCTGTTCCTTGAGACATCAATTGACATCTCCACCCGCATCGCCGTGGTGACTGAAGCCAGGGCGCGCGGCTGATGGACCCGCGGCTGCTGCGTCTTTACGAGAACGAACTCGCCTTCATGCGCGAGATGGGCTCGGAGTTCGCCGCCGAATTTCCCAAAATCGCCAACCGGCTGGATATCGGCTCCACCGAGATCGCCGATCCGTATACCGAACGGCTTCTGCAGGGCTTTGCCTTCCTGGCCGCGCGCATCCAGCTCAAGATGGAGGCGGAATTCCCGACCTTCACCCAGTCGCTGTTGCAGATGGTGTATCCGCATTATCTGGCGCCCACGCCGTCCATGGCGGTGGTGAAGTTCAAGACCGATCCGGGCGCCATCCGCGGCATGCCGCAAGGCGCGAAGCTGCCCGCCGGCACCGTGCTGCGCAGTCTGCTGGGCACGCAGGACCAGACCAATTGCGAGTTCCGCACCGGGCATGATGTGCAGCTCCTGCCGCTGGACATCGCGGAGGCGGAATATATCAGCTCGGCCGCCGCTGTGGCCGCCCTTGGTCTGCCCGAGCAGCGTTCGGTGAAGGCCGCCATCCGGCTACGGTTGAAAACCGCCGGCGATCTGACATTCAACAAGCTCTCCTTTGAGAAATTGTCGTTTTTCCTGGGTGGGCCCGAGGGCTCGCGCGCCCGGCTCTATGAGCAGTTGCTGGCCAATGTGGCATCGATCTATGTGCGCCCCAGCACCCGCCCGGTGCCGTGGCAGGATCGTCTGCCGGCGGAGGCGTTGCGCGGCGTCGGTTTTGAGGAGCGCGAGGCGCTGCTGCCACCCGGGCCGCAGAGTTTTGATGGCTACCGGCTGTTGCAGGAATATTACGCAATGCCGGAGCGCTTCTTGTTCGTCGAACTCAACGGGCTCGATCGTTCGGCAATACGATGCGCATCAGGCGAGATGGACATCATCATCCTGCTGACCCGCAGCGAGCCCGCATTGGCGCAGGGCTTCGGGCCGGATCATCTGTCGCTGTTCTGCGCGCCGGCGATCAATCTCTTTCCGCTGCGCGGCGACAGGATCAATCTGTCCGAACGCGAGGTGGAACATCTGATCGTTCCCAACCGCATGCGACCGCTGGATTTCGAGGTGTTCAGCGTGCAGTCGGTGCAGGGCTTCGCTGCCGACGGGGCGGCCGCCCAAACCTTCATGCCGTTCTATGCGGCGAATGATCTCAGCCGCAATCCTGGCCATCGCAGCTACTACATGCTGCGCCGCCAGCCGCGCCAGCTCAGCACCCGCAGCCGCCAGCGCGGGCCGCGCACCTCTTATCTGGGTCATGAAACGCTGATTTCGCTGGTGGACCCTGATTCGAACCTGCTGAACCACGGCCTGCGCCAGCTTGGCATGGATTTGCTTTGCACCAATCGCGACCTTGCGCTCTCAATGCCGGTCGGCAAGCAGCACACCGATTTCACCGTCGCCGTCTCGGCCCCGGTCAGCTCGATCCGATGCGTGGTCGGCCCCACCCCGCCGCGGCCCTGCCGGGCGGATGGCGATTACGCCTGGCGCTTCATTTCGCATCTTGGGCTGAACTACCTGTCCATCACCGACACGGACCGCATCCAGGGTGCGGCTGCCTTGCGCGAATTGCTGCGGCTCTATGTGCCGTCCAGCACCTCGCTGCCGGCGCGGCAACTGGAGGGGCTGCTCTCGGTGGAGTCCCATCCGGTGGTGCGGCGCATCCCCGGCGCCGGCCCGATCGCGGTCGGGCGCGGGCTGGAGCTGAGCCTGACGATTGACGAAGGCACGTTTGGCGGCGCGGGCGGCATTCTGCTCGGCGCCGTGCTCAGCCGCTTCTTTGCCAAATACGTCTCGATCAACGCCTTCACCGAGACGGTTCTGCGCAGCCCCGAGCGTGGGGAGGTGATGCGATGGCCGATGCAGATCGGACAGCGACCGATCCTTTAGCGCTCCCGGAGGATCGCGCCCCCGCGGTCCCGCCCGAGCTGAGCGAGGAGGCGGCGCTGCTGGCAAGTCTCGCCGCTGACCCGACCGCGCATGGCTTCTACCAGACCATGCGCCGCATCGAGGCGCTGCATCAGGACCGGCCCCGTCTGGGCCGCACCGCGCGCCCGTCGCAGGATCTGTTGCGCCTGGCGCAGGAACCCTCGGCGATTTTCGCGCCGTCCACGCTCGCCGCCTTCGAACCCTCGGTGGAAGGCCGTCCGGCGCGGCTGCTGGTGCATTTCTTCGGCCTGTTCGGCCCGGATGGTCCGTTGCCGCTGTTCCTCACCGATTATGCCCGCGACCGGCGGCGCAACCATCGCGACCCGACATTTCAGCGCTTTGCCGATATGTTCCACCACCGCGCGATGTCGCTGTTCTGGCGCGCCTGGGCGGACAGCCGCCCGACGATCAGCTTTGATCGGCCGGAGGAGGATCGTTACAGCGACTATATCGGCGCCCTGATCGGCCTCGGCCAGGCGGCGTTGCGCGACCGGGACGCGATGCCGCATCTCTCCAAGCTGCATTTCGCCGGACTTCTGGCCAACCAGACCCGCCATGCCGATGGTCTGGGCTCGATGCTGTCCGCGTTTTTCACCATGCCGGTGCATATCGAGACCTTCATCGGCACCTGGCTCACCTTGCAGGAGCGTGACCGGCCCTCGCTCGGCACCGACCGCGCGAGCGGCGAATTGGGCCGCAGCCTGATGATCGGCGGGCGGGTCTACACAAGGCAGCACAAATTCCGTGTCGTGTTCGGCCCCTTGTCGCTGGCCGACTACACCCGCCTGCTGCCCGGCGGGCTGAGCTTTCACCGCCTCATCCCCATCGTGCGCAACTATGTCGGCGACACGCTGATCTGGGATGTCAATCTGGTGCTGAAGCGTGACGAGGTGCCAGACCTCGTGCTCGGCCAATCCGGCCGCCTCGGCTGGACCACCTGGCTCAAACCGCGTCGCTCCCATCTGGACGCCGCCGATCTCTATCTCGACGCGAGTGCCGACAGCGCCGCGCGCAAGATCAACGAAGCCTTCCCGCAAACCGCTCCAACCCCAGTCGAGGCCGCATGACCGAAATCAGCCGCGCCGCTTTGTTCGGCAAGCTCAACCCCGTCGCCTACAAGGCGATCGAGGGCGCCACGGTGTTCTGCAAGCTGCGCGGCAACCCTTATGTGGAGCTGGTGCATTGGTTGCAGCAGATCCTCCAGACCCAGGACAGCGATCTGCACCGCATCGCCCGGCATTTCGAGCTGGATGCCTCCAAGCTCGCCACCGACATCACCCAGGCGCTGGACCGGCTGCCGCGCGGCGCCACCGCCATCTCGGATTTCGCCCCGACGATTGAGGAGATGATCGAGCGCGCCTGGGTGTTCTCCACCCTGATGTTCGGCGAAACCCAGGTGCGCTCGGGCCATCTGCTGTTCGGCGGCCTGCGCACGACAACGTTGCGCAATGCGCTCTACGGCATCAGCCGGCAGTTCGAACGGGTGAAGGCCGAAACGCTGGGCGACAATTTCGTCAAGATCGTCGCGGGTTCGCCGGAGGATGGCATGACGGCCGCCGACGGCTCCAACATGGGCGGCGTGCCGGGGCAGGACGCAGGCGCGGTGGCGCCGGCGGCGATGGGCAAGCAGGAGGCGCTGGCCAAGTATTCCGTTGATCTCACGGAACGGGCGCGCAAGGGCGAGATCGACAGCATCGTCGGCCGTGATCAGGAAATCCGCCAGGTGGTGGATGTGCTGATGCGCCGCCGCCAGAACAACCCGATCCTCACCGGCGAGGCCGGCGTCGGCAAAACCGCTGTGGTGGAAGGTTTCGCCTTGCGCATCGTGGCCGGCGACGTGCCGCCGCAACTGCGCGATGTCAGCCTGCGCACTCTCGATATCGGCCTGTTGCAGGCCGGCGCCAGCATGAAGGGCGAGTTCGAGAACCGCCTCAAACAGGTGATCGAGGAGGTGCAATCCTCCGAGAAGCCGATCATTCTGTTCATCGATGAGGCGCACACGCTCATTGGCGCCGGTGGTGCCGCCGGCACCGGCGATGCGGCGAATCTGCT
>Ga0114959_10000913_pt1 | contig 27240 bp, 20 predicted proteins | sample C_130625_EF_Meta_FD_87317 | JGI IMG/M metagenome (GOLD analysis project Ga0114959, IMG submission 87317) | Freshwater microbial communities from Lake Croche, Canada to study carbon cycling - C_130625_EF_MetaG | ecosystem: Environmental > Aquatic > Freshwater > Lake | place: Lake Croche, Canada... | reverse complement strand
TGGCTGGGCGGCTACGGGCGATCTGGCCGCGCCTGCCGGTGGTGGTGATGTCTGGCTACGCCGAAAAATTGGCCGGCGGCGCCTTGACAGACGGTGGCTATGGGTTCGTGCAGAAACCCTTCGACGCCGCTGATGTGCTGGGGTCGCTTGCGCGAGTGCTGGCTTTGGGGGAGGCAGGCGGCGCCGGCTGACCAGGCTGTGTTTACTAAATGTTCTTGTCGCCTCGCCGCTGGGGTCGCATAGTGTGGGGGATGCGGGGTTGCCGATTCGGTTGGCTTTATTCTGGTGTGGCGCTGATTGCCGTGTTAAGAATATCGCATACAAACGGATAAAATACCCTTCGACCCCACCTAGGCCTGCTCACAGGCCGCCAGCAACGGGAACCGGCAGATGGAAAAGGCAAAAGCCCTGGACGCCGCGCTCAGCCAGATTGAGCGCGCCTTCGGCAAGGGCTCGATCATGCGCATGGGCGCGCGCCATGCGCAGGAGGGGGAGATTGAGGTAATCTCCACCGGCTCGCTCGGCCTCGATATCGCGCTGGGCATCGGCGGGCTGCCGAAAGGGCGCATTGTCGAAATCTACGGGCCGGAAAGCTCGGGTAAGACCACGCTCGCGCTGCACGCGATCGCCGAGGCGCAGAAGAAGGGCGGTACTTGCGCCTTCATCGATGCCGAGCATGCGCTCGACCCCGGCTATGCCAAGAAGCTCGGCGTCGATATCGACAACCTGTTGATCAGCCAGCCCGATGCCGGCGAGCAGGCGCTGGAGATTTGCGACACCCTGGTCCGTTCCGGGGCGATCGATGTGCTCGTGGTCGATAGCGTCGCCGCCCTGGTGCCGCGCGCCGAACTCGAAGGCGAGATGGGCGATACCCATGTCGGCCTGCATGCCCGGCTGATGTCCCAGGCGCTGCGCAAGCTGACGGGCACCGTCTCCCGCTCGAACTGCCTGCTGATCTTCCTCAACCAGATCCGCCTCAAGATCGGCGTCATGTTCGGCAATCCGGAGACGACGACGGGTGGCAATGCGCTGAAATTCTATGCCTCGGTGCGTATGGAAATCCGCCGCATCGGTGCGATCAAGGACCGGGAGACGGTGGTCGGCAACCAGACCCGGGTGAAGGTCGTGAAGAACAAGATGGCCCCGCCCTTCCGGGTCGTTGATTTCGACATCATGTATGGCGAGGGCATCAGCAAGCTCGGCGAGCTGATCGATCTCGGCGTCAAGGCGAATGTGGTCGAGAAGTCCGGCGCCTGGTTCAGCGCCGAGGGTCAGCGGATCGGCCAGGGTCGGGAGAACGCCAAGACCTTCCTGCGCGACAACCCGGCCATTGGCCAGTCCATCGAACAGAAGGTCCGGTCGCAGTCCGGCGTCGTCGCCAATGCCATGCTGGTGGCTGGAGAGACCGAGGAAAGCGAGGAAGCCGCCGCCGCCGAATAGCGGCGGACCCGCGCGGGGGCATCTGGCCTCTGCCCCGCGCGGGTTTCGCCCCAGCGTGTGGACGCTCCGCCGCCCACGCGGTACAGCTTGCCCGAACGCCGCCTGCCAGGGGCCGGGCGGCAGAACGGGATTGCTCCAAGGCCGATGACCAGCAGCAACGATATCCGCGCCACCTTCCTGGATTATTTCGCGCGCAACGGCCATCAAGTGGTCGACAGCTCACCGCTGGTGCCGCGCAACGACCCGACGCTGATGTTCGCGAATAGCGGCATGGTCCAGTTCAAGAACGTCTTCACCGGCCAGGAAAAGCGCCCCTATGTGCGCGCGACCACCGCGCAAAAATGCGTCCGCGCTGGCGGCAAGCACAACGACCTCGACAATGTCGGCTACACCGCGCGCCACCACACATTCTTTGAAATGCTGGGTAATTTCAGCTTTGGCGACTACTTCAAGGAAGAGGCGATCCATCACGCCTGGACCCTGCTGACCCGGGATTTCGCCCTGGCGAAGGACAAGCTCCTCGTCACCGTCTATACCGAGGACGAGGAAGCGCCGGTCTATTGGAAGAAGATCGCCGGGCTGCCCGACAGCCGCATCATCCGCATCCCGACCTCGGATAATTTCTGGCGCATGGGCGACACGGGCCCCTGCGGCCCCTGTTCGGAAATCTTCTACGACCACGGCCCCGCCATCCCCGGCGGCCCCCCGGGCAGCGAGGACCAGGACGGCGACCGCTTCATCGAAATCTGGAACCTCGTCTTCATGCAGTTCGAGGAGGGGCCGCCCGGCACCCGCGCGCCGCTGCCGCGGCCCTCGATCGATACCGGCATGGGGCTGGAACGCTTCGCCGCCATCCTCCAGGGCAAGCACGACAACTACGATACCGACACGCTGCGCGCGCTGATCCTCGCCTCGGCAGAGTGCACGGGGCAGGACCCCGATGGCCCCTTCCGCGCCAGCCATCGCGTCGTCGCCGACCATCTGCGCGCCGGCACCTTCCTGATGGCCGACGGCGTGCTGCCTTCGAATGAGGGGCGCGGCTATGTGCTGCGGCGGATCCTGCGCCGCGCCATGCGCCACGCGCATCTCATGGGCTCGCGCGACCCGCTGCTGCACCGCCTGGTTCCGGCCTTGATCCGCCAGATGGGCGCCGCCTACCCCGAGATTGTTCGCGCCGAGGCGCTGGTGACCGAGACCCTCAAGCTGGAGGAGACCCGATTCCGCAGCCTGCTGGAGCGCGGCCTCGGCCTGTTGGGCGAGGAAAGCGGGCGGCTGGGAGAGGGCGGCACGCTGCCCGGTGCCGTGGCCTTCCGCCTTTACGACACCTTCGGCTTCCCGCTCGACCTCACCCAGGACGCGCTGCGGACCGAGGGCAAATCGGTCGATGTCGCCGGCTTTGAGGCGGCGATGGCCGAGCAGCGCAAGCGGGCCCGCGCCGCCTGGGCCGGCAGCGGCGAGGCGGCGACCGATGCCGTCTGGTTCGATGTCCGCGAGCAGGTCGGCGCCAGCGAGTTCCTGGGCTATTCGACCGAGGTGGCGGAAGGTGAGATCGTCGCCATCCTCCGTGACGGCAAGGCGGTCGCGGCGGCCCCGGTCGGCGCCGAGGTGGCGGTCGTGCTCAACCAGACCCCGTTCTACGCCGAAAGCGGCGGCCAGGTCGGCGATACCGGCCTGATCTCGGCCGGTGAAGCCTGCCGCATCCAGGTCCGCGATACCCAGAAGAAGCTGGGCGATCTCTTTGTGCACCTCGGCACCGTTGTGCAGGGCGAAGCCAAGCTCGGCCTCGCCATCCAGGCAGCGGTGGATCACAGCCGTCGCAGCGCCATCCGCGCCCATCACAGCGCGACCCACCTGCTACATGAGGCGCTGCGCCGGCGGCTTGGCACCCACGTCGCTCAGAAGGGCTCCCTGAACGCCGCCGATCGGCTGCGCTTCGATGTCTCTCAGCCGACGCCGATCAGCGATGAGGATCTCGCCTGGACCGAGGCCGAGGTGAATGCCCGCATCCGGGAAAATGCCGAGGTCATCACCCGGCTGATGACGCCGGATGCGGCCGTCGAACTCGGCGCCATGGCGCTGTTCGGCGAAAAATACGGCGATGAGGTCCGCGTCGTCGCGATGGGTGAGGACCCCGACGCGACCGAGAAATCCGGCATCTATTCGCTCGAACTCTGCGGCGGCACGCATGTCCGGCGGACTGGCGATATCGGACTGTTCAAGATCGTCGCGGAAGCGGCCGTCAGTGCCGGCGTCCGCCGGATCGAGGCGGTGACCGGCGAGGCAGCTCTCCGGCTTGTCGAGACCGCCGAGCATCGCCTGCGCGAGGCCGCCGCGGCGCTGCGCGTTCCACCTTCGGAAGTGCCGGCGCGCGTCGCCGCCCTGGTCGAGGAACGCCGCAAGCTGGAGCGCGATATCGCCGAACTCCGCAAGCAGCTCGCCACCGGCGGCGGCGACGCCGCGGTCGAGACCATCGGCGAACTCCGCGTCGCGTTGCGCAATCTGGGCGAGACGCCGGCCCGCGACCTCAAGGGCATCGCCGAGGCGATCCTCAAGGGCGGTAGCGCCGATGTGGTTGGCCTCGTCTCCACCGCCGAGGGCAAGGCGAGCATCGTGGTCGGCCTTGGCGATACGGCCAAGGGCAAGGCCGATGCGGTCATGCTGGTGCGCGCGGCCGCAGCAGCGGTCGGCGGCAAGGGCGGCGGCGGACGGCCCGAAATGGCCCAGGCTGGCGGGCCCGAGGGCGAGCAGGCCGATGCGGCCCTGGCGGCGATCCTGGCGGCGCTGAAGGCAGGCTGAGAGGCTTTTGCCTGGGCGCTTGCGCCGGCGGTCCCAGGGTTGCGATGTCCGCCGGTCCATGGTCAGGGTCGGCCTTGGCTCCGCTGGAGCAGGCGTTGTTGAGATAACCTGCTCCAGCCATTATGTTTTCTAGCGCAAGACAGCCGTTTCGGTGATTCCACATGAACGGATATTGCTCTAGCCAGGATAATCCGACATCAGGGCCCAAGAGCTATCCGGCTGCTCCCGCATCGCGCGGCGTTTGGGGGCGGGCCGGCGGCAAACCGCGCCGCAGGCCGGAATGACAAGGAGGCGAAGCAACACAGCCATGGCAGCCATCGATACAGTCATCAGCGAGACCGCCCAGCGGCTGAACCTCGGCGACACTGCGGGCCCCTTGGTGCGTGAGGTGCTCGGGTTGTTGATGGGCAGTCCGGGGGGCGTCGCCGGCGTCATCGCCAAGCTGCGCGAGGCCGGCTTCGGCGGGTTGCTCAGCGATTGGTTCGCCGGCCGGGCCCAGGCACCGCTGCCGCCGCATGCCGTGCAGCAGATTTTCGGCCCGGCCAGCTTGGCCGAGGTCGCTCAACGCCTGGGGATTTCGCGGGACCGGACCGATGGCGTGGTCGGGGATGTCCTGCCGCGGCTGATTGCGCTGCTGGCGCCTGGCGGCCAGGTTTCCCAAGGGGCGGTCAACGACGCGGGGCGCCGCCTCGCGGCCGTGCTTCCGGCCGAGATGGCCGGCCTGACCAAGGGCGGGCCGGCGCCGCCTTGGACGCCGTTCCGCACGACGCTGCCGGTTGCCGCGCTCATCGGCTTGGCCGCAATCCTCTGGAGCGAGATCGGCCCGCGGACGCCGCCCGCGGCACCGCCCGCCCTGCTTCCCTTGCCGCATATCGTGGAACAGGCGCCTGCGACGGCCAGTACGGGCGCCTCCTGGCTGCGCCTCGATACCGATGCGCGCGGCGTGACGGCGACGGGCGTGGTTCGTGATAGTGCGGCACGCGACGGCATTCTCAATGCCCTGCGCACCACGTATGGGGCTGATCGGACCCGCGCCGGGATTGTCATCGACCCGGCGGCCGGCGATGCGCCCTGGCTTGGAAATATCGGTGGCTTGTTCGACAAGTTGCGACGCAACGGGCTCAGCGTGCTGTTCGAGGGCAGTAATGTGAGCCTCGGTGGCGTGCCGGATACGGCCGCGCGCACCGATCTGGTGAACCAGTTGAAGGGGCTGTTGCCGGGCGATTTCAGCTTCGGCAACATCGGTGACCGGCTGGATGCGCTGGTCGCCGGCTCTGCACGGCAGGCGACAACCGCACTTAGTGGTCTGACCGGTAGCTATTCCGCCAAGGACGTCGCTGCGGCGCTGAATTATGGCATCATCAACTTCGCCACTGGCAGTGCTGAGTTGCCGGCCGGCGCCGGGGCCATGCTGGATGTGGCCGCCGCCAAGCTGAAGGCGCTGCCCAACGCGGTGATCGAGGTCGCCGGCTATACCGACAGCACCGGCGATCCGGCGGCTAACCTCAAGCTCTCTCAGGACCGTGCCGATGCGGTGCGAACGCGGCTGCTCGCGGCCGGGGTCGCGGGTGGGTCGATCCTCGCCAAGGGCTATGGCAGTGCCGATCCCGTCGCCTCCAACGACACGCCGGAGGGGCGCTTTCGCAATCGGCGGATCGAATACCGGGTCGTCGGCGGCGGCTGATCCGCCGCCACGGCAAGCGTGAACCGACCCTGGGCCATCAAACCGGAGCTCAGCTGCTCTAGAATTTATATTTGCTAGAGCATGCTGCGTTCGCATTCGCTCACGCATCCTGCTCTAAGCTTTGTTTGGTCGCGGGATTCAGCGCCTTCGGCGATTCCGCCTCAACGCATCCCGCTCTAGAGCAAGAGATCCGTTCAGACGATTCCGTCAGAACGGATATTGCTCTAGGGTCGGATATTGCCCTCGTCGCGTGGCCGGCTTATGCCTGCCGGGCGACCCGCGTGAGGCGATGTCGGGAGGTGTATTTGGCCAGACTGCCCGCCTGTCTTGCAGTGGCGCTGCTCGGTACCGCCGCAGTCCAGCCCGCCCGGGCCGCTTACATGTGGACGGGTTGGGAAGATATCTACGCGACCAATGAAACCTGCATCGCGATCGGGGCTGAGGCCCTGAAACAGATCGGGTTTTCTACCCGGATTTCAGGCCAGACCGTCTTTGGTTGGCTCGCGGATGACGGTCTTTCGATCCGCTGCCTGGCAGACCGCCGCATGGCGGTCTTCTTCAGCTACACCCAGGATGAGCAGAACGGCCGGAACTTCATCGAATACATCCGGCTGCGCCTGCGGGCGACAGCGCCCGCACCGGGCAGCCCCGGCACGGCACGGCCGGCGCTGCCACCCGTGCCCTTCGGGTCCAGCGGGGCTTCGCCCGGCGCACCGGACGCGCCTGCTACGCCGCCCGGGAATGCGCCGGCCAGTCGTACCCCGGTGACCCCTTCGGTACCGCTCTCACCAGCGCCGCCAGTGCCGAACCCACCGCCGGCGCGGACCTCGCCCTTTGCCGACCCGTCGATCCTCACACCTGGCGCAACGACCAGCCCGGTCACGACGCAGCCGCCGGCCGCTCCGCTGCCCAGCGGGCCCCTTACCCCGGTCGGGCCAACCGGCCGTTAGAGCATGCTGCGTTCACATGCGTTCACGCAGCGCGCTCTAGCATGTGTTGGATCGCGCGATTCAGCGCCTTCGGCGATTCCGCCTCAACGCATCGCGCTCTGGACCAATATCCGTTCGGGTGAGACCACCTGAACGGATCTTTTCGCCGAAAATTATGGCGTCTACCGCCAGGCCTCACAGCAGGGCGGCGCGCACCTCGGAGCGGAACTCGCGCCGGTATAGCTCTCGCACCACGACCAGGCTGGCCAGGATCAGCGCCAGGGGGTGGATGATCCAGGCCAGGGCCGCCAAGCCAAAATAATAGGCCCTAAGGCCACTGTTGAAATGTCGCGCGGCGCGATTGGCCACCTTGGCCGCGGCTTCTGCTACGTGCTGGCGCGCCGCCAGGGGGCCGTCTTGCGGGACGCTGCCCATGACGATCGAACAGTAATTGAACTGGCGCAGCGCCCAGGTCAGCGTGAAGAAAGCCCGCACGAAAATCAGCAGCAACAGGCCGATCTTCGTCTCCCAGAGCGCGGGCGATGCCGTCAGCCCAAAGGGCAGCTGCGCGAAGATGCGCCCGCTCAGCTCAGAGGCGGCCATCATCGCGACCAGGCCGGCAAGAATGAAGATCGAGGTGTTGGCGAGGAACGAGGTCGAGGCCATCAGATTCCCGATGATCTGGATATCCATGATGCGGTTTTCCCGGGACGCCATCTCCAGCATCCAGCGCCGGCGATATTCGTCCATGGCCGAAATCACGCTGCGGCGCGACAAGCCGGGGTGGCGCGCCACGGTCACGGCATAGCCGACCCAGCTGCCAAAAAAGACCGCCAGCGCGATCCAATCGATACGGCTCAGGCTCTGCATTCCCGCCCTCCGCAACGCGAAAGGGCGGGCCGCTGCCGGCCCGCCCCACGCCAACACCAGCGGCACGCGGCTTTGGCCTGTGCCGCCCGCCCGGTCGCCCCCAATAGGGGACGTCAGGCCATCTTCTTCTTCAGGTTCTCGTCCAGCTTCGCCAGGAACGCCTGGGTGTTCAGCCAGGGCTGATCCTTGCCGATCAGCACCGCCAGATCCTTGGTCATATAGCCGCTTTCGACCGTCTCGATGCAGACGCGCTCCAGCGCCTCGGCAAAGGCGGTGACATCGGGGGTTGCATCGAAGCGGCCGCGATAGGCCAGGCCGCGGGTCCAGGCAAAAATCGACGCGATCGGATTGGTCGACGTCTCGCGCCCCTTCTGGTGTTCGCGGAAGTGGCGCGTCACGGTTCCGTGGGCGGCCTCGGATTCCACCGTCTTGCCATCGGGGCTCAGCAGCACCGAGGTCATGAGGCCGAGCGAGCCGAAGCCCTGCGCCACGATATCGGACTGCACATCGCCGTCGTAGTTCTTGCAGGCCCAGACATAGCCGCCTTCCCACTTCAGGGCGCAGGCCACCATGTCGTCGATCAGCCGATCCTCATAGGTCAGGCCGGCGGCCTTGAACTTGTCGGCGAACTCGGCATCGAAGATGCGCTTGAAGATGTCCTTGAACTCGCCGTCATAGGCCTTGAGGATCGTGTTCTTGTGGCTGAAATACACCGAATAGCCGCGCGCCAGCCCGTAGTTGAGCGAGGCGCGGGCAAAGCCCTCGATCGAGCGCCGGGTATTGTGCATGCCCATCAGCACGCCGCCGCCTTCCGGGAAGGTCGCGACGTCCATCTCGATCGGGGTGCCGCCGCCCTCGGGCGTCCAGGTCAGGGTCGCCTTGCCGGCGCCGGGGATCTTCGTCTCCGCAGCGCGGTAGATGTCGCCATAGGCGTGCCGCCCGACGACAATCGGCTTCGACCAGTGCGGCACCAGGCGCGGCACGTTCGTGCAGATGATCGGCTCGCGGAAGATGGTACCGTCCAGGATGTTCCGGATGGTGCCGTTGGGCGAACGCCACATCTTCTTGAGGCCGAACTCCGCAACGCGGGCCTCATCCGGCGTGATGGTCGCGCATTTCACGCCGACGCCATACTGCTTGGTCGCATTGGCCGCATCGACGGTGATCTGGTCGTCGGTCTCGTCGCGCTTTTCGATGCCGAGATCGTAGTACTTCAGATCGATATCGAGGTAGGGCAGGATCAGCCGATCCTTGATGAAGCCCCAGATGATCCGGGTCATTTCGTCGCCGTCCATCTCGACGACCGGGGTCTTCACCTTGATCTTGGCCATGGCTGTCCTCATCTGAAAGACCGCCGGGTCATATCCTCGGGCGGTCTGCGAAGCGGGCGGCACCTTCGCATCCGGGCTGGGGAGGGGCAAGGGCGGCCAGGTCCGAAATCCGCCAAGGCGTCCGGCGCCGGGACCGCTTGCGTCCGGGCGCGGAGGCCGGGATAAACCAAGGCTGCATGCCAAGAAGGGGTTTCCCATGTCGCCACGACGTGCCGTCCTGTCGTTGGCCCTTGCCGGGACCTATGGTCTCGGGCTTGCCCACGCCCAGGACTTGCCGACCATGCTCCGGGCGGGTGCGGTCTACAGCGCCAGCAACCTCACCATCTGCATGACACATCAGGATGCGACGGGTCTGCTCGCGACCTTCAACGACGAGATCGAGAACCGGGTCGTCCGCCGCAGTGGCCCGCCGGTCCGGTGCGAGACTAACGTGACCGCGCGCTTCACCCCCATCCATACCGATCTGTCGCTGAAGGGGGAGGAGCGGCGCCTGATTGCCAGCCAATTCGGCAGCCAGCCCTGCACGCCGGAGACGCCCGAAAAGCGCTGCGATAAGCGACTTTTGGAGGTGACCTTTATCAAGGCCAAGCTGCTGTCCAGCGACAGTGAGGCCCAGGAGGCCTTCATCCTGGAGCGCAGCGGGACCCGCGTGATCGATGAGGCCGGCCGGATCGTCAACGGCCGCTGATCAGCCGGGCGGTTTGCCCAGCCGGCCCTCGGCATGCAGGATCTCGGCGATCTGCACGGCATTCAAGGCCCCGCCCTTGCGAAGGTTGTCCGTCGTCAGCCACAGCGCCAAGCCATGCGGCACGCTGGCATCGCGGCGGAGCCGCCCGACATAAACCGCGTCCTCCCCAGCGCTTTCGAGTGGCGTGACATAGCCACCATCCTCCCGCCGATCGACGAGTTGCAGCCCGGGGGCATCCCGCAGCATGCCGCTCGCCTCGGCCGGGGAGATCGCGTGCTCGAACTCCGCATGCAGGGCGATGCCGAGGCCGATGAAAACCGGCGCCCGTAGGAAGGTCGCCGCGACCCGCAGGTCCGGATCGAGGATCTTGCGGAGCTCCAGGCCGAGCGCGTGCTCGACGGCCGTCTCGCCATCGGGCTCGATCCGCTCCACCTGCGGGATCAGGTTATAGGCGATCGGCTTGGGAAATTGCTCCGGCACCGACGGGTCGTTCACGAACACCGCACGGCTCTGATTGAACAACTCGTCCATCGCCGCCTTGCCGGCTTCGGAGACCGGCAGATGCACGCAGGCCACCACCCGCAGCACCTTGGCCCGCGCGTGCAGCGGCGTGAGCGCGGTAGCCAGCGCGATCGCCGCCGGTGAGGGGTTGGCGACGATGTGCCGCTTGATCGAAGCCAACGCCCGGGCATTGGCTTCCGGCACCACCAGCGGCACGCCTAGGGACAGCCGGTGTTCCGCCCCGCAATCGATCACCAGGGCCCCGGCCGTAGCAGCGCGGGCGGCCACGGCGGCAAAGCCCTTGCCGGGGACCGCGAAGACCAGATCATACCCTTCGCCGGTGAAGCCTTCGATCGAGCGCAGCTTCAGGATCTTGTCCTCACCGTAGGAAATCTCCTGCCCGGCGGCCCTGCCGTTCCCGAGGGCCAGCACCTCACGCGCCGGGAATTCCCGCTCGGCCAGGGTCCGCAGCACTTCCCGTCCCAGCGGCTCATTGGCGCCGATCACCGCGATCCGATACTGCATCGACCACTCCTCAGAGACCCGGGCCTCGCCCAGGGTCGCGCTTTGGCATCCTGCCGGGATGCCCTTGTGCCACGGCGACGCCGCGCCACTATCTAGAGCAAATCCGCTCGGGTGGACTCACCTGATCGGACCTCCTGCTCTAGAAAATACCGGTCCTAGAGCAGGTTATCTCCATCTTGTTGGATCACTCGCTGATCCAACATAACAGAGACTGGCCGGGAGCTGATCGCGGGCAGATGGGCACATCTGAACGTGTGAAGATGCTCTGGAAACAACCCTTTAGAGCATGCGGCGCGAATGGATGTGAACGCGGCATGCTCTAGGGGCATAGCTTTAGGATTGTACCATGCGCATTTGTCGCTGCTCCCCACTCCGCCTCGCTGGTCGGACGACCCTGGGCGTGGCGTTGCTGGCCGCTACGGCACCGCTCGTCGCCGGGCTTGGCCTCGCTGCCGGTATCGCCGGCGCGGCGCTGCTCGCCAAGCGCGCCCGTGACCGGCGCGGCTGGTCGGACGAGTCGACCGAACCGCCGGTGGATGTGATCGCGGACCCGACCTGAGGCAGGGTCGCCGAAAACGCTTAGAGCATGCTGCGTTCACATGCGTTCACGCAGCCCGCTCTAGCATGTGTTGGATCACGCGATTCAGCGCCTTCGGCGATTCCGCCTCAACGGATCGCGCTCTAATCCCGCGACCAAAGAGACGTGAGAGCAGGATGCGTGAACGTATGTGAACGCATCCTGCTCTGGGCCTCAATCCGCGGTGATCGCGTTGGCCTTGATCACCGCCGCCCAGCGGAGCAGGTCGCGTTGCAACAGGTCGGCGAAGGCCTGCGGCGTGCCGCCAACCGGGACCATGCCTTGCGCCTTCAGCGCGGCGATCGCCGTTGCCTCACCAAGCCAGGCATTCACCGCCTGATTGATCCGCGTGACCAGGGCAGGGGGCAGGCCAGCCGGTCCCAGCAAGCCGAACCAGAGATCGACCTCCGCCCCAGGAAACCCCGCCTCGGCCACGGTCGGCACGTCCGGCGCGACCGCTGAGCGGGTTGCGCTGCCCACCGCCAGCAACCGGATCTGGCCTTGTTCGGCCAGCGGGCGGGCCACATGCACCGGCATGACCTGCGCGGCGACGCGCTTGCCGATCAGGTCCTGCACCGCCGGCGCCGCGCCACGGTAGGGGATATGGTTCATCGTCACGCCGGCCACCTGGGCGAAAAGCGCCATCCCCAGATGGTGGGGCGTACCCACGCCGGGGCTGCAGTAATCGAGCACCTGCCGCCGCGCGAGATCGGCGAACTCCCGCGCGGTGTGGGCCGGCACATCCGGGTTCACCGCCAGCACCATATCGCCGCGCGAGAGCTGCATGATCGGCGTGAAGCCGGCGATGGGATCGTAGGGCACCTGGCGGAACAGGCTCGGGTTCATCACGAAGGTATTGGCCTGGACCAGCAGCATCCGCCCATCCGGTGCCGCACGCGCCACCGCCTGGGTCCCGATATTGCCCGACGCGCCGGCGCGGTTTTCGACCACCACCGGCTGCCCGAACAGCGCCTGCAGGGGCGGGGCGATCAACCGCGCGAGGATGTCCGGCCCACCGCCCGGCGTATAGGGCACCAGCAGCGTCACCGGCCCATCCGGCAGCGTTTGCGCCCTGGCCGGCGCGGCCAGCAGCGCGCCACTAAGGGCCAATAGGGCGCGCCGCCCGGGCCGCGGGGGGTCAATCGATCGCAAGGTTCATCTTCTTCAGCAACGGGGCCCAGCGGGCCTGCTCCGCGGTAAGGAAGCGGGCGTATTCGTCTGGTCCGGTCCCGCGGGCAAATTGCCCCTCGGCCAGCAGTCTTTCGCGCAAGGCCGGCTCCGCCAGCGCCGCCTGGGCGGCTTGCGAAAGGCGGTCGATCGCGGCCTGCGGCGTGCGGGCGGGGGCGCAAAGCCCGAAATAGGTCTGCCCCACGGTCCCCGGCGCTATCTCCTCGAAGATCGGGATCTCCGGCGTTTGCGGCATGCGCCGGTCCCCGGTCCAGGCCAGGATGCGGGCCTGCCCATCACGGTCCGGCTGCAAGGCGCTCGCCCCGCCCACCACGATCAGGTCCAGCGTGCCGGCCAGCAGGTCGGCCAACTGCTGGGCATCGCCACGATAGGTGACGTCCTGCATGCGGATGCCAAGCGCATCCGCCACCAGTACTGCGACGATATTGTTGAACGAGGACGGCCCATTGCTGCCGTAGTTCAGCTTGCCGGGATTGGCTTTTGCCAGGGCCACGAATTCCGGGATGGTCCGCGGCAGGCTGTTCTTCAGCAGGAAGGCGAAGGGCAGGGTCGAAAGCAGCGAGATCGGCGCAAAATCCGCCACCTTGTAGGACAGGCCCTTCAACAGCAGCGGGTTGAGCGTGAGCGTGGTGCCGGAGTTCACCAGCAGCGTATGCCCATCCGGCGCCGCCCGCGCGGCGTATTCCGCCCCGACGACGGTGGCCGAGCCGCCACGATTCTCCACCTGCACCGGCACGCCCAGCCGCAACGCCATCTGCTCTGCAAGCAGCCGGCCCATGACATCGGTGGAACCGCCGGGCGGGAAGGGCACCACCATCACGATCGGCCGCGCCTGGGCGTAGGCCGGCGCGGCCAGACTGGCGGCCAGCACGCCTCGACGAGCCAGCACGAGGCTGCGCATGGTCAACTCCTCCCTCCCTGATGCCGCAGGCTGCCATGGCGCGCCCAGGCTGGGGAAGGGGAGGCTTGACGGCCGCCCTCCCTAAGTCCTCCATGCCGGCAAATACGGGGAGGGATCATGTCCGAGCATCTGCACGTTTCGGTTGCTGAGGGCATCTGCACCGTCACCATCGCCCGGCCGGCGAAGAAGAACAGCCTGACCCGGGAGATGTATGAGACCTTCGCCACGGCGCTGGAGCGCACGCGAGAAGACCCGGCCATCCGTTGCCTGCTGATCACCGGCGCTGGCGAGGATTTCTGCGCCGGCAATGATATCGGCGACTTCCGCAAGCCACGCGCACCGGAGGTGCCGGGCCAGCGCAGCGCCAGCCATCGCTTCTATTTCAACCTGGCGGATTGCGAGAAGCCCGTGGTCGCCGCAGTGCCCGGCCTCGCCATCGGCATCGGCTGCACTATGCTGCTGCACGCGGATCTGGTCTTTGCCGCGCCGGAAGCCCGCTTCCGCCTGCCCTTCGTCGATCTCGGCCTGGTGCCGGAACTCGGTGCCTCGCAGCTCGTGCCCTGGCTGGTCGGCAAGCAGCGGGCAGCGGAGCTGCTGCTGCTGGGCGATTTCTTCGATGCGGCGACGGCGGAGCGCCTCGGCTTCGTCAATCGCATCGTCCCGCGCGATACGCTGGCCGAGACGGCGCTGGCTGCCGCCAGGCGGCTTGCCGCCAAGCCCGCGGAAGCGCTGCGCCTGACAAAACGCTTGCTCCGCCCTGAGATGGGGCCGCTGCACGCACGCATGGAGGAAGAGCGCGCGCTGCTGGCCGAGCGCCTGACCTCGCCCGAAACCCAGGCCATCATGGCCGGCGTGCTGAAGCCGAAAAGCTGAAGGAATCCGCCTCTATGTCGCTGCTCGATCTTGCCAAGGGCCGGCTTTCGCTGCCGGTCATCGCCTCGCCGCTGTTTATCATCTCGGTGCCCGACCTCGTGGTGGCGCAATGCACCAGCGGCGTCATCGGCTCGATGCCCTCGCTCAACGCCCGCCCGGCGGAGCAGCTCGAGGAATGGGTGATCGAGATCAAGGAACGGCTGGCCGCCCACGATGCCCGCCACCCGGACCGGCCCGCCGCGCCCTTTGCCATCAACCTGATCGTCCACCGCACCAACGAACGGCTGGAACACGATCTCGCGGTCGTGGTGAAACACAAGGTCCCGCTGATCATCACCTCGCTCGGCGCCAGGCCAGAGGTGAACCAGGCGGTGCACGGCTATGGCGGCTATGTGCTGCACGACGTGATCACCCAGCGCTTCGCGCATAGCGCCATCGACAAGGGCGCGGACGGGCTCGTGCTGGTCTCGGCGGGGGCGGGCGGGCATGCCGGCGCGCTCTCTCCCTTCGGCTTCCTGCAGGAGACGCGCGCCTGGTTCAAGGGACCGATCGCCCTCTCGGGCGCCATCGGCCACGGCGCCTCGATCCTTGCCGCCGAGGCGCTGGGCGCCGATTTCGCTTATATCGGCAGCGCCTTCATCGCCACGGAGGAGGCGCGCGCCCAGGCGCCACAGAAGCAGATGATCGTCGATAGCGGCGCCGAGGACATCGTCTTCACCAATATCATCACCGGCGTGCACGGCAACTATCTGAAACCCTCGATGCGCAATGCCGGGCTCGATCCCGACAACCTGCCAAGCGGCGAAGCCGGGACGATGAGCTTCGGCACCGATCGCAGCAAACGCCGCTGGAAGGATATCTGGGGCAGCGGCCAAGGGATCGGTGCGGTGACCGAAGTGCTGCCCACCGCCGCGCTGGTCGGGCGCCTGCGCCATGAATACGCCGCCGCCCGGGCGCGCCTGGGCACGCGCAGCCCCTTGGTGAACCCGGCCTGGGACAAGCTGCTCGACGCTGCGGAATAGGCGTTTTGACGGCGGTCAAAGGCTGTGACCGCTGGTAGTGGTTTTTCTGGCCCTCAAGCGCCGGGCGGCCACCTCCGGTGTCGTGGGCTGCGCGGCACACGCCACCGTCTTGTCTCGCCGGGATCAGCGATCCTGCCGGGCGGCGAGGGCCGCGTGGTCTTCCTCGACCAGCGCGGCCATGGTCTCGGCCGCATCACGCAATTCGCTGGCCGATAGCCGCGCCAATTCCTGCTCCGCCTTATGCGCATGCCGCCCGGTCGCATGCACATGGCCGAGCTCGGTCGCCATCGCCCCAAGCTGGGTGAGCAGCGTCTCGGTATGCCCGTCCGGGGCCGAAAGGCGGCGGCTATCGGGCGCAAGGCGGCGGACGATAATCTCCGGCATCATGCGATACCAGGGATCCGCCGCGCGCCCGGGCGCGGCCATGATGGCGATCGGCTCCACCGGCTCGGCGCCCTTCACCTCTGCATAGAGCCACGCCGAGGGCAGCCGCGTCTTGGCTTCCCGCACCAGCCGCCCACCGGCCCAGTTGGCGATCAGCGTGAAGCGGGGGCGGCCCAGGCTGCCCAGGCCAGCCCGGCGATGGACAATCCTTTGCACCTCCGCCCCAACGGGCAAATCGGCGATCAGCGCCTGACGGAAATCAGCCGGCACCTGCGGCACGGCGCGCAAGCCGTCCAGCCGCTTCCAGAAAGCGGCGCGCGCCGCGTCATCGGGCAGGACGAATGCACGGAGCGCCGCGTGTTCTTCATCCAGCACGAAGCTGCCCGGCGCCGCCAAGCCCTTCGCATAGGCATCGCGCACCATCGCCGCCAGTTCCTTCGCCTTCGCGCCGGATTTCTCCCGCACCAGCAGGGCGCTTGCCAGCAAGCGGACCAGATCCGCCGGCCAAGGCAGGATCGCCGCCTCGTCCAGGTCGTTCACGCCCCAAACCAGGCGACCTTCCTGGTCCCGCCAAGTGCCGAAATTCTCGATATGCGCATCGCCGCAGGACGGCACCGCCGCGCGTTGCAGCAGGTCCGGAAGCTTCGCGGCAAAGTGCGCGGCGAAACGAAAGCAGGTGCCGCGCAGGAAAGCGAAGGTATCGGCCGCCAGAAGCTGGCGCTTTTCTGCCAGCTCCGCATCGATCGCCCGGCAATGCTGCCGCAGCCAATCATCATAGGTATCAAGAGCTTCGATGATCTTGTCACGGGGCATGCCGTTCAATACTCGTATTCCCAGGTAACGCCCAGCCGGTCCCCGGCCGGGCCGGTCGCTGTCTGGCCTTCCAATTTCAAGGTCGGCGTCACTTCCAACTGCACGCTCACCCCGGTCTGGCCGCCCTGCATGCCCTGGCGCACGCCGACATAGACGCCGGGCATCAGGTATTTCCCGGCCTCCAGCGCGGCCCCGGTCTGTCCCTCCACCGCGCTGCCGACGCCAAGCCGGTCGAGCCCAAGCAGCGCCCGCGCCTTGCCCAGCGGGTCAAACCCGCCGCCGATGCCGGTGAGTTGTGCGATCGCCTGGGCGATCTGGGCGATCTCGAAGGGCGAAAGATCACTCGTCGCACGATTAAAGAGCAACTCCGCCATCACCTCGTCCTGCGGCAATTCCGGGGAGGAGGTAAGGGTGATGTCCGGCGCCTGGGGCGAGCCCTCGACGGTCACGGAGATGGTGTAGCCGCGCGTCGTCGCCTGGGCGAGGAGATCGAGCTCGGGCTCGAAGGTCCCGGCGCGGAAGGCGATGGTGCCGCGCTTGAACTCCAGCCGCCGGGCCAGGATATCCAGCTGCCCCCGGCGCAGCCGGAAGCTTCCGCTCGGCCGGGGCGCGGCCAGGGTGCCGCCCAGCGCGATTTCGCCACCGAGCTCAACCTCAAGACCGCGTCCACGGATGAAGATCTTATCGGGCGCCAGGATGCGCAGCGCCAAGCCAAGGGGCGGCAGGCCCGTCGCGGTCGATCGCGCCGCGGACGGCACCTCCACCCCGGGCGGCGGCGTACCGATGGTGCGGATCGGCTCCAGCCTCGGCACCTGGGTCGGTAGGTTCTCGGGCACCCGGATATCGGCCCGCGCGATGCGAATATCGCCCGCCAGCAGCCCGGCGCCGAGGACCGGCCCGCGCAGGGTCAGGTCGGCATCGAACGCCGCCGTGCCGAATTCGCCGAGCGTCGGGCGCGCATTGCGCGCCGTCAGCTGCAAATCGGCGGGCAGCCCGGCGGCAAACGGCGCCAACGTCCCGCCCAGCGTGATTGTGCCGCCGCCCGCCACCCGCGCCTGGATGCCCTCCAACCGCAGCCGGTCGCCCTGACCACGGATCGCGCCGGTGATATCGGTCAGTCGCAGCCCGGTGACGTCGTTGCGGTACCCGACCCCCTCCAGCCGCGCCTCGCCGGCAAGCCGCGGGGCGGTGAGTGAGCCCTCTGCGCGCAGCGCCAACCGCAGCCCGCCGCTGACCCGGTCGGCACCAGCGGCCAGCAGCGGCGCCGTCAGTACGCCCAGATCAAGCCGCCCATCCGCAGCGGCGACGACCCGCGCCCCGGCGCCCAAGCCCGCCGGCAGGCGCGCCGTGACCACCACCTGCCCGGCCGCCCCCGCATCGATGCTCGCGCGCAGCTGCCCGGTCTCGCCGCCCGCCCGGCCCTCGGCCTGGAGAGCGAGCTTCGGCAGGCCGCGATAAGCCGGCCCGGTCGCGGCCAACTCGCTCCCGGTCAACCGCACCGCGACCTCCGGCCGCGCCGGAGTCCCGGTCAGGCGGAGCTCACCCGAAAGGCTGCCGCGCGGCGCGACCTCCGGCAGGAAGGGCTCAGCGACCGCGAGCGGCAGGGCGGTGAGCGTCGCCCGGGCATCCAGGCGCCCGCCCGCGCTGCCCCCTTCGATCCGCAGGCGACCATCACCGATGCCCAAAGTCGCGGCAGATAGGGTGATGTCGCCCTTGCCGCCGCGCCGCAGCCGGGCCGGCACCAGCAGCCGGATGGTCTGGCCTTTGGCCTGGGCCGTCAGCGACCCGACCTCCAGCTCCAGCCCGTTGGCGCGCTGCGCCAGGCGCGCCTGGCTGCTCACCTCTCCAAGCGCGCCGGCGGCATCGAGGGTCAGGGCGAGGCTCTCCGGCGTGCCGGTCGCGCTGGCCGCGACGCGCCCCTCCTGGCCCGCGATCCGCAGTCGCGGGCTCCGCAGCCGTGCCTCAATGCCCTGCGCGCCGTCACGCGGCGCCAGCCTGGCCTCAACATTCAGCGCCCCGGCGAGATCGGGCTGCCCGGCGACCCCGGCGAAGGGCGCCAGATCATCGACCCGCAGCGCCGCCATGCCGTCGAAAAGGCCGCTCTTGGCCTCCAGCAACCCCGCCAGGGTCAACTCGGCCGGGCCGAGCTTGGCGACGCCCTTGGCGAGCCGCAGGCCAGCGGTCTCCTGCCGCGCATCGGCATCGACGCTCAGCGCCAGCCCGTCCAGGCGGCCGGTCGCCGCCAGCCTTCCCGCCGGCGCCGTCAGCGCATGCGCCAGATCGAGCCGCGCCGAGAACCCCTCCAACCGCCGCCCGGCGTAAAGCAGTTGCGGGCTCTCGATCCGCGCCGTCACCTGGGGATCATCGCGCGGCCCGATGGCAGTCGCCTCCAGGCTCAGCGCCCCGGCCGCGCCGGCCTCCAGCGCCGCGACGCGTGGCAGGGTGATCCGCAGGCGGGCGTTCATCGGCTCCCCCAACAGCCCTTCAAGCTGTGCCGTCGCGGCAGTGCCGGTCAGGGTCGCGGTCACCTCCGGCCCGGGCAGCCGGCCGCGCGCCGTCAGCACCGGTGCAGATCCCAGCGCCGCGTCAAGCTGCCGCTGGCCGGTCCGCAGCCCGACCGGGCGCAGCTCCGCCTCCAGGCTCGGCGCCGCCAGCGTGCCGCCGACCCGCGCCTTCGCCGCCAGCCCCTCCCAGCCAAGGCCGGGCGGCAGCAGCGACGCCAAGGGTGCGCCATCACCCAGCTTCGCATCCAGCACGAGATCGAGCGCCTCCTGCCGGAGATCGAGGCTGCCGGTCGCCGCCACCACACCGAGCGGCGCCGCCAGCCGTAGCTCGGGGAGGCTCAGCCGACCTTCGGGATCCACCGCGGCATCGAGCGTGAGGCGGAGCGGGCTCGCGGCATCCTCCAGGCCCAGCGGCACCAGCGGGCCGGGGCGGGCCTCGCCGGTCAGTTGGGCGGCATAGGCCCCGGCTGGCGTCGCCGCGACCCGGCCTTGCACGCTGGCGCTGATCCGCTCACCCAGCCGCGCTTCCAGCCGCAGCGCGGCATCGCCAGCCGGGCCATCCAGCGTGAGGTCCAGCGCGAAGGGATCGCCGCGCCGTCCGACCAAAGCGGGGATCAGCCCATCGCCCGCCTCGCGCAGCGTCAGCGTGGCACTCAGCCGGTCTTCGGCCGGGTTGAGCGCCGCTTCCAGCCGCAGCGTGCCGAGGCCGTTCAGGCGGTCCAGCGCCAGGCGCGCCGTCGCCTGGCCCCTCGCCAGCCGCGCCGCGCCATCGGCCGCAAGGACCAATGGCTGGCCGAGCAGCGACGCGCCGAGCTCCAGCCGGGCGATCGCCAGCCGCTCCAGCGTCACCACCAGCGGCAGGCTGGGCAGGGCGGGCAGCACGTGCGTGGGCGGTGTCTCCGCCGCTGCCGCCGCCCCCGCCTCCGGTACCCGCGCAATGGCCAGCCGGGCGGCCACGAGGTCGGTGATGCGCGCCTCACCCCGCAGCAGCTCACCCGGCGCCAGGGCCAGCACGGCGTCTTCCAGCGTCAGCCAGACGCCCTCGGCATCGGCCAACTCCAGCCGCGCCACAGCGAGACCCCAGGGCAGGTTGAGCCGCAAGCCTTCGAGCCGCAGCCCTGGCACCGCCTGCATCGCCAGCTGCGCCACCAGCCCGCTGCCGGCCTCTGTCCGCAGGACCCCCAGCAGCGCGACCAGCACCGCGACCAGCACGGCAATCCCGGTCAGCAGGCGGCGCAGCAGGCGCATCAAAAGGCCTGCCCCACGCCGACATACAGCCCATAGCCCTGCTGGCCGGTCTGCGAGATCAACGGGATGGCGAAATCGGCGCGCACCGGCCCGATGCTGGTGTAATAGCGCACGCCCAATCCTGCCCCGGCGCGCCAATCGCCACCGCCGGGCATGGCCCGGCTGCCGACCGCGCCGCTATCCAGGAAGGCGACCATCCCGAAATCGCCCCAGAGCCGCTGGCGCCATTCGGCGCTGGCTTCCAGCAGCGAGGCGCCCCCGCTGATCTGCCCCTGCGCGTCGCGCGGGCCGATGGTCTGGTAGCCATAGCCGCGCACCGACCCGCCACCGCCGGCATAAAAGCGCATATGCCGAGGCACATTATCCAGCTCGTTGCCAGGCAGCGCCCCTAGCGAGCCGCGCAAGGCGAGGATGCCGCGCTTTTCCCCCAGCACATCCCAATAGGTCGTGCCGGTCATCTTCAGCGGCGCGAAGGGCGTCGCATCCCGCAGGCTGTAGGCCGGCATCAGGCTGCCCAGCAGCCGATAGCCGCGCCCCGGGTCCAGCAGGCTATCCGTGGTATCCAGCTTGCCGCCGACCTGCAGGCCCATGATTTCATAGGTCTGCCAGGTTGATTGCACCGAGCCCGGCGCGCCGGTCAGCCCGAAATCGATCAGCGGCCCGGCGGTCATGCTGAAACGCTCCGAAAACCGGCGTTCCAGCAGCGGCAGCAGGGTGATTGCCTGCCGGTCATAGGCTTTCAGCAACTCCCGCACCGCATAGGCTGAGGAGACGGTGCGCCATTCCGGGCCGAGCCGCCCGCCGAGCGGATCGGGGTCGCGGAAATTGCCGCCGATCCGATAGGTCGCCTGATTGATCCCACCATTGACCAGCAGGCGGGAGATCTCAGCTTCCAGCCGCAGGCGCTCGGCATTGCCGAAGACGTTGCGGTCTTCCCAGAAGACGCGGATCGAGGGGCCGTAATTCGTCTCATAAGCCAGGTTCACGCCCACCGCGTGGCGCGGGCGATCGGTGACGACAAAGCGCACCGGCAGCCGGCCCTCGGCATCCAGCGCCGCGCCGGGTTCCGCCCGCACATTGGCGAAGGCGCCGAGGCTCATCAGGTCGCGCCGGGCCTGTTCCAGCCGCTCCGGGCTGAAGGGTTGGCCGGCCAAGCCGCTGGCGCGGCGTTCCAGGAAGGCGGTGCCGACCGTCTCCGTGCCGCCCACCTGGGGTGCGGCGAAGACGGCGGCGGGGCCGGCGGCGATGCGCCAGAGGATCGCCATGCTCTGATGGTCGAAATCCACCACCACCTCCCGCCCGGTGATGGCGGCGAAGGGGTGCCCGGTGGCCAGCAGCCGCCGGCGCAGCGTGGCTTCCGCCGCCAGCACCGCGGCAGCGCGGGCCGGATCGCCAGGCGCCAGGCCGAAGGGGGTGGCGGCGGCCTGTTCCAGCGCCGGTTGGTCCGCTGGGTTCACCGGCACCAGGTCGAGCTGCGCGATGCGGTATTGCGGCCCGGGGGTCGGCACGATCTTCACCGTGACCGGGCTCGGCGAACGCTCCGCCGCCTCAAGCCGCGCCGGCAGCGCGGGGTCGGCCAGTTCCAGGCCCTCGATCTCGATCCGCGCGGTGCCGCCGTAATAGCCTTCTGAGCGCAGCGCCACCGGCAGGCGCCGCGCATCGCCCGCGGCGCGGCCCAGCAGACCGAAGCCGCTGGTCGGTGCCTTCACCCGCAGCGCCACCAGTTGCGAGAGCGTGCGGAGTGCGGCATCGAGCGCGGCATCGCCGCTGGGCACCAACTCCACCTGATAGAGCAAGGTCCCGGGCTCTCGCGCCGGCGGTGCGGCAGCGGCGGCGCCTGCAAGGCCCATCGACAGCAGCAGCAGCAATAGCGACAGGCAGCGGACAAGCGGGATCGGCACGGTTCCTGCGTGGCCATGTCGGCGGGGTGGCGCCCCGCAATCGCCGGGCTTTGCGGCCCGTGCCGCATCAGGGTAGGAGTATCACATGGATCACGCGCTTGCCCAAACCCTCGCCGGCTGGCGCCGGCATCTGCACGCCAATCCCGGCCTGACCTTGCATGAGGCGGCGACGGCGGCCTTCGTCGCCGCCCGGCTGCGGGAGATGGGCGTGGAGGTGACCGAGCAGATCGGCGGGCATGGGGTGGTCGGCACCATCCGCCGCGCCGGGGGCAACCGCGCGGTCGGGCTGCGGGCCGATATGGACGCGCTGCCCATCCAGGAAGAGAACGAGGACCTGCCGCATCGGTCCAAAAACCCCGGGGTGATGCATGCCTGCGGGCATGACGGGCATACCACGGCGCTGCTGGGCGCGGCGCGGCTGCTGCTGGACGACCCAAGCTGGCGCGGCACGGTGCAGCTGGTGTTCCAGCCCGCCGAGGAAGGCGGCGGCGGCGCCCGGTCCATGGTGGCCGATGGGCTGTTCCAGCGCTTTCCCATGGACCGGATCTTCGGCTGGCATAACTGGCCGGGGCTGGAAGCTGGCACCATCGCCGTGCATGACAGCGCCGTGATGGCCGCTGGCGCGCGCTTCGAGATTGCCTTTCAAGGCCATGCCGGGCACGCCGCGCTGCCGCACCTGACCCGCGACCCGATGCTGGGCATCGGCCATGGCATCGTCGCGCTGCAAACGCTGGTGGCGCGGAATATCGACCCGCTGCAGGCCGCGGTGGTCAGCGTGACCATCGCCGAGGCCGGTTCCGCGAACAACCAGATCGCCGACCGCGCGGTGCTGAAGGGCACGGCGCGCTGGCTTTCCGATGCGACGGGGGAGGCGATTGAGCAGGGGATGCGCCGCATCGCCGCCGGCATCGCCGCAACTTATGGCCTGATCGATGCAGTGACCTTCCGGATCAGCGTGCCGGTCACCGCCAACCACCCGGCGGAGCGCGAGCTGGCCGCCACGGCCGCAGCGCAGGTAAGCACGCTGCGCCGCGACCTGGCGCCGGCCATGACGGGGGAGGATTTCAGCTTCTTCCTGCGCGAAGCCCCGGGCGCCTTCGTCTGGATCGGCAATGGCCCGGGTGAGGGCGGGTGCGAGCTGCACAACCCCCGCTACGACTTCAACGACGCCATCCTGCCGGTGGCCAGCGGCTGGCTGGCGGCGGTGGCACGGCGGGCCTTGACGACGGGCTGAGCCTTTCGGACACCATCCCGGCATTGCGCCGGAGATGGCAACGACGCCCGAGAATTGAGGAATTGAGCGGTTTGAGGGCGATTGTCGGATTCCAGCGGATGAAATTTTTTGGCTTGAATGCTGGCATTCGTGAAGTTTGAATTTCTCAATTCGCCTGATTTCCGCTGATTTTCATTCAAGCCTAACAGATCCGGGTTGCGGTCGATGCCGAATAGCAACGCGACCCGCGCCGGCTTTCAGAAGGCGGGGAAGGGGACGGATGCGGCTGTCAATGAGCGGGTTTTTTTCCTAGCATAGACCCGGCTACAGGTCCAGGCATTCCGCCTGGCTGGGGCGGCCCTGGCCGCGGCGCCCGCGCGAAAACGGCTTGACCGGGGGTCGCTATTATCTGAACCCTAACATGCGGAGCGATGCTCTTCGGCTGGATCGATACGCTCGGTCACAAACTCAATTTTGGAGATGACCCGATGCGAATGAACCTGCCCAAGGCGCTGCTGCTCGGCACGATGCTGGCCTGCGGGGCGGGCGCGGCGGCGGCGGCGCCGGTCACGCTGACCTGGACCACCACGCTCAATGCCAGCACCTATGGCGGCTGGCCGGGGACGGTGGGGGAGGCGGTGACCGTGTCCCTCGTCCTGGATAATGGCGGCACCTCCACCCTGGCCCAAGCTTGGGCGAGCGGCGATTTCCTGTCCTACGCCGCCCTCGGCGCCAGTGGATGGACCTTCCGCAGCACCGCCGCGCCGGACGCGGTGACGGGCGGTTTCGCGACCGATGCCACCGGGGCGGTCACCGCAGCAGGCGATTGGAGCCGCACCGATACCCAAGGGGCGATCGAAGCCTCCTGGACCCACCTCCACACCGGGTATTGGTACAGTAACGGACATAATGCCGTGGCTTATGTCACGGACGCACAGGGGTTACAGGGGTTATTCGTCAACAACGTCAGCGATAACCAGATCGGGGCCAGCTGGACGGCGGCCCTGGTCCCGGTCCCCGAGCCCACCTCTATGGCGCTGCTCGGCGCGGGCCTGCTCGGCCTCGGCTTCGGGCGCCGCCGCGCGGGCTGAAGCGCGCCCAGCCCGGGGCGGCCGCGCGCCACCCCGGGCTGGCTCACCGCCGCGCGGCGTGAAACACTGCGGCCACCGCATAGGGGAAGGGCCGCCGTGACCCAGGATGTCTTTGAGATCATGCAGACCACCCGGGCCATGCGCCGGCTGAAGCCGGACCCGGTGCCGGATGCGCTGATCGTCAAAATCCTCCGCGCCGGGGCGGCGGCGGCCAATGGCGGCAATACCCAGAAATGGCGCTTCCTGGTCATCAAGGACGGCGCCAAGAAGCAGGCGGTGCAGCGCTGGTATAAGAAGGCGTACGACGAGGTCATCGGCCCGCGCTACGCGGCCAGCGCCCCGCCGCCGGGGACCGATGCCACGAAATACGCCCGCCAGCACAATGCGGTGGAATACCTGACCGAGCATTTCCACGAAGCCCCGGTCTGGATCGTGGCCTGCCTGGAAGACCCGCAGCCGAACCGGATGAGCGGGGCTTCGGTCTACCCCGCCGTGCAGAATATGCTGCTGGCCGCCCGCGCGCTGGGCCTGGGCAGCACGCTGACGACCCGGCACCTGATCTATGAAAAGGAGGCGGAAGCCGCGCTGGGCCTGCCGCCGGGGGTGCATTCCTATGCCATCCTGCCGATCGGCTGGCCGATGGGGAAATTCGGCCCCGTGGGCCGCGGACCGCTGGAGGCGATCACCTATCTGGATAATTGGGGTGAGAGTTGGGAGGGAGCGAAGGGCGGATAAGCATTTTTTTCAATGCATTGAGCGGCATCCCTCGCCCCAACTCTTAAAAGAATCGGGGCGAGGGCAGGGGCTCAGACCCCTTCGCCCACCAGCACCACGCGGCCGGTGATCTTGCCGTTCTTCAGCCGGTTCAGCACCGCATCGGCGTTCTTCTGCGGCGTCAGCTCCACCGGAATGGCGGGGATCTTGCCCTGCTTCGCGATGGCAATCAGCGCCCGTAACTCCTTCACATCGCCCACATAGCTGCCCTGGATGGTCAGCGCGCGCATCGGCATGAGCGGCAGCGGCACCTGCAATTCCCCGCCGAACAGGCCGACCTGGACCAGCTTGCCGCCCTTTTGCAGCGCATCGAAGGCGAAGCGGGAGGAGGCGGAGCCGTTCACCAGGTCGATCACCCCCATGGCCGGGCCACCGCAGGCGGCGATGATCGCCTTGGTGGTGGCGGGGCCATCGGCGGTGGCCAGCACGGTGGCGCTCGCCCCCTGGGCCTTGGCGGCGTCCAGCTTCGCCGCGTCGATATCGACCGAGCAGATATTCTGGTGCCCCAGCGCCTTCAGGATGGCGATGGCCTGCAAGCCCAGCCCGCCGGCGCCGACCAGGACGATCGGCGTCTTCGGGTTCATCGGCAGCAGCTTGTTGATGGCGGAATAGACGGTGATCCCGGAACAGGCATAGGTCGCGGCCAAGGCGGGGTCCACGCCCTCGATATCCACCAGGTGCTTCACATGGGTGGCCAGCACATGGGTGGCGTAGCCACCGTGCTGGAAGACGCCCAGCGCCCGGCCGGTGACGCACATATTCTCCTCATCGCGCTGGCACGCCTCACAGGTGCCGCAGCCGACCCAGGGGAAGACCACGCGGAGGTCGCCGACCTTGCTGCCCCGGTTATGCGCATCCGGGCCGAGCTTGACCACGCGGCCGACGATCTCATGCCCCATGGCGAGCGGCAGGGTGACGCCGCGATCGGTCAGCTTCATGACGCCGCGGGAGCCGAGATCGTAGCCGCCTTCCCAGATATGCAGGTCGGAATGGCAGACGCCGGCATGGGTGACTTCCAGCAGCACCTGGGCGCCCTGGGGCTCCGGGGTTGGCAGCTCAATCTCCTTGAGCGGCTTGCCGGTTTCGACGACGGCCCAGGCACGCATGCGGCATCTCCTTCGAGTGGTTTTGGCGAGTGGTTTTGGGTGATCTCCCGGGGGGTATGGGAGCGGGCCGGGGCGGGCGGGTCAAGCGGCAAGGGCGGGCAGGCGGTATGTTAAGCGGGTGCGGCGGGGCTTAAAGAATATATTCCCCGGCGGTATGGGTGCCAGTTCCGGGTTTGAGCTCACTTCGTTCCAGACCGCTCCGCCACCTTCACCGCCACCCAGGCGGCCTCCATCGCTTCCAGCGTCGCATCGGCCGGGGAAAGTCCCTCTTTCGCAAGGCTTTGCTCCACGCCATTGAAGCGGCGTGTGAACTTGGCATTGGCCTGCCGCAGGCACTCCTCGGGGTCGAGCGAGAGCTTGCGGGCGAGGTTGGCCAGCACGAACAGCAGGTCGCCCACCTCATCCGCCAGCCGCGCGGGATCGGCGCCGGGCAACTCGGCGCGGAGCTCGGCGGCTTCTTCTTCCAGCTTGTCCAGCACGGCGGCAGCGTCGGGCCAGTCAAAGCCCACCCGGGCGGCGCGGCGGGTCAGCTTTTCCGCCCGCGTCAGGGCGGGCAGGGCCAAGGGCACCCCGGCCAGGGTCCCGCTCTCGGCGCGGGCGGCGCGCTCCGTGGCCTTCTGGGCGTCCCAGGCGGCGATCTGCCCGGCGGCATCGCGGGTGGCACCTTCACCAAAGACATGCGGATGGCGGCGGATCATCTTATCGGAAATGGTCTCCGCTACCGCAGCGAAATCGAAACGATTTGCCTCCTCGGCCATCCGGGCGTGGTAGACGACCTGGAACAGCAGATCGCCCAGCTCATCCTGCAGCGCCGGGAAATCCGGGCCGCGGCTGATGGCGTCGGCGACCTCATGCGCTTCCTCGATGGTGTAGGGCGCGAT
>Ga0114959_10000912_pt1 | contig 27245 bp, 26 predicted proteins | sample C_130625_EF_Meta_FD_87317 | JGI IMG/M metagenome (GOLD analysis project Ga0114959, IMG submission 87317) | Freshwater microbial communities from Lake Croche, Canada to study carbon cycling - C_130625_EF_MetaG | ecosystem: Environmental > Aquatic > Freshwater > Lake | place: Lake Croche, Canada... | reverse complement strand
GCTGAAGAAGAGCATTGGACACTTTCTTTCATGTTCGATGGTATGGGAGCTCTTTCAAGTAAATACAATGAAACTCCAGAAAAAGCCTCACGTACTTATGATGTGAATCGTGATGGTTTTGTGATCTCAGGCGGCGGCGGTATTTTGGTTCTAGAAGAATATGAGCATGCAAAAGCGCGCAATGCAAAAATTTATGCAGAAGTCGTAGGTTACGGCGCGACATCTGATGGTTATGATATGGTGGCACCAAGCGGTGAAGGTGCTGAGCGATGCATGGCGCTTGCACTCCAAGGAATCGACCATGTTGATTATATGAATACACATGGCACAAGCACTCCTGTGGGTGATGTCAAAGAACTTGAAGCGATTCGTACTGTATTTGGGGATAATAAATATGGCCCTATGCCATATATTGCGTCGACCAAATCTTTATCTGGCCACGCATTAGGTGCAGCCGGTGTTAATGAAGCAATCTACAGCCTTATCATGATGGAAAATAAATTTATTGCGCCATCGGTGAATATTGATGAGCTAGATCCTTTAGCCAAAGACCTGCCTATTGTGACAAAGCGTATTGATAATATTGAAGTGAAAACAGCAATCTCAAATAGCTTTGGTTTCGGCGGCACAAACGCCTGTCTCGTATTTTCAACAAAAAATCTTTAAAGCATAAGCGCGAGTAAAACCTTACGTTCCTCATTAGCTAGAATATTATAAGTTCTGCATGCCGATTGATTGCTCATAGATTCAACCGCCATATTTTTCTTTGAGAAAAATTCTAGAAGTCTTGGATGAAGATGTTGCTGTGTATTCCCGGTCCCCAATAAAATAATTTCAACATTTAAGGATTCAACAGCTTCAAAGCTATTTTCTTTAATGCCCGCAATTGTTTTAACTGGCCATTCAAGAAGTAGCTGATCGGGTGTCACAATAAGACTTGATTGGTAACGCACTTGATTGATTTCTACCCAGTTTAAATCGTAACCAGTGATTAGATTTTTATTATCAGATTGAATTAAGTGAAATTTCATAACATCGTGTTTTTAAAGAAATAAATTGAATCAAAACCCTCTCAATTGTTGGCGGAATGGGCGTTCACAAGGTAAGATATCATATATTCAAATATAGGTAATTAAATTGGCACAGCTTAAAAAATCATCGAAGTTAAATAACGTCTGTTATGACATTCGTGGACCTGTTTTAGCGCACGCTAAAAAAATGGAAGAAGAGGGTCATCGGATCATTAAGCTTAATATCGGTAATCCAGCTGCCTTTGGATTTGAGTCGCCTGAAGAGATTGTTCAAGACGTGATTCGTAATATGGGTAAAGCATCCGGCTATACAGATAGCAAGGGACTTTTTGAGCCAAGAAAATCTATCATGCATTACACACAAGGAAAAAACATTCCAAATGTGGATGTAGATGATGTGATTATTGGCAATGGCGTTTCAGAGCTTATCGTGATGTCGATGCAGGCTCTATTAGACAACGATGATGAAGTGTTGATCCCTATGCCAGATTACCCACTATGGACTGCTGCGGTAACATTGGCGGGCGGAAAGCCTAGGCATTATTTATGTGATGAAGCTTCTGGTTGGTATCCAGATCTTAAAGATATCGAAAGTAAAATCACCAGTAGAACAAAAGCAATTTTAGTGATTAATCCTAACAATCCGACAGGCGCGCTTTATCCAAAAGATATTTTAGAGGGCGTTATTAAGATCGCAAGGAAACATAAGCTTGTTATTTTTGCAGACGAGATTTACGACAAAGTCGTTTACGACAAAAAGAAACATATTTCAATTGCATCTCTTGCGGATGATATTCTCTTCGTGACATTAAACGGCTTATCAAAAAACTATCGTGCATGCGGTTATCGCGCAGGATGGTTAGTTGTATCCGGGAATAAGAAAGAATCTGCGGATTATATTGAAGGCCTTAATATGTTGGCTTCTATGCGTTTATGTGCAAATGTTCCTGGGCAGCTTGCTATTCAGACTGCATTAGGCGGATACCAAAGCATTGATGATCTTGTAGCTCCTTCAGGACGACTCTTTAAGCAAAGAGAGCTTGCGTACGACATGCTTGTTTCAATACCTGGGGTAACATGTGTTAAGCCAGAGGCCGCGATGTATCTATTTCCTAAATTAGATCCAAAGATATATCCAATTAAAGATGACCAAGAGTTTATTTTAAAATTATTGATTGATAAAAAAGTCTTATTAGTTCAAGGCACAGGATTTAATTGGAAAGAGCCTGACCATTTAAGAATCGTATTTCTACCGAATGAAGACGATCTTAGGGAGTCAATTAAGCGCATTGCAAATTATCTTGAAAATTTTAAAAAAAATACTACGAACTAGAAAGTCATAGCCGATGAAAAGAATGAATATAGGTTTATTGGGTATTGGTACAGTCGGTGGTGGTGTATTTGAACTTTTAAAATCAAACTTTAATGAAATACAGCGCAAGACATTAACCGATATAAAAATTGTGGCTGTCGCTGAGAAAGACATTGCGCGAGCAAAAGAAATTGTAGGGGGCTCTATAGAAGTCACTGATGACGCTTTGAAATTAGTTTCTGACAAGAACATTGATGTCATTGTTGAGCTTATCGGCGGCACAACGATTGCAAAAGATTTGGTTATTAAAGCTATTGAAAATAAAAAACATGTTGTCACAGCTAATAAGGCATTACTGGCTAATTTTGGAAATGAATTATTTGCTTTAGCTAAAAAAAATAATGTGATTCTCGCTTTTGAGGCATCAGTCGCTGGCGGTATTCCGATCTTAAAATCTATCAAAGAAGGTTTAGCTGGAAATAAAATAGAGTGGGTGGCCGGTATTATTAATGGCACTACTAATTTTATTTTGACTCAAATGAGAGAAAAGGGTGAGACCTTTGCGCAAGCATTATCCGAAGCTCAGTCATTAGGTTATGCAGAAGCTGATCCTACATTTGATATTGAAGGAATTGATGCTGCACATAAATTAACTATCCTAGCTGCTTTATCCTTTGGTATTCCTATGAGTTTTAAAGATGTTTATGTGGAAGGCATCAAGGCGCTCGAACAAAAAGATATTCAATATGCAGAAGAATTAGGTTATCGCATTAAATTATTAGGTATAGCTAAAAAAAGAGACCAAGGTATTGAGTTAAGAGTGCATCCCACATTAATTCCAGAAAAACGTTTGATTGCTAATGTGAATGGCGCAATGAATGCGGTTCTTGTTAAAGGTAATATGGTCGGACCTACTCTCTATTATGGTGCTGGTGCTGGTGCCCTTCCAACTGCAAGTGCAGTCGTTGCAGATCTCATTGATATCTCTAGATCAACTAATGTACCACTTCATGGATTTGATGAAACTAAGATTGATAACATTCCCATTTATTCAATTGATGACGCAATTAGTGGTTATTATTTAAGGATTAGAGTCTCAGATAAGCCAGGCGTTCTTGCTGAAATTACAAAGTTATTTGGTGATAAAAAAATATCCATTGATGCCATGCTCCAAAAAGAACCAAAGGAGCATAAGGCTGAGGCTGATATTGTGATACTAAGTCACTTAGCAGTGGAGAAAAATATTAATGCAATAATTCACTCTATTGAGTCGATGCCAGCAACAATTGGAAAAGTTATTAAAATTAGATTAGAAGAACTTAGTAAATAAAGGTTTTATGAGATATATTTCAACGCGCGGTCAATCAAAGCCACTTTCTTTTTCAGAAATTTTATTAGGCGGTCTAGCACCTGACGGCGGATTGTATCTTCCAGAGACTTACCCAAAATTTTCAGATCAAGATTTGAACGCTATGCGAAGCATGACTTATGCTGAACTTGCTTTTCATATCATTTCTAAATTTATAGATGACATACCAAAAGACGATCTCAAATCCATCATTTACAAAACATACACAAAAGAGGTGTATGCCTTTTCGAGACCTGAACAAAAAGCTGAAGACATCACACCAATCTTAAAGATTAAAGAAAATCTTTATTTGCTTTCGCTCTCTAATGGACCGACGCTAGCATTTAAAGATATTGCAATGCAATTACTTGGCAATTTATTTGAATATGTTTTAGCTAAAGAAAATGCTGAAATTAATATCTTGGGTGCAACCTCAGGTGACACTGGCTCTGCTGCAGAATACGCTATGAGAGGCAAGAAAGGTATCAATGTCTTTATGTTATCGCCTTATCAAAAGATGAGTCGTTTTCAATCAGCTCAGATGTTTAGTATCCAAGACCCAAATATTTTTAATTTAAGCATCAAGGGTGTTTTTGATGATTGCCAAGATATTGTAAAAGCTGTATCTAACGATTTAGATTTTAAAAGAGACTTTAAAATTGGCGCAGTGAATTCGATCAATTGGGGCAGAATTTTAGCGCAGATCGTTTATTACTTTAAAGGTTATCTTGCTGTCACCAAAAAAAATGAAGTCGTTAGCTTTACTGTGCCTACAGGAAATTTTGGAAATATTTGTGCAGGACATATAGCTCGTATGATGGGGCTTCCTATCAAAAGACTTATAGTCGCCACTAACGAAAATAACGTTTTAGATGAATTCTTTAAGACGGGTATGTATAAGCCACGGGACTCTAAAAATACTTTCCATACATCAAGTCCTTCAATGGATATATCAAAAGCATCTAATTTTGAACGTTTTATTTTTGATTTAATTGGGCGAGACTGTCATAAATTAAATGAATTATGGAAATCAATCGATCAGGGCGGCAATTTTGATTTAAACCAGGAAGGTGTTTTTGAAAAAATTAAGGATTTCGGATTTACTTCATCATCAAGTTCACATAAAGAACGTATTCATTATATTAAACAAATTTATGATCAATATAAGATCATGATTGATCCGCATACTGCTGATGGTTTCAAAGCAGCTTATGAGCATATGGATGAGAGCGTGCCTATGATTGTTCTTGAGACAGCACTTCCTATTAAATTTGAGGACTCGATTGTAGAGGCGATTGGCCAAATACCTGACAGACCCAAATCTTTAGCTCATTTAGAGGATCTGCCGCAAAGATTTGAAGTTCTCGATAATCAAGTTGAGCTCGTAAAAAACTTCATAAGACAGAGCGTGTAAAACTATGAAGCAATATTTAGATCTTCTTCGTCACGTTAAGGATCATGGTGATGTCAAACATGATCGAACAGGTACAGGAACAATTTCTGTATTCGGTTATCAAATGCGTTACGACTTATCAAAAGGCTTTCCTTTACTCACTACAAAAAAAGTACATTTAAAGTCAATTATTCATGAGCTTTTATGGTTTTTAAGTGGCAGTACAAACATTAAGTACTTAAAAGATCATGGCGTGAGTATTTGGGATGAATGGGCGGATGAAAATGGGAACCTAGGACCTGTATATGGTTATCAGTGGAGAAGCTGGCCTGCAGCTGATGGGAAGCATATTGATCAAATTACCGATTTGATTGCATCAATTAAAAAAAATCCAGACTCGAGAAGATTGATTGTTTCTGCGTGGAATGTTTCAGAAATTTCTAAAATGAAATTACCTCCTTGCCATGCATTTTTTCAATTCTATGTTTCAAATGGAAGACTATCTTGTCAGCTTTACCAGAGAAGTGCAGATATTTTCTTAGGCGTGCCTTTTAATATTGCTTCCTATGCACTTCTTACAATGATGGTAGCTCAAGTATGCTCATTAGAGCTTGGTGATTTTGTGCATACATTAGGCGATGCACATATTTACTCTAATCATATAGATCAAGTGAGTGAGCAATTATCACGAGCGCCTAAAAATTTACCTCGTATGAAAATTAATCCTGATGTTAAAAGTATATTTGACTTTAAATTCGAGGATTTTGTTTTAGAAAATTACGATCCTGATCCCGCGATTAAAGCGCCAGTAGCAGTCTAGTGTCAAAATTATCCATTATTGTTGCGATGAGCTCTAACCGTGTCATTGGTGTAAATAACACTTTGCCATGGCATCTAAGCGAGGATCTAAAACATTTCAAATCCTTAACCACAGGCCATACCATTATCATGGGTCGAAAGACTTATGAATCGATAGGTAGGCCACTTCCCAACAGAAGGAATATAGTGGTAAGCCGAAATCTAAATACTTTTTATGATGGTATTGAAATAGTCCATAGTCTAGAGGATGCATTTTCTATTTCATCAAATGACGAGGAAGTTTTTATTATTGGTGGCTCAAATATTTATGAGCAATCTTTAAATTTAGTGGAGTATTTATATATTACTGAGATTGCAAAAGCTTTTGAAGGCGACGCTTTCTTTCCTGAAATCGACAAATCTTTATGGACTGAATCTTCAAGAGAGACTCATGTCTCTTCTGATGGACTTAAATTTTCTTTTGTAAGCTTAAAGAAGAATACTAATTAGCTACGCAATCTACAAAGTAATGTGCTTTACCATCAATTTTTTGTTTAACTAGTCCATGATTGTCTGTTTCGAATCCAGGAAATTTTTCGTTAAAATCTCTCGCAAATTTTAAATAATCTACAATAATTTTATTAAAGCGCTCTCCAGGAATTAGAAGAGGTATACCAGGTGGGTAAGGGGTAAGAAGAACAGCAGTAATTCTGCCTTCTAAGTCATCAATCGCAACACGATCGATTTCTTTATGAGCCATTTTTGCAAAAGCTTCCGCAGGCTTCATCGCAGGTACCATATCTGAGAGATACATTTCAGTGGTCAATCTTGCAATATCATGCTTCTTATAAATTTCGTGGATTTGTGTACACAAATCTCTGAGTCCAATACGTTCATAGCTTGGTTGTTTTTGAATAAATTCAGGCAGCACTTTCCATAAAGGTTGGTTTTTATCGTAGTCATCTTTAAATTGTTGTAAGGCAGCTACAAGCGTATTCCAACGACCTTTAGTAATACCTATGGTAAACATGATAAAGAATGAGTAAAGACCCGTTTTTTCAACAATGACACCATGTTCTGCTAAGTATTTCGTGACAATAGATGCGGGTATACCAAACTCTTCAGAAAATTCTCCATCGACATTCAGTCCTGGTGTAATGATGGTCGCTTTAATAGGGTCGAGCATATTAAAGCCATCTGCAAGATCTCCAAACCCATGCCAATGGTCATTAGCATTTAACATCCACGCTTCTCTATCTTCGAGACCTTCATCTGACAAATCGTTAGGTCCCCAAACTTTAAACCACCAGTCAGCGCCCCATTCAATATCTACTTTTCTCATAGCGCGTCTAAAGTCTAATGCTTCCATAAGCGACTCTTCTACAAGTGCTTTACCACCAGGCTCCTCCATCATCGCAGCGGCTACATCGCAACTTGCAATGATTGAATATTGGGGACTAGTCGAACTGTGCATTAAAAAGGATTCATTAAAGACTTCTCGGTCAAGTTTATTTTTTTCTGCATCTTGGACAAGAATTTGAGAGGCTTGGCTTAAACCTGCTAAGAGTTTATGTGTTGATTGGGTTGAGAATACGAGACTATCTTTACAACGCGGACGGTCTGCTCCTATCGCATGATAATCACCATAGAAATCATGGAATGTAGCATGCGGCAACCAAGCTTCATCAAAATGAAGCGTGTCAATTTTTCCATCTAACATTTCCTTAATTTCTTCGACGTTATAAAGGATACCGTCATAGGTAGACTGTGTAATTGTTAATACACGTGGCTTGTCTTTTTTATTAGTGATGAATGGATTTTTTTGAATTTTATCTTGGATATTTTTCCATTCAAATTCGTATTTAGGAATTGGTCCAATAATGCCAAAGTGATTACGTGTCGGCATTAAGAAGATTGGAATTGCGCCAGTCATGATAATTGAATGCAATACTGACTTATGGCAATTTCTATCAACAATAACTATGTCGCCAGGAGCAACTGTGGAATGCCAAACCATCTTGTTAGATGTTGAAGTGCCATTTGTGACAAAGTAGAGATGATCACAATTATAAATTCGGGCTGCATTTCGTTCAGAAGCACCTACTGGTCCGGTGTGATCTAACAATTGACCTAATTCATCTACTGCATTACATACGTCAGCTCTCAGCATATTCTCACCAAAGAATTGGTGGAACATTTGACCTACAGGTGATTTTAGAAAAGCAACACCCCCTGAGTGCCCTGGACAATGCCATGAGTAGGATCCATCACCTGCGTAGTGGGTAAGAGCTTTAAAAAAAGGCGGAGGTAAGCTATCGAGATAAGTCCTTGCTTCGCGCACAATGTAACGTGCAACGAACTCAGGCGTGTCTTCGTGCATATGAATAAAGCCATTTAACTCTCTTAAGATTTCATTTGGAATATGACGACTTGTTCTTGTTTCACCATGAAGAAATATAGGAATTTCTTCATTGCGATATCTTATCTCGTCTACGAAATTCTTTAATTGAGAAAGCGCAGTTTGATTTTCTTCGACAAACTCTTCGTCATCAATCGATAGGATAAAGGCTGAAGCACGACTTTGTTGTTGAGCGAATGATGCCAGGTCTCCGTAACTTGTAACACCAAGCACTTCGAAATTTTCTTCCTCAATCGCTTTCGCTAAAACTCTGATACCAAGACCAGATGAATTTTCGGATTTAAAGTCTTCATCAATGATGACGACGGGGAAGTTAAATTTCATATTAACCCTTTATATTTTAGGTAATGTAACACCTATTTGACCCTGGTATTTTCCACCACGATCTTTGTAGGATGTTTCACATATTTCATCGGACTCAAAGAATAGCACTTGAGCGCAACCTTCGCCTGCATAAATCTTTGCTGGAAGGGGTGTTGTATTACTAAATTCTAAAGTCACATAGCCTTCCCATTCGGGTTCAAAGGGCGTGACGTTAACAATAATTCCGCATCTTGCATATGTCGATTTTCCTACACATACAGTAAGCACGCTTCTTGGGATTCTAAAATACTCAACAGTTCTTGCGAGAGCAAATGAATTAGGTGGAATGATGCAATAATCTCCATTAAATTCAACGAAAGAATTAGGGTCGAAATTTTTTGGATCTACAATAGTGCTATTAATATTAGTAAAAACCTTAAATTCCTTAGCGCATCGAATGTCATATCCATAACTCGATGTGCCATAAGATACAATTTTTTGACCGTCTTTTTCGCGGATAAGCTTAGGCTCAAACGGCTCAATCATGCCATGCTCTTCAGCCATCTTTCTTATCCATTTATCTGATTTTATTGCCATAATTTTCTTGTCTCAAAAAAGAAAAATCCCGTTTGCACAATCTTGACGCTACGGGATTTCTATTAATTTAAATTTTCATTACTTTAGAGCTTATTTTCAATGATTTCAATACTCTGACGCCAAAATTGTTCAGGCTTATCAAAGATAATTTTGGATTCAACAGGATCAGCAGTACCAGCAGGGTAGGTAAAGACTGGATTCTTATTTTCATTCCAAGCTTTAATTACAGGGTCTAGAAGTCTCCATGAAGCTTCCACCTCATTAATATGAAGATATAAGGATTGATCGCCTTGCATGAGATTAAGTAGGAGTGACTCGTAAGCATCAACACTCTCGTCTCCTGAAATCCTATTAGGAGCATCCATTGCAACTGTTCTTACTTTCGTATCAAGCCCCGGAATTTTTGTTTGGATTTCAAAGCGAGTAAATTCTTTCGGTTGAATACTAATGATGAGCCAGTTATCAGCTTGCTGAGGAAGAGAAATTGGTGCTTTTTTAAATTTAATAGCAATAGAAGTATCGGATGCGTGAAGTCGTTTTGCAGTTCTAACATAGATAGGCACACCCTTCCAACGAGGTGTGTTGATATAAAATTTAAGAGCCGCGTATGTTTCAACCACACTTTTTGGATCTTCTAATTCTTCTAGATAACCTTGAACCTCTTCGTCATTAATTTTGCCGCGACCATATTGTGCTTTAAAAGTATGTTTATTAAGTTCGTTAAGCGGAATGGGAGCAATAGACTCAAGCACTTTAATTTTTTCAGCACGAATACTTTCAGGACTTAATGTTTTCGGTATCTCCATTGTAGTAAGCGCAAGCATTTGCATGAGATGACTTTGAATCATATCTCTTAGAGCACCTGTTGCATCGTAAAACTTAGTTCTTTCGCCTACGCCAAGTGTTTCGTTATTTGTAATTTGAATATGATCAATATGTTCATGTGACCAAAGTGGATCGAAAATATGGTTTGCAAATCGTGTGAGGAGAATGTTTTGTAATGCTGATTTGCCAAGATAATGATCAATTCGGTAAATTTGTGTTTCTTTTAAATGCTTAGTAATTGATTTTTGAAGGGCCTGTGCTGTTTCTAAGTTTGTACCAAAAGGCTTCTCTATGACAACACGACGCCATGCTTTACTTTCATCAGTTAAACCAACGCTTGCTAGAAGATCAACAATAGAAGCGAAATCAGACGGCCTGACAGATAAAAAGAATGCTAGGTTTTGAGGAAAAATAGCTGCATCGGAAAGTCTTTCACTTAATTTTTTAAAAGCGTTTCCATCTTCAGGTGGATTAGCATGATAAAAATTCCGAGCGATAAAACGGTCAAATACTTTTGTATCGTAATTTTCTTTGAATTTAATATCGAGCATTGATTTGATGTCATCTCGCCATGCTGATTGTTCAACTTCAGATCTGCCCACTGAAAGTATTTTCATTTTTTCAGGGAGTCGACCGAGGGAGTCAAGTCTAAAAAGACCTGGAATAAGTTTTATTCTAGAAAGATTTCCACTTGCACCAAATAGAACCAGGGTGCAGTCATCAATTTTTGTCATAGGTAATTTAGATTATCTGAAAGTTATTTGGTTTTCTTTACGACATGGCCACCAAATGCATTGCGCATTACTGAAAGTAATCTATAGCCATAGCCTTGTTTTTCTTGGCTTCTAAATCTAACTTGTAATGCAAGCGTAAGCACTGGTGTAGGGATACCTTGTTCAATAGATTCAACTACAGTCCATCTCCCTTCACCTGAGTCGGCAACATAAGGTGCAACCTCATCAAGTGTTTGATCTTCTTTCAGTGCATCAGCCGTTAAGTCTAATAACCAGCTTCTTACAACTGACCCATGTTTCCATAATTCTGTAATTTGCGCTAAGTCGAGTTTAAACTCACTTTTACCTTTAAGAAGCTCAAGACCTTCAGCAAATGATTCCATCATGCCGTATTCAATACCATTGTGAATCATCTTAGTAAAATGACCAGAACCTACAGGGCCTACATGAGCCCAGCCACGATCTTCATGCGCTAGCGCTTGGAGAATAGGTTTCATTGTGTCTGCAACTTCTTGTTTTGCACCTACCATTAAGCAGTAACCGTTTGCTAGACCCCACACGCCGCCTGACGTTCCGCAATCCATGAAACCAATACCTTTTTCTTCTAGGGATTTTCCAACACGCTGAGAATCTTTGTAATTTGAATTACCACCGTCAATAATAATGTCGCCCTTGTTTAACATAGGGATTAATTCATTAATTTGTTCTTCGGTTGCGTTGCCTGCTGGCACCATCAGCCATATAATTTTTTGGCCTTCTAATTTTGTAACAGCATCCTTGACTGAGCTTGCACCAATAATTTTTGCATTTTCTTCTAGTGTTTTTACAATTTCTGCGCTTCGATCAAAGCCCACAACAGAAATACCTTTTTGAACAAGACGAGTAGCCATATTGCCACCCATTTTCCCAAGACCAATCATTGCTAATTTCATTTTTTTTACCTTTTTATGGAAGATTTGTTATTGCTTAATCTTTTGGAATAAAGCAAATTAGTTTAAAGTGCGTTACAGATTAAATTATATCAAACGCAAGCCCCTTCAAGGAATTGATTTCGATATAAAATTCACAATATTTTTGAAAGATTGACATGAATTTGAAACAAACCAAATGGGAGTTATTTAATAGCCAGATCTCCCTTGATAAAGCAGTCGCAGAGCGGGTTTCCGCCATAGCTGAAGCCTCGATTAAAGCGCGAGGTCAATTTCATCTTGTATTAGCAGGTGGATCAACACCTAAAAATGTTTACACGCTTCTTAAAGACATCTCTTCAGATTGGCATAAATGGCAGATTTATTTTGGTGATGAGCGTTGTTTAGATCAAAACCATCAAGATAGAAATAGCACGATGGCTTTTGAAGCATGGCTTAATCATGTGGATATTCCAGCACAAAATATTCATGTGATTCCGGCTGAACTTGGGCCGGTTGAAGGTGCTGATATATATAACAAAGCTTTAAGTCATGTAGGTGAATTTGATTTAGTCCTCTTGGGTTTAGGTGAGGACGCTCATACAGCAAGCCTTTTTCCAGGGCATAGCTGGAATAACAATTTAGATGCTTTAGCAGTGTTCGATGCCCCCAAGCCGCCATCATTAAGAATATCCATGTCTCCAAAGCGCTTAAGTCGTGCCAAATCTGTACTTTTTTTAGTGAGTGGAAAAGAGAAGCAAGCAGCAATAAATCAATGGAAAGCAGGGGAGCCCATACCTGCGAGTATGGTCACTTGTGATAATGGCGTGGACGTACTTTGTTTTGATGTCAGCTAGCTTTTTTGAATCACAATATTCGGAAATTTATTACTGTAATCCTGAGCAAGCTTAGATACTTTAATGGCCGTTAAGCGAGCAATTTTTTTATAAGTTTTTGCAGCGCCGCTTTCAGGGTCGGCTACTACTATGGGGTTTCCATTATCAGATTGTTCCCTTATCTTGATGTCCAAAGGCAGACTTCCCAAGAGAGATACTCCGTAATCTTGACACATTTTTTCAGCGCCACCTGACCCAAATATATGTTCTTCATTGCCACATTTGGAACAAGCATGTATGGCCATATTTTCAACAATACCAATAATTGGAATATTCACTTTTTCAAACATTTTTAATCCACGCCTAGCATCAAGAAGAGCAATGTCTTGAGGGGTTGTAACAATAATAGCGCCAGTCACAGGGACTTTCTGAGATAAAGTTAGTTGAATATCCCCAGTACCTGGAGGTAAATCAACAACAAGATAATCGAGATTATCCCATCTCGTTTCTTTTAAAAGTTGTTCAAGTGTACTCGTAACCATAGGGCCCCGCCAAACCATCGGCGTCTCTGTATCAACAAGGAAACCAATCGACATGGCTTGAATATTGTGAGCCATAATTGGCTCCATAGATTTACCATCTTTACTTTCGGGCTTTGAATATATACCTAACATTTGTGGTTGGCTTGGACCATAAATGTCAGCATCCAAAATACCTACGCGCGCTCCCTCAGCTGAAAGAGCCAGGGCTAAATTGACAGCGGTTGTAGATTTTCCTACACCTCCTTTACCGGAAGCTACTGCAATAATATTTTTAACGCCTGGAATAAGCGCTATACCTTTTTGAGCGGTATGCGAAGTAATTTTAAAATCAATATCAATTGTTAAATGAGCTTTAGGTAAAGCTTTTTTAATTTGATTGGTAATGAGATCTTTAATTTCATCTAATTGACTTTTTGCCGGATAGCCAAGCAAAACCTTAATTTCAAGATGATCGTCTTTGATTGAAATGCTTTTAATAGATTTGTCGTTAATTAAATTGTCGCTTGTATTTGGGTCGACAACTTCCTTTAATAACTCTTTAATTTGATCTTCTGAATAGGTCATAAGTCCGTAATTTTAACCTATCTTAGTTACGGCGTCATTTGATAGAATAGTGACTTAGTCAAATCAATAAAGCCTCTCAATTCATGCGAAAGATCTTAGTTACTTCAGCACTGCCATATGCGAATGGAAGCATTCACTTAGGCCATTTGGTTGAATACATTCAAACTGATATCTGGGTAAGATTTCAGAAGATGCAAGGCCATGAGACTTATTATGTCTGCGCTGATGATACGCATGGAACTCCCATCATGCTTAAGGCTGAAAAAGAGGGAATGACACCCGAAGCACTCATCAAAAAAGTTCATATAGAGCACTCAAAAGATTTTTCCGATTTTTTTGTGAATTTCGATAATTTTTATTCAACAAATTCTTCTGAAAACCTTGAGCTCTCTCAGTCTGTTTATAAGAAACTTAAACAGAATAAAAAGATTTATACAAAGACGATAGAGCAATTTTATGATCCGGTAAAAGAAATGTTTCTACCTGATCGTTTTATTAAAGGCGAATGTCCTAAATGCCATGCTAAAGATCAATATGGGGACTCTTGTGAAGTTTGTGGCGCTACCTATGCGCCAACAGAATTAATCAATCCCACCTCTTCAGTATCAGGTTCTGCCCCCGTAAGAAAAGAAACGGAACATTACTTTTTTAAACTTTCAGAATGTGAATCGTTTTTATCTATTTGGACATCTTCTGGAACGCTTCAGCAGGAGGCAGCTAACAAAATGAAAGAGTGGTTTAAATCAGGCCTTTCTGATTGGGACATCTCAAGAGATGCACCTTATTTTGGTTTTGAAATTCCAGATGCACCGGGCAAATATTTTTATGTATGGCTTGATGCACCAATAGGGTACATGGCAAGCTTTAAAAAGCTTTGTGATGATAAAAAAATAAATTTTGATGAGTTTTGGAATGCAGAATCTACAACTGAGTTATATCATTTTATTGGAAAAGATATTCTTTACTTTCATGCATTATTTTGGCCTGCGACTTTAGAGTTCTCGGGGTACAGAAAACCAACAAAGATTTTTGCGCATGGTTTTCTTACTGTGAATGCAGAGAAGATGTCCAAGTCGCGCGGAACATTTATCACGGCTCGGAGTTATTTAGATCACATTAAAAATCCAGATTATCTTAGATATTATTACGCGGCTAAATTAAATAGCACAATGGAAGATATTGATCTCAATCTAGATGACTTTTTATCTAGAGTAAATAGCGATCTCGTTGGAAAATTTATTAATATTGCGAGTAGAACCTCAGGATTTATACAGAAATATTTTGACGGCAAGCTTTGTCTTGATGATTCAAAAACATCACAAGAACATATTTCTATCACTCAAAAATGTAAAGATATAGAAAGTGAAATTAAAACATGTTTTGAGTCGAGAGAATATGGTCGCGCAGTAAGAGAAATTATGCGTGTAGCAGATATTACAAATGAATACGTCAATACAAAAGCACCATGGACGCTTGCAAAAGATGAAGAGCAGCATAAAGAAGGCTCTGAGCTACATATGATATGTAGTCGAAGTCTTGAAGCTTTTCGAAGACTTTCAATTTATCTAACCCCTGTATTACCAAAGCTGACTAAAGATATTGCCAAGTTCTTTAATGAAAATGAATTTAAATCATTTAGAGATCTTAATAAAAAAGATATTACGGTAAATGAGTATCAACATATATTAACTAGAGTTGAAAAGAAAGATATCGATATGATGATTGAATCTAATAAAGAGTCGTTAGACAAAAATACTGAAACGACAAAAAAGTCGGAGACTGATCAAGCAACTATATCAATTGACGAATTTATGAAGATTGATTTAAGGGTTGCTCTTATTAAGGAGGCTTCTTTTGTAGAAGGTGCAGATAGTCTTCTTAGATTAATATTAGACTTAAATGATGGCCGTCCTAGACAAGTATTTGCAGGTATCAAATCTAAATATAATCCTGATCAGCTCATTGGAAAATTAACGGTTATGGTAGCGAATTTAAAACCCAGACAAATGAAATTTGGTTTATCCGAAGGTATGGTGCTTGCTGCAAGCAATGAGTCTGAGGGGCCTTTTATTCTTTATCCTGATCAGGGTGCAACACCGGGAATGCGCATTAAATAATTAGATCTAGTTAATTTCTAAGTAAATTTTTTCTAATGTTTCTGATGGATTTGCTGATTGAGTAATTGGTCTTCCAATCACAAGGTGACTAGATCCGGCTTTAATGGCTTCTATAGGTGTCAGAGTTCTTACCTGGTCGTTCGAAGCATCCCCTGTCATTCTTATACCTGGCGTCACATATAAAAAGGATTTATTAAGTTGGTTTTTTAGAAATTCCAAATCTTTTGCTGAGCATACAATACCATTTAAGCCACTTGTCTCAGCTAGTTTCGCTAGACGGAGCACCTGATTTTCTAATGTCGTAGTCACACCAATTTCTTCTAGCATTTTTTGATTCATACTTGTTAACACTGTCACTGCAATGAGCAAGGGTGGTTGATTACTCTTATTTATACCTTCTAGGGCTGCTTCTAGCATACCGCTCCCACCAGACGCATGAACGTTTATCATCCATACCCCTAGTTGACTTGCAGCCTCACAGGCTCTTTTAACTGTTGTAGGAATATCGTGAAATTTAAGGTCTAGAAAAACTTTGAAATACTTACTGTGAAGATATTCAATAAAAGCTGGCCCAGTCGCTGTAAATAATTCTTTTCCAACTTTTAGATGACAGTAATCTGGGTTAAGTTTCGAAACTAATGATTTTGCGTCCGCGAGATTTGCGTAATCAAGAGCGACAATAACTTTATGTGTTGTTGCTGTCATTAATTAATTTCATTTATCTCAGTAGGTTCTGACGGTAAAGCTTCCCAAGCGTTGCAAGCAGGGCATTGCCAATGATGTTGTTTTGCTTTAAAGCCGCAGCCGCTGCATGTAAATAAACGTCGATTACCAATTGCATTCCGAACAGTTTGTTGGATAAGCTGAATATCCTGTTCTTTATGTTTGCTATTCATAGCGCGCGCTTGGAATAACTGATCTAAAGCTTGAAGACTTGGCTTTCTAATCAACTCCTTGCGGGCAAGCTCTTCAGCCATTTCAAAGCCTTCCAAATTCAAGGTGGCTTCATAAATGACGTTGAGGAGTGATCTTAATTTGTAATTTTCAAAATACAGATTTAAAAGTGATAAGCCTTCTTCAGATTTTTTTAGCTTTTCAAACGAATTAAGAATTTTAGCAGCTACAAGCCCTAGAGATTCTGGATCTTGGAATTCAATTTTTTTCCAATGATTGATGGCTTTATTATGATCTCCATCCTCAGCATCTAAATCACCCAGTAAGATATTTGCACGAACACATTTTTTGTGAGCATCAAGAGCTTCATTAAGCGATTTGATTGCCGCTTTCTTGTCTTTATCTAAAATTGCGTTTAAAGCAATCTCACAATGGTAATGACTGATTTGTAGTCTAAAAGAAACACCCGATTCTTTTTCTAGCTTAGTGGCCATTTTGATTGCATTTTGCCATTCACGTTCTTTAACGTAAATTTCAAGTAATGCATGTGATGCATATTGTTTGTATTTTCCTGATTCTAGCTTTAGAAATAACTCTTCTGCGCGATCAAATAAACCAGCTTTAAGATAATCTTGTGCAAGCTCAGCTTTAACAGATTCTTCTTGTGATGGATTAAGGTCTCGATTCTCTAATAGATCAAGATGCATATTGATTGCACGGTCTATATGACCAATACGTCTTAGAATACTGCCTAGTGCAAAGTGGAGCTCAAGAGATTCATTGTTAATTCGGATAGCATCTATGAAAGCCGTTACCGCTTTTTCATATTGATTGGTAATGAGGTAATTAAGACCTTTGAAGTATGTTGCAGGGAGGCTTGTAGATTCCTTCATGAGCTGTTTAATATCAATACGAGCCGCAACCCATCCTAATGCAAAGAAGAAGGGGATAACTAAGAGCCACAAATATTCGAATTGAATCATAATTGATTTATTGTATATGTATTAATTGATAGATCAAAAAAAAAGCATATCCTGGTAAGAAGATATGCTTTTAAATAATGTTTAGCCTTATTTATCAACGCGGTCTCTAAGTTCTTTGCCTGCTTTGAAATGTGGGACATATTTTTCAGGCACTTCAACTTTCGAACCTGTTTTTGGGTTTCTGCCTAAACGTGGTGGGCGGTAATTTAAACTGAAGCTACCAAACCCTCTAATTTCAATTCTTTTACCTTTGGAGAGCGTTTTGCCCATAGCATCAAGAATTGTTTTCACGGATAACTCAGCGTCTTTGTAGACTAGCTGAGAGAAGCGGCTAGCAAGTAAGTTGATTAATTTAGACTTAGTCATAATATTAATTATTTTTTACTATCTAATTTTGCCTTTAATAATGCACCAAGGTTAGTTGTGCCCGCATTATCAGAACTCTCTTCAACTTCTACTTTTTTCTTAGCAGCTTTTGGTTTAGCCGTATTTTTAGATTTAAATGAAAGTTGAATTGTTTTTTCTTTAGCGTCGACATTGAGGATTTTTACTTCAATTTCGTCACCTACTTTAACGATAGCCGAAGCATCATCCACTTTATCTTCACTGACTTCGGCAATATCAATAGTGCCTTCAACTTGGTCAGCTAAAGTCACTACGATACCAGAAGCATCTGCTGACTTAACTGTACCTTTAACGAAGCTTCCCTTGTCATTTGATTTTGTGAAACCGGTAAAGTTGTCACCCGATAATTGTTTAAGGCCAAGAGAAATTCTTTCTTTTTCAACATCGATTGCCACGATAAGGGCTTCGAGTTCGTCACCTTTTTTAAAGTTTCTGATAGCTTCTTCACCTGTTTTATCCCATGAGATATCAGATAAGTGAATAAGACCATCTATACCGCCATCAAGACCGATAAAGATACCAAAGTCAGTGATTGATTTAATTGGACCACTTACCTTGTCACCTTTTTTATGTGTTTCAGAGAACTCTGCCCAAGGGTTTGATTTGCATTGCTTCATACCCAATGAGAGTCTTCTTCTATCTTCGTCAATTTCAAGAATCATTACTTCAACTTCGTCACCGAGTTGTGCAATTTTTCCTGGATGAATATTTTTATTTGTCCAATCCATTTCAGATACGTGAACTAAACCTTCAATACCCGCTTCGATTTCAACGAACGCACCATAATCAGTTAAGTTTGATACTTTTCCGAATAAACGTGTGCTTACTGGATATCTTCGTGACAAACCTTTCCAAGGATCATCATCAAGCTGTTTTAAACCTAATGAAACACGATTTTTTTCTTGATCAAATTTAAGTACTTTAGCTTCAACTTCATCACCAATATTTAAAATTTCAGATGGATGTTTTACGCGTCTCCATGCTAAGTCAGTGATGTGAAGAAGGCCGTCAATACCCCCTAAGTCAACGAATGCACCGTAATCCGTAATATTTTTAATAATACCTTTAACTGTAGCTCCTTCAGTTAATGTGCCAATGACAGCATCTCTGTCCGCACCTGAAGATTGTTCCATAACCGCTTTTCTGGAAACAACCACATTGTTTCTTTTCTTATCAATCTTAATAACTTTAAGATCCCATTCTTTATTTTCGAACGGTGTAGTATCTTTAACAGGTCTTACATCAACAAGTGAGCCTGGTAAGAATGCTGTAATTCCATTAACTGAAACTCTTAAGCCGCCTTTAACACGACTACTTACAAAACCTTTAACCACTGTGCCTTCGTTCATTGCATCTTCAAGATCAAGCCACGCTTGCATTTTTTTAGCTTTATCTCTTGAGAGAATTGTTGAACCGAAACCGTCTTCTAATTTTTCAATTGCAACTTTAACAAAATCACCCACTTTAACGTCAAGTTCACCTTGATCATTAAGGAATTCTTCTGCTTTGATAACGCTTTCTGATTTAAGTCCTGCATTTACAATAACAAAGTCATTATCAATCGATATAACTTCGGCTGTAATTACTTCGCCTGAGCGCATTTCTTGAAGCGCTATGCTTTCCTCAAATAGAGCTGCGAAACTTTCCGTGGATTGTGATTCTGTATTTTTTGCTGTCGTTACCATTAAATGTTACCTATAAAGTCCCACCTAGCGATGGGGATGTTAAAGTTAGCAAATGATCTTTGAAATCAATTGCACCTAATTTTTAAGACGTTTGAGACTTTAAACTGAAGAGATGGGTGATTTTATCAACGGCATCAGATATGCTTAATGTGTCTGTATCTATTTCTATCGCGTCTTTGGTTTTCAAGAGGGGGGAGATTTCTCTTTGTAAATCCCGCTCATCTCTTAAAATAATTTCATTTAAAACAGACGGCATATTAGCAGAGTTTCCTTTTGAGATCAACTGTTTATATCTTCTTTCGGCCCTGATTTGGGCGCTCGCAGTCAGGAAAATTTTGATAGTCGCATGAGGAAAAACAACGGAAGTCATATCCCTTCCTTCAGCAACTAATCCGGGGGTCTTTTCAAAACTCCTCTGAAATCCAAGAATCGCTTCCCTTAAAGCTCTATGGACAGCCACTTCCGAGGCTCCGCGGCCTGATTCTTCAGTGCGTATACCCTCAGAAACATCTTTACCATTGAGTAAAATTTGATCGTTTTTGAAGCTTAAATCTGCATTTTCAAGCACTTTAAGCAGCAAAAGCTCATTATTTAAAGGAACGTTTTGTTGCTTTCCAGCATAAGCAATAGTTCTATAGATGGATCCTGAATCAAGGTAGTGAAAACCCAATTTTTCAGAAACAAGTTTTGCCACTGTGCCTTTGCCTGAAGCAGAAGGACCATCAATAGCAATAATCGGAATATGTGATGTCATTTAGTGCTGAACGATACTTTCTAAAACTTCGAAGTAAGTTGGAAATGTTTTATTAACACATTCTGGATCATTAATTGTGATGGGAATATTTTTAAGGCTTATCAGTGAAAAACACATCGCCATCCGATGGTCATCATACGTATCAATTTCTATATTTTCATTAATATGAAGGGGTGGTGTAATTTCAATAAAATCTTTACCTTCGACAACAGTTGCGCCTAGCTTTCTAAGTTCGTTAGCCATCGCTTTAATACGATCAGTTTCCTTCACGCGCCAACTTGCGATATTGCTAAGCCTGCTTGTGCCTTTTGCAAATAAAGCTAAGACCGCAAGCGTCATTGCTGCATCTGGAATATGATTGCAATCAAGTGTGATCGCATTCAGCGCTTTCACTTTTGAAACTTTAATAGATATTTCAGAGACATGAATATTAGCGCCCATTAAGGCTAAAGCATCAGCAAATTTCACATCGCCTTGAATACTATTTTCCCCAATACCTATGACTTCAATTTCACCTGCAAGAGCTCCTGCTGCTAAAAAATAAGAAGCCGATGAAGCGTCACCTTCAACAAATATTTCACCTGGGCTAATGTACTGACTATCAGCTGGAATAACGAAATGTTGCCAGTTTATTTTTTTAACATGCACATCAAATCGTGCCATCAGATTTAAAGTGATATCAATGTAAGGTTTTGAAATTAAGTCACCTATGATTTCAATAGACACTTCTTTTTTAGAAAGTGGCGCGCACATTAAAAGTGCCGTTAAAAATTGACTTGAAATATCACCTCTAATTTTTATAGGCCCCTCTACTTTAATTTTAGAAGGAGATATTTTTATTGGAGGATAGCCTATTTCACCAAGATAAGCGATATCAGCATTTAGTTGTAGAAGTGCGTCTACAAGATCTTCAATAGGCCGTTCATGCATTCTCTGAACGCCACTTAGCGTGTAATTTCCTTGGGATAAAGATAGTACAGCTGTTAAAGGTCTAAATGCTGTACCAGCATTACCTAAAAAAATTTCAGCAGATTTATTTTTGAAACTACCACATGTGCCTTGAATAATAATGTCGCCATTATTTTTTTGTGCAAGCTCAACTTGAAGTTTTTTTAATGCTTCAATCATATGATTAGTATCATCAGATGAAAGAGTGTTCTTAATAGTTGTTTCACCTTCCGCGATAGCAGATAAGAGCAGTATGCGATTAGTGATACTTTTAGAGCCGGGAAGTGTTACTTGACCAGAAACCGATTGAATAGCTTTTAATTTCTTTTGGTTTGCCATGCGATTAATTTATTGCGACCATTTACTTCGCGTTTTACTTGCATTTTCAAATAAGGCTAAAATCTTTTTTGTATCTTCATGCTCAATAGCATCTTTAAGCAACTTAATTTCATTTTCAAAGTGTTGGATATCTTCAAGAATAAACTGCTTATTAGCAAGCATAATGTCTTTCCAAACTTCAGGAGAGCTGGCAGCAATTCTTGTAAAATCTTTGAAGCCACTTGCAGCAAATTTTAATAGCTCGTTAGCGTTGGGTCTTTGAGTGATCATATCCACAAGCGAAAAAGCTAGTAAATGTGGAAGATGGCTAATTGTTGAAAATATTTTGTCATGATCAGTATGGGACATGTTTGAAACAACTGCCCCTGCATTTTTCCATAGCGCTTCAATCATTTCTTTTGCCTCAGAAGATGTACTTTCATCCGGCGTCAGAATCACATTTTTATTTTTAAATAAATCAATATCTGCTGCAGTGGCACCATGTTTTTCTGATCCAGCAATAGGATGGCCACCGATAAATTGTGAGTATTGAGGCCCTAAAATTTCTTTCGCAGACTTCATAACTTCTGTTTTTGTACTCCCCACATCAGTAATGATTGTATGAGAAGCTAAATGGGGTTGGATAGTCTTGAGTATGGAGGGAAATTGAGCGACAGGTGAAGCAATTACAATAATATGAGATTCTGCAATATCGTTTTCAACGTTATTACTGATGCGATCAATCAGCTTAAGTTTTATTGCGTTATCAAGATTATCTTGATTTCTTCCTACGCCAACAATATGAGATGCAAAAGCTGTTTTTTTTGCGGTAAGCGCAAGAGATCCACCGATCAGACCGACACCAAAAATAAGAATTTTATTCACTGTATATAATTGATTTATTTGATATTGTTCAATAATTGAATTGTATCATGTTCACTATCAAATGATCGCCATTCGTTATTTACGAAGAGTTCAAATGGCTTAAAGTTAGTTTTGTAATTCATTTTTTTACTCTCTCTAATCCAATAACCAAGATAGACAAAATCTAATTTCTTTTCGATGCACCAATTGATAAGCCATAGAATAGAATAAGTACCATAACTAAATGATTTATCTTCCGTATCAAAAAATGTATAAACCGCAGAAATACCATCATTAACTACATCAACAAAACTTACTATTTTTAATTTATCTTGGTCTTTAAATTGAATAAGTCGACTATCGATATTACTTTGCAATAAAAATTCACTGTACTGATTTACATCATCATCAGTTGTCTTATTTTTTTCGTGCCTATTTTTTTGATACTCCAAATAAAGCTGAAAATGTTCTTCATGAAAAGAAAGCGGAAGTATCGAGGGCTGCAGAAATTGATGGCTCTTAATAATTCTTTTAAAGCTCTTTGTGGCGCTGAAATCCTTCACATTGATACGAATAGGTATACATGCAGTGCAAAGTTCACAATAAGGTTTGTATGTAAATTTACCACTTCTACGAAAACCTTTTTTTATCAAATCATCATAATGTGTTTGACTAATTAAGTGGTGCGGTGTTGCGACTAAGGATTGAGATATTCGATTTTCGAGATAACCGCAAGCGTAGCTTGTGGTGACGTAAAATTGAATCTTATGAGTAGTAAGTGCGTCGGGATTACTCATGCCTTAATATAATTACTGAGTAATTTTACAAATTGATCACGTGGCATTTCTTCGGCACCAAAGTTTAAAAGATGATTCGTTTTCATCTGACAGTCTATCATTTTAATGCCTATATTTTTAAGATGCTGAACTGCTAATACAAAAGCTATTTTTGAAGCATCAGTCTCATGATGAAACATAGACTCACCAAAGAAAACCCCATCTAAAATTATCCCATAAAGACCTCCCACAAGACTGTTGTTAAACCAAACCTCAAAAGAATGAGCCAATTTCAATTGGTGTAATGTCGAATAAGCGCTGATGATTCGCTCATCAATCCACGTGCTATTTTGATTTTTTCTTTTGACTTCACTGCAATATTTAATGACAGTCAGGAAGTCTTTATTTATTGAAAATTCATAGTTATTTTTTTTAACTTTCTTTGATAAAGAAGACGAGACCTTAAGTTTATCGGGAAATAAAACTAATCTTGGGTTAGGAGACCACCAAAGAACAGGCTCATTTTGATTGAACCAGGGAAATATCCCTTGTTTGTATGCTTCAACTATTTTATTTGCTTCAAGCGTGTCTGTCATAGCAAGAAGGCCGTTAGGTTCAATAAGCGCTTGATCAGTATTCGGAAAAGGGTCATGATTATCAAGAACAGCGATAGGACCGAAATCAGTTTTTATCCATTGACTCATTTGTGTTTGCAAGGAACGATTAATTTAATTTCAAGATATGAAACGCTTTTTAATACTAGCTATATTACTCTTAAATACTATTCCGATGGTTTGCGCTAATGAACGGGGAATATTCTGGAAATTAAAAGCACCAAATGGATTAACACATTATCTATTTGGAACGATGCATACAGATGACAATAGAATTATTACGTTTTTACCTATTGTCAAACAATCACTAAACGCATCAGACCTTCTTGTGGTTGAAGTTGCGACTGATGATCATGCAAAAAATCTTATAATGAGCAACCATTCTTTAACTTCAGAATTAAATGAAGCGGAGTTAAATCAAATCAAAAAACTTTCTGAATTTCATGTCATGTATTTTGAGAATGTAATTAGAATGAAACCTTGGCTTTTGGCTATTATTTTTGATTCACCTAAGCCTAGTACTGAATTTAATCAAGACTTTCTTCTCATGTCTATGGCATCAGATTTAGATAAGGATGTTACTGGCCTTGAATCATCACAAGAACATTTTGCCGTTATGGATTCACTTTCTTTAGACGATCAATTAGTGATGCTCAGGTCCGTTTTAAAAAAAACAGAGAAAGAAAGATTGGCTGATTATAAATTACTTATGAAGGAATATCTTTTAGCTGATTTAGATCGTATACGTAAAACTGATGAAGAGTTAACTGGCAAATTATTACCGCCTGATCTGTGGGCAAAAATGAAAATTCAGCTTATGGATGAAAGAAATAAAAAAATGGTAATAAAAATTAAAGAGCTTTCAAAAGATAAACAATTATTTATTGCAGTAGGTGCTTCGCACTTAGCAGGTCAAGATGGTTTATTAAATCAATTAAGACAATCCGGTTTTAAAATTTCGCCGATAAAAGCCTTTAAATAATATGAAGCGGCAAGTTATTTCATCGCGTGGAAATCAACATTTTAAGCACTTAAAAAAACTTACCGAATCACCTCGATATCGTCTCGAGATGCAGCAAACTATTTTAGATGGCATGCACCTCATTGAGTCTTATGTTGAGCGCTTTGGCTCGCCTGACTCCATAGCTTTAATTGAAGGCGGAGATATTGATAAGATTGCTCAATACCTTAACGAAGATACGCAGGTTTTAGAATTTCCAGCAGGACTTTTTTCTGAAATTACTCCTGTGATGTCACCTACAGGCATCCTTGCATCAATCAATATTCCTCATTTAGAAGCGCCACAAAAACAAAATTGTATTTTGTTATTAGAAGGCATCCAGGATCCAGGAAATTTAGGCAGTATTTTGAGATCTGCGAGCGCTGCTGGTGTCGATTTAGTTTATCTCTCTGATCAGTGCGCTGATATTTGGTCACCTAAAGTTTTAAGAGGCGGCCAAGGGGCTCATTTTTATTTGCCATGTATTGAGAAAGCAATTTTTTCGGATGTCACAAAAGCTTTTAAAGGGAAAATTTTTGCAACAGAGTTAACAGGGAAATCTATTTATACACAAGATCTTAAAGGGCCTGTCGCTTTTATTTTTGGAAATGAGGGAAGCGGCCTTCAATTAGAAACGATAGGATTAAGCACTGAATCTATACATATCCCTATGCAAAAAGGGATTGAATCTTTAAATGTTTCTGCTGCAGTATCTGTATGTTTATATGAAAAATATAGACAAGAAAACGTTAATGCTTAATCGAATCAATTGATTCATTAAATATAACATCTACTTCATCTTCTGAATATTGATAGCACTCATTGCAAAAATCGCAATGAATTGTGATAGATGACTGCTCTTCAATAATTGATTCACATTCCTCTTTGCCAATGAGGCGAAGCATATTCTCAACGTTTTTCTTCGAGCAGCTGCATACAAAATCTGGATATGTTGCATCATATAATCGAATAGTTTCTAGAGGGAATAAAGCTTGAAGCAACGCAGGGGTATTTAATAGAGGATCAACTTTATTAAATGATTCAGCTGACTCTGTAACTCTTTCCCAAGTTTTTTTTATTTCATCATTATCCGAAACTGTAGCTAAGGAATTAAATGGAAGTTTTTGAATAAGCAGCCCATGGAAAATATTATTCTGAGCCTGAATCCATAATTTTGTTTGAATTTGCTCTGATCGTAACATGTAGTTTTCGAGAAGTTCGCTAATTGAATTTCCCTCCATCGGCACAATGCCTTGATAAGGATTTTTTGCATTCTTTTGCATTAAGGTAATAATGAAATGACCTTCTTTGATAAGCTCAATCGGTTTGATCGATGCAATAGGGCCGCTCCATTTCACAGTGCCCCGTATGCCAAGATTTTCATTACATTCAGCGATTAATAATTTGAGGGGACCATTTGTTTGAATTTGTAATGTAATTGAACCGTCGAGTTTAAGCGTTGAAGCGAGAAGTGCGCTCGCTACCATAAGCTCCCCCAGAGTAGTATGTAGATTTTCTGGAAGGTCTTGGTGTTGTGTTGCTTTTTCAATTGTATGATTAAGCTGAACATAATTACCTCTAACATCTGTAGCTTCGAATATAAATCGATGTAATTTGTCTTGAGAGTTAGGCATAAGGTTAAATTTAAGAGGTTGTATGAACGTAAGGAGGGATGTGCCAGTTATGCAAATGCTTACCCAAAAGATAGAGATTGCACTTGATTCGATCGTTGGTTGAGCTACTCACCATAAATTCATAACATCTTAATATAGCAACTTGACCTTTCTCATTTCGCTTTAAAGTAATTTTTTCGCAAGCCACGGTTTCATCTAAGAATTGTAGATCAAATTGTTTCGACAAATTTTTACCAAGCTCGATAGCCAGCTCTCGTTTTGATATGGTATCAATCCAAAACCAAACAATAGCGATTAATAAGCCAAGAAGAATATATTCCAACATAGCATTTCATTCTAAAAACTAATATTGAGTATCTTAAACGCGGTCAGGAAGACTTTAGTGATTATTTTGATGCATTATTTACGTGCAGAAACACTCTTATGCACATAAATGGTGCTAAAAATAGGATAAATAATTAATTTAAGTGTAAAAAAATTAAGAATCTCTAAATTTTGAGCATTTATATATAAAATTAAGCTTTATTTATTAGTGAAGATAGGAAATTTCCATCATGGATAACTTAATTGGTGCAAATGATGTTTTATTTGTTTTATTAGGCGCAATTATGGTGCTTGCTATGCATGCAGGCTTTGCATTTTT
>Ga0114959_10000910_pt1 | contig 27269 bp, 63 predicted proteins | sample C_130625_EF_Meta_FD_87317 | JGI IMG/M metagenome (GOLD analysis project Ga0114959, IMG submission 87317) | Freshwater microbial communities from Lake Croche, Canada to study carbon cycling - C_130625_EF_MetaG | ecosystem: Environmental > Aquatic > Freshwater > Lake | place: Lake Croche, Canada... | reverse complement strand
GGTCAAGTATGTTACCGTGCGTACCATTGAAGGTGGCTGGCGCGTCCCGGCCAATATGCTTTCACCAGTTTAGTACAGTTATACTAGGTTGACAATTAAATCAACCTAGACTATAATTACCTTGCTGAAACAAACAACACGGAGAAGTAAATGGGAACTCGTTCAACTATCGCAATTGAAAATGCCGACGGCACAGTACACCAGGTCTATTGCCACTGGGACGGCTATATTGACTACAATGGCAAGATTTTGTTTGAACACTATTCAGACCCAGTTAAATTAAGGGAATTGATTGACCTAGGCGATATTAGCAGCCTACATCCATCGATCGGTATTAAGCATCCATTTAGCCCGTTTGAGGATAATATTGACAGAGTTGAATACGAACGCTTATACGGCGAAATGACCACCTTCTACGGTCGTGACCGTGATGAAGAAAATACGGAAGCAAAAAAGTTTTCGGACTTTGAAACTTATGCAGGCGCACATCAGTACCAGGAATTTGAGTATATCTTACGGTCTGACGGCGTGTGGTATGTTAGTTTTGGCAAGACAAAAGGTTATACGGAATTAGCTCCCTATTTGGAGACGGTTGACAATTAAATCAGTCAGGGCTATAATAGCCCTACTGACACGAACAACACGGAGAAAGTAATGCTTACATTAACTCAGCTTCAAGCCATGTATCCCAAGACTCGCATCAATCAGGCTCTGACTGGTCCTATTCCTATGCCTATCTATCTGGCATTGGAGCCATTCATCCGCCCCCTCGTGAAAGAAAAGCGCCTACAAGTATTCTATCGTGGTCCACGTATTTCCAACAACCTTCAGCGCCAGGATGAATGGTCACCGTTCAACAAGTATTCCGCCAGCAACCGTCCATCCAAGACTGTTCGCTGTGATGCCACCCATGCTGTAATCTACCCTGGCAGTTGACAATTAAATCAGGTAGGGCTACAATAGCCCTACTGAAACGAAACACAACGGAGAAAGTAATATGACTGAAAAGACCTATGGTAGCTATGCTACTCGTGAAGCATTGATTGAAGCCTTTGCCGAATTTGTGGTTGAAGGCATGGACTTGGATTCGTTGATAACCTATGCTACGGAACGATTGACAGAGGCATATACTGAATCGGACGAAAGGGCCCTGATGGAAGAGATCGAACACTTCGCGCCACACTTGTTAGAAGAATAATAGAGTGAGTTGACAATTAAATCAACCAGGTCTATAATTACTTTACTGAAACGAAACACGGAGCAAGTCATGAAATACAGCAAAGTCGTTGATATTGGTAAGATGTCAGAAGCCGAGATGCGTAAACTTCAACCGGGTCAATGGGTCTACACAGACCAAGATCGTCCCTTGTGGCGCGGCAGGTTCTGGGGTGTTAAGCCAAGCGGCACCGTTGTGGTAGCATGGCAAGGCAATGCTCGTAAGCAGTCCAAGTATTGGGAGTACCAGTCGATGTTAAACAACTACGCAAAGGCCTAATATGTCTAATCAAGAGATCCGGGACTTCTATGACTCAAGTAATATCACGCTTAGGGAATTATCCCGGCTCACCGGCAAGAGCCAGGATGATTTGTTTCATATCCTTTGTTGCGAAGGTGATACCTTCTAGCATAACATAAAGGCAGGAGAGGATCCTGCCGGCGGTACTGCCTTCCACGGGGAAAATCATGTGAATATTTTTGAGTTGACAATTAAATCATCCAGCTGTACAATGTAGTTCTTGAAGCAAACAACACACGGAGAACGGCATGAGAAACTTTGAACTGAAGAAACCTATGCGAGTTTTTGTGTACTTCAATCTACGCAAGAAAGTCTTTAGCGTTAGAGCATTAGAAGGTGCTAAGCGAGGCCTGGTAGTGGCTCATGTTAATCGTATTCTGATTGATGAGCCAGAGTTTGTAGTATCAGAGGCAGGCAGACAGCGGGTGCTTCGTGAACAACAGAAGAATGTACACGCCGGCCTCCGAGGCACCTGGACAGCCTGGGTAGATGGTATTGAGGAGTGGGATCACCTGACTCCTGTTACATACAATCCGTACTTGTACAGTACCTTTGTAGAGAAGTCAACACTAGCACCGGTACACAAGGCAACCTTTGCTGTGCTGGATAATCGACGTATTTTCGCTGAACTTCAGGAGATGGCATAATGGCTAAAGTCTATATCAATGTACAAGTGAAATTGGTGTTGGATACCGAAGATATTAAGGAGGCCATGGACGAGATTGAGTGGTCATTCAACTCAGGAGATGCCTGGGATGTTGTTGACCAAGAGATCGTAGAGTACGAAGTTTATGATGTCAAATAGTTGACAATTAAATCAGGCCGCAGTACAATGTAGTTACTGAAACGAAACAACGGAGTTTGTAATGAATCGTCGTGGCTTTCTTAAATCATTAGGCGCATTGGCTACAGTAGCAGCAAGCGCCGCAGCAACTGCCGCAGTACCCAACATCCTGTTCGCCCCCAACAAGTATGCCGAATCACTTAGACTATTGGATTTGACTATTGCAGCCAAGGATGATATAATCCTTTGTAATAATAAGATGGACGAGTTGTTTGTTTATCTTAGGGCTAACTTCGCAGCACCAGAGGCCAATCAGCAGAACATCATGGCTTGCCGTGTTATTCTTAGGGACATGAAATACGAAGAGCTTGAGGTGGCTATCCGTAAGATTCCTCCCCTAGTGGCGGATGATATCTATCCTATAGCATTGACAAGGCAAGCATTAGTGATGTATAATCTTCCTGTTACTCCTAATAAGATGAAAGAGTTTAATTGGTTTCACGAGGCCTATGGTAAGATCGTTATCCAGGCCTCTAGTTGACAATTAAATCATCTGGCTGTACAATGTAGTTCTTGAAGCAAACAACACACGGAGAAAGAAATGAAAGTATCTTATCTTACTAAATTTGTAGACCACAAGAATTCCTTTGCCAGTTTGTTTAAGCAACCACAGCTTAGCATCCAGAACGCACAGGATCGGCAGCGTATCGCCAATATGATAGACAGTGCCCTCTCGCCCGAGAACTTGACTATGGACGGTGAACTCAGCCGCACCGAGGTCCAGCGTCGGTACCGAGAGTTAACAGGTGCCGCTAGAGAATTGCTGGCACTTGATCCTTCAGTTAAGTTTTACGAATACGAATAATACCAACGGGGCTCAGGCCCCTTCTTTATGGAGAGTGTTATGCCTAAGTTTTCAGTAATGGCGCAGGAAACAGTATACTACATGATTGAAGTTGAGGCAGAGTCCGCACAGGCTGTCAGAGATGATTTTGAGGCCGGTAACTTAAACTTTGATAGTAAAGATATTGTTGACGGTGAAGATTTAAATTTACTCTCTGTTGAGCCTGTTGACAATTAAATCAACCAGCTGTACAATGTAGTTCTTGAAACGAAACACGGAGTTAATATGACTACGCTGACCACACCGAATTATCTGATGTACACAGAGGCAGGCGACGAGGACGTCCACAAGATTGTCGAGGTTGCTTTAGCTCTTAAGCTCACCTGGGCAGAAACATACCCCATGCTGGTGCGTTTGGCCACGTTACCCAATCGTGGTGATGCTACAGATACTTCCGTCCGTGAGTGCGTCTATGAAGCTATCGGCGCGTTTGACCGTTACGAACCATTTTACTTTCTATAAGGCACCATCATGAATAAATTTGTGATCCAGAATATCAATGATACTTCCCAGCTTTGGTCAGAGACCGAGGGATGGATTGATAACGACGATGATAACTTTGATGTATACTCATTGTCTGAGTCAGAAACAATGGCATTGCCTACTAATGGGCAATGGGTTCGTTTATATAGTTTTGCTTAATAGGATATCATCATGCTAAAGAATTATGTAGTCTTGTATCGTATTGAAAGTGTTATGACACCGCTGGATGCTCCGTTTGGCTTCCAGTGTTATGCTGAGGATTCCGATCATGCCGAGGAACAATGTCTTAATGCCTATGGTGATTGTGACGTTGTATGGGTCCACGAAAGCACCGAAGGTACAGGTATGAATCAAGCCTTAGACGAATATTGGAATAGTGGGCTTGACGATCATAGTCCCTATTGCACCATCAACTCCTAGAATCTCAACCTCAAATCTCGGATCTAAAATCTCAACCTAGAATCTTAAACTTAGGTTGAGATTTTAATATCTCGCGCCCGGATTTCGCGCCCGGATTTCGCGCCCGGATTTCGCGCCCGGATTTCGCGCCCGGATTTCGCGAGGTAGGTTCGCGTGGTAGGTTCGCGTGGTAGGTTCGCGTGGTGGGTGCAGTGCGTACACGCTTGACATTTAAATCATCATGCACTATAATACATATACATTAACACACGGGAGCAAGTGATATGCGTACATATAAAGCGTTCTACCGGGGCAAGTCATGTGTAGTGATAGCAGCCTCATCATATGATGCCCAAGAGCAAGCCGCTAAGTTCTTTGGTGCTCGCAAATCGTACCAGGTAGCTATTGTATTGGCTGATGTTGAAATTGATCCGGCGGGTCTATAATGGATGACACCACAATCACGGCAATTGTGGTTGTCACCGCCTTGAATGCGGTGGCATTTATTGCAGGCTATATCTGGGGTACTCATAGTGAGCGAGTAGATTGGAATGACCTTATTAAAGAAGGTAAGTTACCCCATCCATTTGATCGGAGATAGTTATGTTGGAACGAGGCAAGATTCGAGTGATTAAACAGTTGTTAGAACTTTGGAAGTCAGGTGACCTAAGTTCATACGACTTTGCCGAGGCAGTAAAGAAAGTGTTGTCGGTATAACCCTGGAGGAATACAATGTATCCTAACAAGAAGTTTGGACCACGTAAGGGCCTGGAAGGCCCGTTTACCTTCGTGAATGGCCGTGTCCTGTATTACGATGCCAAGGAAGGCCAGTACTATGACCCACTGACTGACTTCTATGTGGACAATGAGGAGATAGCTGAGCTTCACGGCCTCCTGATGCGCCGTATACAGACTAGCTGAATTTGATTTAATTGTCAACTGGTGTTGGAGATGGGTAGCCCCCTTGTCCATCCCGGGAAGCCCCTTCGAATACACTACCAGTATAACCCCTCCTGATTTAATTGTCAAGTCAACATAGCAGTTGACAATTAAATCCCAGTATGCAATAATTCGTTTGTTGACGAAAGCTGTATCGCAAAGCGAAAGCTAGTAGTTGACAATTAAATCGTAGTCGTTTACAATGTAGTTCTTGAAGCAAGCAACCTGGAGATCTAAAATGGACTATTTGATCAAAATGGAATTAGCTAAAGCCGACTTAGCACGGGCTATTGATGCACTGAAAGATGTTGAAGGTCTTGAGTATATTGGCGATGCTATACGCGCCACTAAGATGGCTTTAGCCGAAGAGTTAGCCGAGTACAAGTCTACGTTTGATCTTGAGCTTGACAATTAAATCAGTATCGCTTATAATTCTTTTATCGAAACGCAACGGAGAAAGACTATGTTTAATTATGAAAGCACAGAAGTTAGCGAGTTAGACCAGGCTCGCTCGGACTACAGCGATTTTCACAAAGAAGCATTTGGCTTTCGCCCGCGCTGGGACTACAGCGGCATGACGCTCGCGGACTTTGACCGCGAGTTTGAGTATCTTGCACAAGAGTGCAAGCGCAATGCAGAGTTGCGCGCCCAGGCCGAGGCCGCCGCCGCTGTGCGTCTTGAGCAGCGCATACTAAGCCTGCTTGAGTCTGGGGCTAAGAGCCGCGCTATGGCTCTGCGCTGGCTCGACGAAGCCGAGGGCACCAACGGCGATGTTGATTTTCTGTGCTTCTTGCTAGGTGTAGATTACGGCTACATCAAGCACGAAGACCTGCTTGATTCATAGGTCTGCCGGCCCATAGGAGAGCCCTGGTGCTCTCCCAGCCATGTGGTTGATACTAACATGTGGGTCTGTGCAAAAGCAACGCCCGGGCTGTTTTAATCTCATTTGACAATTAAATCCCAGTATGCGATAATTCTTTTGTCGAAACGAAACGGAGAAATTCCATGAATCACAAATTCACAGTAGAGTTGACAGAGCGCGAGTACGAAGTGATTGAGAAATATCTCAGTCGCAAAACCGCAAAAAAAGACGATGAAGTAATCTCTCGTTTGCTTGACAAATTGTACGAAAAGTGCAACGACTACTTTATGAGCATTAGCTAGTAAATTGTACAGCTTGACAATTAAATCGTCAGGCTGTACAATGTAGTTCTTGAAGCAAACAACCTGGAGAAAGACCATGATTTCACGAGCCAAGCTTGAAGTGTTCACTGAAATGTCATCTGACACGCTGACAGGCATTTTGCTTGACCAAGGCTACGATACCACCGATGAGCCAATCCTGTTCACGAAGTTCAAGGGGATCAATACTCGCAGTGCGACAAAGCTTGACTTTTTGTACATTGTGTCGTATCTAGATCAGTCCGTGACCACCGGCTTGGCCGATGCGACTATCATTGTGACATATGATACAATGACAGAAAAGCTTGATGCTGAGTATGCTGACGGCAGAGAGTATATCGCTGACCGTTAACTAAAGGGGGCTTAGTGCCCCTGCTAGTTGACAATTAAATCCCAGTCTAGTACAATGTAGTTCTTGAAGCAAACAACCTGGAGATCTAAAATGGACCGAGTTCAAAAACTTGAGCAAGTCAATCGCCTGTTGACTATCGCTCATGAGTTGTTACACGACAATGACGAAAAGGCTCTTGCTGACCAGTTGATTGATGTAATGGATGAAGTCAACGAAGTTCTGTACGATTTAGAGCGTGAAGCCGCTGCGCTTGACAATTAAATCGTAGTATGAGATAATTCTTTTGTCGAAACGAAACACGGAGAAATACCATGACTATGTACGCCAACTACAAAAGCAAGAAAGCTCTGAAAGAAGCCGTCGGTAGAATGTTAGATTATACAGAAACAAGTATGTTTGGTCCCGAGTACAAGTCCGACGGGCAGTTTGTTGTGACTAACGTAAAGCGCAGCTTTTTCGCGCAGGTCACAATGAAAGACAATGTGATTGCTAAAGTGACCTAGCTAAAGGGGGCTTAGTGCCCCTGCGCTTGACGATTAAATCGTAGTATGAGATAATTCTTTTGTCGAAACGAAACACGGAGAAATACCATGACTAACGAACAATTCGCAGAAGCATACAACGCCTACTTACAGCAGGGTGGTCGTGTGATTGTACTTAAAGCTGCTAAGCCTCGTAAAGCAGAGCGGTGGTTATCTAAGCGTTATACTATCGCTAGCATGGGCAATTTAAAGTCCCGTCTCACAGGTATCTCTAGTGTTGACAGAGTTAAAGACGGCGTTGCTTGACAATTAAATCAGGTAGGGCTACAATAGCCCTACTGAAACAAACCGGAGAACTAAATGAACTTAACATCACTCGTGATAGATGGCGGAATGGTAACAGCTGGTGATGGCGTGGGCTTTAAAGATGGCTATGAGCAGTATGGTGAAGTTGCTAAAATTACTAGGGAAAGCTGGGGTTATATGTTGACTATTAATATGTACAATAGTACCACAGGCGACAGCTATACCGTGCAGCAACAAGCTGAAGATTGTTGGAAAAACTAGTTGACAATTAAATCAACCTCGTTTACAATGTAGTTCTTGAAGCAAACAACCTGGAGAACGATATGACCCAAGATCAACTAGCTGCTAGAATTCGCTGTAACTGGTTCGCCGATCGTGATTCGCTTGAAGAAGCGTTTGAGTACGCTCATGCGATTCTGAAAGACGACCCGCATGGTATGACAGCCTTGTACGTTGTGCTGAATACACTTGCTAAAGAAATTCGCAAGTTAGATGTAGCAGAAGCTGCATAGACTAAAGGGGGCTTAGTGCCCCCGCTTGACAATTAAATCTGGGTATGCGACAATGTAGTTCTTGAAACAGACAACACGGAGAAATACCATGGGTTATGTAGACAACGCTGAGTTCAGAAACACCGACGACATGATTGATAGTGTGAACAATATCGTTCACAATCATGTGCAGAATATGCGTCAGGTGGGCGCGGAGGAGCTTGGCCTAGACCGCCGGTGTGGGAGAGCATGGGTCAATGACGATTACATCGTTACCGATGCCGGTAGTCGCTTTGACTACTATGCAGGCTTTGAGTATGTAGACGCCGATGATATTCGGGTTGTCGGTGAGTATAAATTCTATTCACGACATTCAAGACGTATTGATAATTGTCTTGAACACCTGATGGAAAATGACGGATACTGTGAGTCAGAAAACGACTAACTCAGTCCCTGGAAGAGCCCTGGTTCTCTTCCAATCCAGGGTTGATAGTAACACATCAACTCTGGCTACGGCTGCTCCTAGTGCGGCCTGGGCCCGCTTGACAATTAAATCGTGCTATGAGATAATTCTTTTGTCGAAACGAAACGGAGAAAGACCATGACTAATGACCAGAAGCTGGCAGTAAAAGCAATTCATGAGCTTAGCTCGTTGGCAGCTGACTTCAAGATGGGCATCATAAGCAACGATTACATTCGTGCTCAACTGTTCAATGCGTTTGTTGGCATTGGTCTTGATGCGCCAAAAGTCGTAAAAGAAATTAAGTCCGCTATGCAGAACTGGGGCGAGTATGATGATGAAGAAGATAGTTCTTGTCCTGTATGCGGAGAAGATGGCGGTACACAATGCGGCGATATTAACTGTGGCTATTGACAATTAAATCAGTAGGCTGTACAATGTAGTTCTTGAAGCAAACAACGGAGAAATACCATGACTGACTTTAACGACAACGACTATCCCGATGGTGTAGAAGACGATCAGTACGAAGTCACCGGCTGTGCCGAGGGCGAAGAAGAGTATGACTACGACGATAGCATGGATGGCGACTGGGACAGTGCCATGACTTCGGCAGGGTTCGGTACCGACGAAGACTACAGCTGTACTGAATCGTATTAACTAGTATGCGCCTGGTTGACAATTAAATCAACCAGGTGTACAATGTAGTTCTTGAAGCAAACAACGGAGAAAGACCATGCGTGAAAAGACAGCTGAAGACCTACGTGTACTTGCTGAACTTAAAGCAAAATTGTATACAGCATTACTGATGGCCCGCTTACAAAGAGGTTGACAATTAAATCAACCGCTAGTACAATGTAGTTCTTGAAGCAAACAACCTGGAGAAATACCATGATTACAGTAGATCAAGTTCTAGCAGCAAAGCAAGCCGCAGTACAGGCCTCTAACGAGTATTTCATGACACACCTCAACGGCCGCGATACCGGCGCATGCGGCTTTGCCTGGGTTGAAGTGTACGTTGATCGCACTAACAGCGCACAGGCCAAGGAGCTGATTAAAGCCGGCTTTCGCAAAGACTACAAGCCCAAGTGCCTGTCGATGTGGAACCCCGGTGAGCTTTGTGCTCAGAACATTGACGCCAAAGAAGCTGGCGCTAGACAGATGGCAGCGATGCTACACAATCTTGGCTTGAAGGCCTACGCTGGCTCACGGCTAGACTAGCAGTATACGCCTGGTTGACAATTAAATCAGCCAGGCGTATAATGTAGTTCTTGAAGCAAAAGACTGGAGCAAACAATGAGTCACATGCAAGAGGCAGTCCGCGAGTGGGCTTGGAATGCAGGTCAATATCGTTTAGATCAGCAGTGGATTCTTTCCAATTACGATACTTGGGAACGTAATCCACATTACACAGGTCCCGATCAAGGTCATCCCAACGACGATGAATATTACGAGGATTACGAGGATGAACCGGGTTGACAATTAAATCAATCTTGTTTACAATGTAGTTTTAAGAGTACCTCCACTGAGTAGGGTCAGTCGTTTCACCCTTGAGCAAGGTTCCCTACGGCTCACCTCTTGACAATTAAATCAGCCTAACATATAATGTAGTTCTTGAAGCAAACAACCCGGAGCGGCAGATGAATAATATAACCATGAACAATGTGATACGCACCACACCTTACGCATTCTCCTGGCTCAGCACCAAGAAGGTGTGCCAACGGTGGGATGCCTTCTATGCAGCATTGACAATTAAATCAGCCTAACATATAATGTAGTCATAGCAGTTAACAACAGGAGCATACCATGAAAAAAGTATTAGCAGTTCTTGTATTAGCACTTATGGCTACAGGCTGTGCATCAGCACAAAACCGTGGCTATAACCGGGGCTATGCCAATCCCGGCTACAACCAGGGCTACAATCACAATCACAACTATCGTAACAATAACGGTTACAACTATGCTGGCGCTGCCATCGTCGGAGCTGTCGTAGGAGCTGTTGCCGCTGGTGTCATTAGTCAATCATACGCCCAGCCCGTAGCGCAGCCGGTGTGCTGGCAGGAAGCTGCCAACACATATGTTCCTAGCCAATTGAACCCTAACCAGATGGTGCCTATAACCACCGTACGTACTGTGTGCCGTTGACAATTAAATCAGGTAGATCTACAATAGACCTATCGAAACAGGAGAAACAAAATGTCTAAATTTTATTCAGTACAAGCCTTCCAAGAAATGGTGGCACAGTATGTAGCAAATGGTTTCACCACCTCAGCTGCCGTGGAGATTGTACGAGCCGAGGAAGCTATCGCCATGAAGGAATTTGATGAGTGGTTAGATGAGGTAGATGCCACATCATACTACACAGACATTGACAATTAAATCAGGCTGTGAGATAATTCTTTTACTGAAACGAGAAACACAACGGAGAAATACCATGGAAATCATCATGCCAGAACCAGTAGCATTTGATGTTGTAGGTGGTAGAGAAATCTCCACCATTAAGTTAAACTCAATGGGCAAGGGTTACGAGACCTGCGTATTCTATCCTAACGGAGACAATCTAGTGGTAGCCCGCTATGATACACTAGAGGCCGCCGTAGCAGGCCACCAGCAATTCTTATTTTGTGATTGACAATTAAATTGTAGCATGTTATAATATGATAAGCAATTATCATATTGAAGTACACTACCTTAAGACTGGAAAGGGTTCCTAGGAAAGCCCGATGGCGTATCCTCATTAAAGGGTGTAAATCGCGTTGCCAGAGTTGTAGTGTATTTCAATATGATATTTGACAATTAAATCATCATCGCTTACAATGTAGTTCTTGAAGCAAACAACACGGAGACTTCCATGAGTAAAGATGAGGCATTCAAAGCAGCCCTGGCAGCAGAAGAAACATTTAAAGCAGCCGTCGGAAATATTCCTGTAAACGATGTATTGATGAAAGCAATGCTAGCAGATATGCAAGCAGACAATACTTTGTCAGATGTAATTCGAACAATGAAGGCCAGCGAAAAGCAAGAGACCAGGGAACAAGAAGACAGGGAAGCAGTTGACAACCTTAAAGGAAAAGCATACAATACTGAATCTGAACCAACCGGCGGCTTTGCAACCCTGTGTGTATTGGGCGCCGCAGCCCTGGCAGTTGCTGTACCATACCTAATTAACAAATTTAAAAAGGAAGATTAACATGGCCGTCCACACAACAGTTACCTATATAGTATACCAGGCAGATTCAACCAATGTCTTAGTAGAAAGTTCAATGACATTTCCCGACACTACCAACTGTAATGCCTGCGAACAGGCCGTTCACGCCATGTACAAAGGCCTAAATGTCATTATCAGAAATTCAACTCCATTCTATAGCTGAAATCTCAACCTGAAATCTCAACCTGAAATCTAAAATCTGAAATCTCAACCTCAAGTTTCAATCCTAGATTTCAAACCTAACATTTCGCACCACACTTTCGCATCCAGGTTTCGCACCTGGATTTCGCGCCCGCATTTCGTACACTTGACAATTATATCATGTGACGCTATAATACGTACACATTGATACACACACGGAGATACACATGAACAACTACACACTAGAAGTATACAAGCGTGACGGGCGTACCAAAACGGGTGAGCGGCTTGAGTGTAAACTTGAATACCCAACACAAATCAGCCGTCTGCAACTTGAGAAGGATCTATTAAAGATCTTTACTCACGAGAAAGGCTTCCGCATTGAGTTGCACGAGACATTCGTAACACGCAAGAACCTCTTGACAGGCGTAGAGTTCCAAGAGCGTTACGATACACCTAGTTTCTGCAGCCCGTCCAGCGAAAGCTTCTGGGCCAACTAAGATAGGGGGCGTCTGGTTGACAATTAAATCAACCAGGCGTACAATGTAGTTCTTGAAACAAACAACTAGGAGAAGTTATGGTTAAGCTATCAGATATCCAGGTGGGTTCACGAGTACTGGTACGCGGCTGCTTTGGCATGGATGAGCCGGTTGAGGCCAGGGTAACAGAAGTATTCGAGGAAATCAAGAACGGTCGACCAGGAATCACCTACGATAACAGCTGGGCCTACCTTAACCAGGTGATCCAGGTAGTAAAATACTAACAAGGAGGGGGCCGCCAGGCCTGCCAGGGTTCCAGCCACCGGGCCCTAGCCCCAAACCTGACCAGCCACCGGGCCCAGGCCCCAGTCCGGCCTACCCCAGGCCCTAGCCCCAAACCTGGCCAGCCACCGGGCCCAGGCCCCAGTCCGGCCTACCCCAGGCTCTAGCCCCTCCGCCAGACACGGAATAGGACAGGACCAAGCACCGTCCTCGCGGAGGAGGTCAGCAATTTATATTGTACACGATTTTGATTTAATTTGCAAGTAAAATCTCATTTGACAATTAAATCATCATCGTTCATAATGACGTTGTTGTCAGCGAAAACTGTATCGCAAAGCGAAAGCGACTAGTTGACAATTAAATCGAAGTATGCAATAATTTGTTTGTTGACGAAAACTGTATCGCAAAGCGAAAGCGACTAGTTGACAATTAAATCGAAGTATGCAATAATTCAGTTTCTGAAGTTAAACGAAGTTTCTTAAAAAGCGAGAAATTATGCGTAAAGTATCTCAGACTGCTGCTGAAATTGTTAAAATTGCTCAGCAACACATTGCAACGTGTATGACGTTCGATGATGCTGACGAAAATTATCGTCGTAACAATACTGAAGTATCAGTATGGTTTTTGCAGTCTAGTGATGACGCAGAAGTGACAATTAAGATTGTCGAAGATGATGAGCGTAATACTTACGATCATGTTTCAATCAGCGTGATCGTTGAGCGATTCTAGTAGCAGCGAGCGAAGTCGATTTGACAATTAAATCGACTTCGTTCATAATGCAGTTGTTGACGCAGCAAACGAAGTGCTGCGAAGCGAAGTGAAGTCGATTTGACAATTAAATCGTCGTCGCTTACAATGTAGTTCTTGCAGCGAAACACTTAACAAGAGAGTGAAACATGAAAACAAGCTACACTTTAGCAGTCGTGCGTGATTGCGCTGAGTCTTACTATGCAATGTATTGCTTAGAAAACACTGAAGCAGATATCAAGCTAGACAATCTGCTGACGAACGAACGAACGAACATTTTCTTGTTCGAGTGCGCTGATGCGTTCGTTGAAGTGCGAGTGATTGAAGCAATTGTTGACGCTGAAGATTACGACAATTGCGACTGCTTATCGTCAAGCGTGACTGTGCTAAGCAAAGCTCAGTACAGAGCGCGAGAGCGTGTCGTGACTGATGCACGATTCAAGAAAGACTTAGCATCGATTGCTGCGCTGCAATCGTTGATTGTAGTCAAGTAATACTTAGCAAGCGAAGTCGATTGACAATTAAATCGACAATCTGTACAATGTAGTTCTTGAAGTTAAACACTCTTAACAAGTGAGAGCGAATATGCGTAACACGTTCAATGCTAATAACGTCTTGTACGTTAAAGTTGCAGTCAAGCGAAACTTAGATGCTAAGTTTCTCACAGTGAGCGCAGACAATCACGAAGCGTTCAATGCTAAAAATTGCTTATACTACGCTACTCTTAGCGCAGCGTCACTCTACGCTGATCTCATTAAGCAAGTCTTAGTGCTACAGAACGCAAGTAACACGAAATTAGTTAAGTTAATCTTAACTAAGCAAGTCGAAAAATTGCTTGACAAAAACGCAGAATTAGCGTTCTAATCTGAGCAGAGTGCGATTTGACAATTAAATCGCACTCTGTCATAATGCAGTTGTTGACGCAGCAAACGAAGTGCAGCGAGCGAAGTGCAGAAAGTGCTTGACGATTAAATCGAAGTAGTTTAAAATGTAGTTTCTGAAGTTCAACGCAAGACTCTTAACAAGTGAGAGAGAATATGTTTACATCGCAAATCGCAGCAGCAGTAAAAGCAAAGCAAGACGCAGCAACGAATTTTCTCAGCGCAAGCGACATTAGCGCAGCGTTGCGTGCAGGAACTAACTTTGCTAGTGCAGAGTATTGCATTAAACTCGACACTAGCGCAGCGAATCGTGCAGTGCAGATTCGTAAAGCTGTTCGCTGCAACGTGCAGTTGTTCGCTTCGATTAAAGATTACGACTTGTATCGCAAGCAAGTGCTGCGTAGTGCTAACAAGTTGTCTGAGTCAGAGATTACTGACTTCGTTGTGAGCGAAACGTACTATGAGCATACTGACTGTTTCAGTATTGTGCAACACAAGAAAGATTCAGCTAAGCAATACTTGTACGCTATCTACAATCACGCTGAGTCGATTGTGTTCGTTGACGATGTAGAGTCAACTAAAGAATACGCAGCATCGTTTATGACTGCGAGTGCTGCTGCGAAGTTTCTCAGCGAAAGCAAGTTAGTCTACAACAAGACTAACGATGTCACGCACGATGTAACGTTGCGCACTGTAACGCTGAGCAATCTAGTCAGCTTGACAGTCAACAAGCAAGTGCTGACTGTATCGTAAAACGCACTCTGTAAGCGCACTAGAGAGCTTGTAACGCTCTCTAGCGTGCTGACTAATAGCAGAGCATCACTTTTGATTTTGAACGCTTACAGAGCGTTTAAATCGTTCTATTTAATTGTCAAGCTAAATCGCTTTATTTAATTGTCAAGCGATTCCAAAAACTGGGACACCCCAGTGTTGTTTTTTAGCTACAATACAAGCTTACTTTAGTGCTGTCGCGCCAAACAAAAAGTGCGTAAGCCTATTTTCTATGGTTGCCTCGTGGATTACGGTGGATTTCCGGATATCCGGTGGATTATTGTGGACTACACAGTAGATTACGGTAGGTTACTGTCTACTGCCAGGAACTGGGAGAAAGGTAGAAAAACGGTTATTTCTAAAACCGGAATAAATTTTTTTCTAGGATCCCGGTAGATTTTTGGTCTCTATGCTTACGACTTGTTACTTTGAATCCAGGCTCTAGCAGGATTCTTGGTAGGAGATTCATTTGTGAATTTCACTAGCTTCTTATACGTTGTTTGAATCTGTTCTCTGGTAGTTTCATTATCTCCACTGTTATCTATAACAGCTGCATCTTCAAAAGCGTTTGCAAACTTACCCATATTGTTATGGGCGGCATGCCATTTCTTACTGATAACATGGTCAGGAACTGTTCTGGCACGGAGTTGATTACGTTGTTTTGCAACCTCAAAGTCGGTATTAACTATAACCACAAAGTTATTATATCCTAACTCATCAAATTTGGCTTTCATTCTGATGACTTTCTCAAAGTTATCACCGGTTCCGTCTATAACGATACCTAATCTTCCATGAACAGCTAGTGCTATCTTGGATGCTGTGATTTGTTTTGCTCTATCTCTGACTTGATTTCGTTGATCTTCTTCTGCATCTGGCATCTTAAAGTCTAGATTATTCTTAGTCATGAGGAATTCAAATGCTGTATCACTGTTGATGGGAACGTATCCTAGGCTCTGGAGGCCTAGTTGTTTTGATATATAGCCCTTGCCGCTGCCTGGTCCGCCTATTAGGAATACTACCTTAAATATGGCAGGATCGTTTATACCTTCTATCAGGTCAATCATTTCTCTTAGTGTTTTCATAATATATTAGTGTCGTAGTAATAGGGTAGATGTAACATCAGGATCTTTAGCACTGATATCACCCTCACCTGGTGCTACTATAACATTGTATTTTAGGTTTCTTATTTTAGGTTTTCTAACATATTCATCATAGCTTAGAATACTAGCACTAGGAATACCATATGCTTTTGCTAATCTTTGTTTTAATTCTTTCAATCCATCTGCTGTGGCAATTTGCCATTGATTGTTAGGACCCTTAGCTAGATTACCTTTTTCATCCTTAGCTAATAGATCATAGAACAATTTTTCAGGAACAATACGACTATTTTTGGTTAACTGTAATTTTGAATCTTGTGACTTGACTTGTTTTTCTTGTTTTGTATTTGCGCCTTCACTCCAGTTGATAATAAAGTTAGCTGGTTTTTTGGCCAGGGCTGCTCCTGCTATTTTGGTATAAGCGTAGAAATCAACATCTGGAAATGCAGATGCTATATCAAATGCTAACTTTAGATATTCCGGACTGAAGAAGTCACCTGCATCATGCCAACGAATTGACACTTTCCAGCCGTTTGGAAACTTCTTATCTCCTGCTTTTCCCTGATTATATTCTGCTTTAATTTCTTGTTTAAGTTGACTTGAAAATCCTTCTGGATCATTTAAAAGATAGGTTAAAATGCGGCCATCACTTAGCCATGCTGCTTCAAATTGGATTTTTCCACCTTTCATTGCAAAACATTCTATCTTGCAAGATCCTGCGCCAGGGCAAGTATCTACTATAATTAATTTATTGGTTGCTTCGTCAACTGCAATACCCACTAGGGCTGCGAACCCAACGTTGAAGAATTGTTCAAATGATCCATTTGAATGTTTCATTTTTTCATTTTGCTTTAGCAAGGTAGCAGGACGAATTTTTAAATCTTTAATAATTTTAGATTCATCATATTGGTTATTGGCAGAATCAAAATAAGTGATTGCACTGCTTCTATGGATGTATGGATATCTATATTTGTCTGTTTTAAGTTTTCCTGATGTATAATCATCTTTACCGGGAGTGACTACTCCTTTTTTGGAAACACGGTCTTTTTTCTTTTTTACATTGCCAAACTTATCACGTTTTAGGGTACCTTGAATTCTGGTTAAATAATCTTGTAATTCTTTTCCGGTAAGGTCACGTTGGGATGAGGGTAGTTTAGTTGCTTCATCAACTTCTTTTTCTGGAGTATCATCTGATTTAGCAACGAATTGGTCAACTGACATGATTTTCATTCCAGGAGATGCCCCTGGTAATTTTGCCTCGGCTTCTTTTATCAGGTCAATCATTTCTCGCAGTGTTTTCATAATATACTCACAATAGCTTATTTATAAATAAGTACTAGTAAATGGAACATTATGAGATATAAAGAATTCGTCACAGAGCTTAGAAAGAATCCGGATCAAAATCCAAAGGTTACGGTCAATTCCGAATTGGCTGCAGAGTTAGCTCGGTCGTTAAAAAATACAGGTGATACTTCAAATTTATTTGTTTCGTTCACTTCAATAGATAAATTAGGCATTAATCCCATGAGTAAATACCAGACTCCACTAGGCATATACTCATATCCCGCCGATTATGTTGAAAGAAAGATTGGCATTAATAAACCCATGTCTAATTTACCATTTGCGGGAGACAGTCCGTATGCTACTATATTCAAATCTAAAGGTAATATTATTAATCTTCCAGAAATGAGTGCAGCAGAAGCAAATGAATATTATGAAAAGATAGCTAATTTATGGAGTAAAAAATCTGGTAAGCCATGGAAAACTAGCGTAGATGAGATTGAAAGTATAATTAACGATGCCAGTAGTAAAGCTAAATTTTCAAATGACGTAGGTGGAAGATTTTGGTATGTGACTATGAAAGTCTCTGAGCTGATTGGCAAAGTCGCTAGCGAAAAAGAAAATTGGGACGAGTTTGATAATAACTTAAATAAAACATCCCATCCAATAGCATGGAATAATTTGTTTAGATCAATTGGTATTGCAGGGTGTATTGATACCGGAGTAGGTATAATACATACATCAGAGAAAGCACAGGCTGTGTTTTTTGATATAGGCGCAATTAATGTAATTAAACGAGTATATAATAAACTCAATTACATTCCCGATACTCTTGCACAAAGTAAAATACAAGGATTGGATACAAAAAATTATCATACGAAACAATATAAAAAATTTAGGACTATGGATGTAAAATCTCAGATAGAAGCGGTGCTAAACGATCCTAACCTTATTAGGTTTATGCCAAATCCGCCTGATGATCTTAAATATAAAGTGGTTGAAAAACGCCCATCCGTAATAGGATTTATGAAAAACCCTTCTGATGATCTTAAATATAGAGCTGTTGAACTAAATCCTAGTGTTGTATTTTCTATTAAAAAACTCAGTGAAAAACTTCTGCTTTTCGCCATTGAAAAAGATAGTAATATTATAAAAGCATTTGCTAAAAATGGAATTAGACCAAGTGAGTCTATTCAGCGTTTAGTATTAGAAAAATCAGGCCACTTATTATCTTATATTGTAGATGCTGGAGTTATGCCAAGTGAAGAGATTCAACGTTTGGCAATGAGTAAAGGCGGAAGCATATCCAGTATTATTGAAGCAGGACTCACCCCAAGTGAAACTGTGCAACAGATCTATGTTTCTAGAACAGGGAGCGTAATCGATATCCTCAATGCAAAAATTAAACCCAGTGAAACTGTACAGCGTATAGCAGCAAGCAGATTTGGGCGCAGTATAGTAAGTATTATCAGTGCAGGAATTAAGCCTAGTGAAGCTGTTCAACAGTTAGCAGTGACTAACGATCCGAAGATTATAGTGAATATTATTCATGCGAAAATTAAGCCAAGTGATGCTGTTCAAATAGCAGCAATTGAAAAAAATCCAGAAGTTTTTGAAGATATTCTTACAACAGGATTTATACCTAGTGAAACTGTGCAACTGGCAGGAGTTAACAATAATAGGCGAGGACTAAGGAATTTAGTTGATGCAGGAATCATTCCAAACAAAAAGGTAGAATTGCAATCAGGAGTTTCTTTAAACGCACTTGTTAGATTTATGATTAAAAACAACGAAAATCCAAGTGAGGCTCTTAAACAAGCAGCAGGTATACAATGAGATATCGTGAATTCGCTATAGAAGAAAAGAAAACAATAGCATCGGTAGTTCCGGTGTCCGCTGATAAATTATCTAAGTCTGAAATTAAAAAAGCCTACTCAAAATTATCCGCTGTTGAATTAGCACAGCTAGGAACACCAGGATACATATCATATGAAGATTGGCCTAGATTTAGGCGCTTTCTTGTTGATAGAAGTCTGGCAAGTAATCCATCCTTAGATCCAAGATATACAGCATATACACCAGGTGAGACTCTTCATCTGCTGAATGATCCTGTTATCTCAGCATGGCATCGTGAGATTATATCGTATGTAGTACCAGAACGTTATTCTATGGTAGCGTTTGTTCCATGTGCTAAGACTAAACCCTGGGCTGGTGCTAGCAAGGGATTATATAAGAGTTACAATAAGTTAATCAATGATAATAGGTATCCTGTATATTTCGTAACTGTATCAGAACCGTTAGGCATTGTGCCTCAATCCTTATGGAGTGATTTTCCTCAGTATGACAATCCAGGATTGTTTAAGGATAATGTACAGCGCACAGGTGGAATGTTTACATCAGACTGGGCTAGATTATTTGGAACAGGACAACAAAAGATACCGTTTGATGGAGAAGCTTATGTAAAATGTGTAACTGCATTGTCATCGGTTATTAAACAGTTTATCCAACATAACAGTTCAAAAAAATTCCTATCATTTGTCGAGGACAAGAAATTCAATCCTAAAACTAAGAATGTAGGCACACATAGTGATATGTTATCCAGAACAGGAAGTATACCCGATGAGAATAGACTTTTAAAACGTGCTAAGTCTCGTGCTGAGCCATATGATTATATAGATGCAGAATTAAATTCTAGGATGGCACAACCTGCTGATCCAGAAAACGATTTATCTATTCCAAAATAAGGCAAACATAGTTGCTAGACTTTGCTCATCACTATAGAATCTAAAGTGTATTTCCCGTAGATGATTCATAAAGCTCCAATCGTAGTCCACACTATGGACTAGTCCGTTTTCCTTGCACCAATTGCTCATTTCAATGGCACGTTTAGAGGCATATAACTGAGCATCTTTATAGGGTATTTTAACTATAATCATCTTTGCCAGCGAAGTGCGAACATGGTAGCATCATAGTCATTCTCAAACTTAATACCATATCTAAAACCGTTGTTTTTATCTTGTCCCAGAGTCCAGCGTTGTGGCTCTGGCAAGGGTGGATTGGGCATGTGTTGTTCTAACCATAGACCTACTTCTACAAATTCAGCGCCTGTAAATCTTATTTTTGTCAGTTCAAAATCAATCATTCGTATTTTAACCTAAAGAAAGTTTCCTCTGCGGGGTTTTTAAACTTTAGACGATATGAATAGCCATGATATTCATGATAATATTTCTCAAGAGTGTAATCACCTGGACTATGTTCTTGCATCATTCGTAATGATTTCTCATCATGATCGTCTGAGGTTTTAATCTCGTCTTCTGTAATCTGCCAGGCTGGTCGTGGATTTAAAGTTCTTAGATAATCTTGCCAGGGTTTCTTTTTAAACATATAAGGTGTGGTGTTCCATTCAAAAGGATTATCCATGTGGCAGTAATCTCTTAACAAGGTCTGTATAGCTTTCACTAGCTATGCATATTTTAAACAGTATTCGTTCTGTAGCACCTGTTTGAACAGAATGGTATACAGTAGGATTAATTATTGCCGTGGTATATGTATAGTCCACTGCTTCACCTAGGTTGGAGGAGTCAACTGCATTAGGATAAAATGTAATAGGCGCCGGCTCAGGGCTTAGCACAAAGTTAATGGCTGATATACTTTTTGGATCTATATGTGGCAGTAGAAAAGAGTTGGGTTCTTGAAAGTAAAAGTCAACCCAGCCTTTAACCTTTAAATCCCGCATTAGTGTTTCAAAATATGGATGTTTGACATTATTGCTCCAGCGCCAGTTCTGCATGGAACTGTGGTACACGTTACTATTCTTTCTTTCGTTGTCAACAATTGATAATAGTAGTCCCTTGTCTACAATATAACCAAAGTCGGTAATTAAATTATTCATATCTGTTGTCTAAGTGGTTTAGTTAAACTTTCTATTGTCATCTGTAGTATAGCATAATCCATTATTGAAAGTAATAGTGACAGCACCAGAACTAGCACAGTAGTTAGTATTACTTGCCTAAGCGTTAACACTTTGCCTATTGCCAGTACTATGTTTGACATTACCAGAATTACTAGTGTTAGCTTAAGAAAGAATAGGTACATCATGAATATTTTAATATAAACATTAGTTCATCTTGTTCTGTAAAGAAGTCAATTGTAATCCTTAGTTTACCCTCATCATCTTCTTCAAATTTTAACATGTAATTGCCAGGCATTTCCCGGTGCATCTTTTCAGAAAGTCCCGTTATAAAATATTTAGGAGAATCTGTAGTGTTAGCCTCAAACTTTTTTTCCAAGTTGGCAAAAAACCTGTTAAGTTCTGATATAGTTAATGTCATGTCATACTGTGAGACAAAATAAATCCTTCAAATGTATTGACATCATAGAACGCAACTGGCTTATTGTTGTGTTCATATAAAATTACAGGATTACAATTTGTCCTAATATCCCATTCAATTAACTCTTCAAACTTTTCCTCATATACATCTATATCATCTGCCTCGGGAAATCTCACATGGATTCCACGTTCTTTTGCCTGTTCCATAAAACTAGATAAGTCGTATGATCGTAACATTTTAATCTCTCTTGGTAATAATTTTATCGGCTAATCCGTAGTTAACTGCTTCTTGGGCACTCATGAAGTTATCACGTTCCATATCAGCTGCCAGTTCATCAAATGTCTTGCCCGCCGTATTGTGGTTAACATAAATCTGTGTCAGTTCTTTCTTCATCTTGAGAATTTCGGTAACTTGAATCAACATGTCAGTTGCTTGTCCACGAGCACCACCTGAGGGTTGATGGATCATATGGCGAGCATATGGCAGAATCAATCGCTTACCTGCTGTACCAGCTTGTGCTAATAGTGAACCCATACTACAGGCTTGACCCATAACAATAGTGCTTACATCACACTTGATAAACTGAAGTGTATCATAGATTGCCATACCAGCGGTAACTGAACCACCGGGAGAGTTAATATAAAATAGGATATCTGATTCTGGATCTTCGGCTTCAAGATATAGCATCTGAGCCACGACTAGTGAGGCTGATGTTTCGTTTACATCTGTATCTAGCATAACGATACGGTCCTTCAAAAGCCTAGAATAAATATCCATGGCTCTTTCGCCCTTTGAGGTCTGTTCTATAACCATTGGCACTAAACTTGACATTGTAATTCCTTATAAAGTTAATGTTACGTTATAATAACATGTCCATATTATATTGTCAAGCTATTATTACCCGAATCCTTTTGATTTTGCCAGTTGTATTGCCTGAGGAGTGCGCATTGCAATCCTAATATATCCTATCGCACTAGGATTTTGTTTGACTGCCGCCAGTTGTACCACTGGTGGGGGATTTTCAATATGTGCTATTACCTGATCATTTTTTTTCACAGCTATAATTTGCATCCTTAGAGTCGGATCTTTGATATATCGTATCGCAAACCCATCTTGTTTGACTGCGGCTAGCTGTAACTTGGGCGTGGGATTTTTGATATATCGTATCGCAAGCCCATCTTGTTTGACTGCGATTAGCTGTAACTCGGGTGTGGGATTGTCAATAAATTGTATTGCATATCCATTTTGTTTGACTGCGATTAGCTGTAATTCGGGTGTGGGATTGTCAATAAATTGTATTGCCCCTCCATTTTTATTCACTGCTGCTAGTTGTAACTCTGGGGTGGGATTGTTGATATATTGTATTGCATCTCCATTTTTATTCACTGCTGCAAGTTGTGCCTTCAATGTGGGATTTTTGATATATTTTATTGTATGCCAATTTTTGTTAATTGCAGCTAGTTGCAACTTTTGCGTGGGATTGTCGATATTTCCAATTGAAAAACCATCTTGGTTGACTGCTAGTAATTGTATAACAAATGGAACAGCACTTGAATTGTCAGGCCCAACAATTCTTATATAGTGGCCAGATTGCTCACCTGATCTAGTAAATATTAATTGTTTTTCTATTTCGGCTGATCTAGTACCTTCTGGTAAGTTGCGTAATAACTGATAAACTAACTTAATAGCCCTATGATAAGTATCCAGTGATTGTTGAATTACAGGTTGATGTTCCTGTCCCATTGCCATATCAAATAATTGTTTGGGATCTAGACCAGTTTGTTGTTGAAATTCGTCTCCTGAAATCCTTTCATTTTTTTTATCAAATAATTGTACTTTAACAGTTTTTTTATGTGCTGCTATAGCCCACATTTCGCCGTTAGTTTTATTTAAACAATATATTAATACTATCTCGTTATCATAAAAATACTGTTCAAAATAAGATTGATTAGTTTTTGTTGTACACCAATCGGAATCTTTGCCATGAAAACAACTGGCATCTTTATTCAGTGGTATCACTATCAACCAGTTGGCATTGTCAACCAAATTAATACTTTGTCCAGGAAGTTTCTTTTTTTCAACCTGAGATTTACTGGGAATTGCTGCTGCTTGATTGACGAATTGGCTAAATTTATCCCAGCCTTGTTTCATCCACCAGTCAATGTTCTTTTGATTAACATCTTTTACTTGATTTCTGGTAACCAATTGCTTAAAAGCAGCAATTGTTTTTTGAACACCAGCAGTATCCCCACTAGACTGCTGTATAAAAGCAGCCTGGGCTTGTGGATAACCTTCTACTAAATAACCGAATTCATAATATCGCATCAGTTATTTATTATTTTTTAAGATCAGATATGTAATCGCAAATGCCTAAAGCTAAGGCTTCTTCTGCTGTAAGCCAGACATCACTAGAGGGTAACAGTTGACTCTTGATAGTATCTGTATCTAGTCCAGTGGTTTGTTTATAATGTTCTACCATACGCTCATTAACCAGATTAAATTCCTTAGTTATGGAAAATAATTCATGATGTTTTCCCTCTGAGTATGCTGAATATTGATGACTTAGTATACTGGTATTTGGTGTGAGGATTCTTGAACCCTTAGTGCCAGCTAGGAATATCAGCAAACCAGATGAGGCAATTGTGCCTAGGCCGACAGTTTTGATTGGTATCGTACTAGACCGCATTACATCTATTAGGGCAAAAGCATGTTCTACACTACCACCTTCACTACATATCATTAGAAGTAATTCTTTTTTCTTGCGTTTAACCACATGATTGGCACATAATATCCATTCAATTACAGGTTTAATTGTCTCATGGGTAACCTCATCCATGAACACATACATTCCGGAATCTTGGAGTAGTTGCCCGGGTTCTTTGCTGCTATCGTTATCGTTTATATTTGACGCCATGTTTTGACTTTTAGGATATAATTGTACTGCTTTCGTATTCGATTGTCAATATTTATTATGCCAAAAAATCATCCAAAAAAAAGCCTCGTTAGAGGCTTTGTATGAAAGCTTATTACTTAGCTGCTGTTTTACTTAAATTTTCAGTAAACTTTGATGCCGAATCTTTGGCAATATCAGCCATTGATTTAAAGGCAGTAACGCTGGCTTTAGCATATTCAGCATTAGCTTCTGCTAGTTTAGACAGTGTCCAGCTTAGTTCTTTTGGCTGAACAAAGTTCAACATTGTTGTTACATTCTTTTGAGCCTGTTCAATCATCTTTACAGGGTCCATTGCTTCTGTTAGTGTTTTCATAAATTCCATTTTAAATCTCCGTTTAAGCGAGCTTTAGTGTTAGCCCCACCATTGGGCACTAACTGTTCTCTACTTTATTTATATATTATATTGCATTGCAACAATATTGTCAAGCGTTTTTGGTAAAAATATCAATAGTGTCTATATCTGACATCAAGTTTAGATTGACGCATTCTAGCTTCAATAATTGCAGATAGAACTGATTTTAAAAATTTTCTCATTACATAATTCCTTTTTGAACGCCGCGCTCAAATGAGCTTGCCCAGTATTCAACATCGGCAATGTTGGTAGGATTCTTGCTGTTAATATATTTTTCCATACGTTGTCCGTATGATGGCGTATCGAATAGACTTGTGATCCATTGTAAAAAAGTTTTCATTTTGTGATTTCCTTATGTTTGTAAAGTTATTTATGTGCATTTGCACATAACTAGTAATTATACTTAGTTTTTATTTCAATATAAAGTAATAGAAATAAATAATATCATGAATAGTAGAGAATACGCTAAATTTAAAAGAACATTTATTGGGCCAATATTACCCAAAAAAATCAAAAAAGAAAGAGGCATAGAAGGAAGTATTCCCATGCCAGCAATAAAACCACCAAGATGTGATTGCAAAACTTGGGAAACAATAACGGGAGTAAGATTAATTGACCCCACTAGCGTAAAAGCTGGAAGTAAACCAACTAATGATTGGCGCTCGGTACGATATACAATAAATCTAAAAGCAGTTGTTACTCCTAAATGGGCAAATAAAGATGCAATTAAAGAATTTTATAAGGAAGCCAAAAGACTAACCAAAGAATCTGGCATACTTCATCATGTTGATCATATTGTTCCTCTTAGACATCCATTAGTATGTGGACTTCATGTAGAGAATAATCTTCGTGTCATTTCCTATTTTGAAAATAATCAAAAATCAAACTACTTTACAGTAGAATAATTATAACTATATGCCAATATACATTAAATACAGTACCAGGAGATTACTATGTTAGATTTTTTTAAACGATTATTTGGACTTTCACCTAAACCAGTGGCGGTAACAGAGACAGCACCATATAAAGTAGAAACACCGGCACCAGTTGAAGAACTGGCACCAGCTGTGGCAGATAAAAAAGAAGCCACAGGAGCTGTCAAAACTACCAGAAGACGCAAAAAGACTGCTGCTACATAAGCAGCATACGAATCAGTCCAATTGCATCAATAACGACCAGACATACCGCGTTGACTAATAGGCCGAAGCTGCGTCTGGTCCAGCATGCCCAAGCAGTAGCAATACATCCACTGATAAAGATAGTATAAAGTGGAATTACTGGAATTGTTGGAACCGTTACCGCAAATATAATTGCGCTTACCAACGAACATAGCCATGCAAAGACTTCTGCTAGAAATCTGGTACGATTACTACTCCAATCTTGTTTAATATATTGCCAGATATTGCTACTGGCTATTGTGATCAATTCCATTTTTCCACTGCCTATATAAGTTAAAGGAAGAAAGATTCTTTCCTTTTGATTCTACCATAATATCCGTCCATGATAGATGAGATAATGCCCATTCGTTACAAGCATTATTCCACATAAAGTTACTATGTGCCCGTAACTTTTGTTTGTTTTTACCCTGCGTTAATAATGCGTGATAGTCAGGTAATGTGTCTACGTCATGATCTGGTAGCCAATCTTCACGAGATACTGAATAATGACAAGTAGGGCGCACACCGCGCCAACTGTCCACGACACACATAATACGATGATCACTCGACTGGATATATTCACCTTCGCGTACCCAATGATGGTGTATATCAAGCACAATAGGAACGATATCGCTAATAGTAAGACAATCATCTAACCCCCATGCATTTTCTTCGTTTTCAATTGTAATAGTATTCCTAGCTTCTGGTGATAACTTTTGCAGGACTCGTCTGATACCTTCTGGCCCTTGCCGCCCAGCAATGTGGACGTTAATCTTGAAGTCTTGAAATTGTTTGCCGTAGCCCATCCATCTTGCCATGTCCGCATGATATTCAAATTCCTCTATTGATCTTGAAACAATGTCGTCAGAATCTGAAGCCAGAACGCAGAACTGACCAGGATGGAAGCTAAGACGCACACCACTACTCCTAGCACAGTCGCCAACTTTACTGAACGCCGTTCCGAGGTAATTGATAACGTCAGGCATACGCCAGAAATAACTCCAACTCCGCTCAGTATACACTGGTAAAATATCACTACTAATACGAACCATACGAAGGTGCTCATCTAAATTCCCTACCCTATTAACAAGTTGATATGTAGACTCGGTATTTTGTACCATCTAGTCCCAGAGTTTTTGCTCAGCAACTTCTCTAGTCTGGCGATTTAGCCATGCCACAGTAGTGCCTCCTGTATTGTACTTCTTGGCATCGTCAGATGGTTTAATACCATTGACTTGATCAGGATGATCAATCCACTTACATGCAAATCCTATCTTACCTTTCATGTGGATCC
>Ga0114959_10000907_pt1 | contig 27301 bp, 21 predicted proteins | sample C_130625_EF_Meta_FD_87317 | JGI IMG/M metagenome (GOLD analysis project Ga0114959, IMG submission 87317) | Freshwater microbial communities from Lake Croche, Canada to study carbon cycling - C_130625_EF_MetaG | ecosystem: Environmental > Aquatic > Freshwater > Lake | place: Lake Croche, Canada... | reverse complement strand
GATGTTTCTTTGGGGTATTAATTCCAATATTATCGGCTCAATCTGTAAAATCCGGCATTTTAGCCTTCATTTTTAGTGTTCTAGTTCATTTTTTGATCATTACCTTTAATTTTTTGAGCTAATCATTTTAACGCTGATGACAAATATTCTGAAAATTGCACCTTTTGTTTGGTAACGCTAGATCATTGGCATTTCGTTTGTAAAAAATCTTTTAACCTTTCAAAAACTCTAACATTAGGCTTGTATTAGTGCCATGAGAGGATTCGTCTTCTCGCCTCTTAATATAGTAGGAATCAATTGACAAGGTCGGCTTGATAATGGAACGAATATTAAAATCAACAAAAAATGAGAGACCTTCAAACAAGGGCAGACATAGCAGTCTTGGTAGAGAAGTTCTATGAAAAAGTATTCTTAGATGATACGATTGGACAAATTTTTACCGATTTTATGAAAGTGAGTCCAGAATCTCATTTCCCAATTATGATTAACTTTTGGGAAACTGTACTCTTTGCCAAGAATGCCTATCACGGCAACGTGATTATGAAACACGTGAATGTTCATAAAATTTTTCCTCTAAAACCGAATCATTTTGAAACATGGATTAAACTATTTTTTGAGACGATTGACGAAAACTTTGAAGGGGAAATCACTGAGATAGCCAAAAAAAGCGTCAAATCTATGGCTATGGTTTTACAAATAAAAATTAAATTTTATCAAGACAATTAAAAAAATAAAAATATGGAAATTGGAACATTATTAGACGGTAATCACACCGCTATCCAGAAAGAAATGCAAATTCTCAAAGAAATTGCCGGAGCTAAAATAATTTATAAGGTGTTTCAAAAGGAAGAGGGAATGCCCCCTCATACTAATCCTACGGATGTGTTTGCAATCGTTCTATCGGGTAAAATGGAAATCACCCTTGAGGGTGAAAATAATTTTTTTGAGTCAGGAGATTACATCCATTTTCCTGCCAATGCAGTTCATGAATTGATGTGTATAAATGATGCTAAAATATTGATTATTAAGTAGTTGAAATATTAAAATTTTAATATTATTGCTGATTTAAACGTCCATTTACGGACAGAATTCTTCAAAATTTACGAAGCAGGAAACTGATATTTTTCCAAAATTTTTGATGAAAGTGAGTTTTTGGGGAAGGGAATTTTCATTCGATTAGCTCGGAATTCAAAGCAATCAAAGCGATTGGAAATGCTAAGATTAATTATAAATTCCTTCATAAGAATAATACAATGGCATCTCATTCCAATCCAACGGATCTATTTGTAAATGTGATTTTTGGCAAAGTGCTTTCAAGAGTTTAAGGCGAGGATATTATACTCGAATCGGGGGATTTTATTTGTGTTCCTACCAACGCAATTCAAGAATTAATACGTTTTAAAGATTTTAATTATCGATTATCAAATAAATTTTATTTTAAGGATTTTTTTAAATTTCTGAGAAATATTTTGAGTTTTGCTTATTTCTAGGGTAGAGTTTGCTCAAAAAGCGTTGAATAACTTACTATCTCAACCCATTAGTATTGGTTAAATCGTGATACGGATAATGATTGGCGGGGCATTAATAATATTGATTACACTTATGCTCTCTAATTATATGATAGTCCTTTCTAGTTCACCCGCCAAAAAATCTTGCTAATAATTTCAGTAGGAACATTCAATCTTTCAACCTAGCTATTTGAAAAGTACGATAGCTTATAATTTTTTAGAGTTTTTCACCATTACAATCGTTCACTTTTTCATTTCATACCCACCCTACTGGCCAGTAAAGTGAATGAATCGAATATAAAAATAATCAATATAAAAATTTTATAAATTAATCTTCACTTTCACTCAGTCCAATTTTTACTCAAAAACTACGACTCAAAAACAGGATAATTATTTTAAATTTACTTTATAACTGTAAAATATTAACCTATTTAGACTTAGCGTTTTTGGTGGCAATTTTGCGATTTAAGGAGGGGAACACTTTTTATAAATTTTTGAATAACAGATAAAACAGATCGTTTTGGTTGTGGGGATATTTAAAATAGGTTCTATGCTTTAAGCTCGTCATGTGCTTTTCCTTGCCAAAATATATCTCTAAAACTTCGAAATCAACGCTATTTATAAATTTTTGATTAAGCACCTCTCTGCTTAAACTTTCTCAGCATAAATCAAACGATTGTTTACTAGCTAGTAAGAACCAGCCCGAATATTTTTATTCGAGCAACGAGGACATTTATTGAATTTTAAAGTAACGATCGTAAAATGTGGCGCATAGCAGGATTTTAAGTCACAAATGTTTAAATCCCGAATTATCTAGCTTGGCATAATGAAATGTGTGATCGTCTAATTTGCTAGCAATCTCGGGTGCTCAGATTGATAATTCTTATCCCTTTGATGAATCGATCAGAATGCTGATTTGAAAAATTGATCCTTTGGATTTTTCGGTATTTATGATGTATGCCCAGTAATTTACGATTGGTTGGAGGGGTCGTATTTAAATTCAATAACTGCTCGAACTACTCAATATGCTAGGGAAATCCACTGTTCATTTAAAAATACTTTTATTTCTAAATATCTTTTTTTCAATGATTTAATATTTATTTTTCTGTAATTAGTAACAATTATTCACATGGTAAACGATTTTTATTTAAATTTGGCAGGATATTTGTAGTATCGGTATTCAGATGTGCTTTGCACGAATATGAAACCAGCCTAGTATTTTTAATTTGACCATACCTAAAAGTTATCATGCAAAAACTTTCCCTTAATCAATCGCAACAACAAAGATTATCTCCACAACAAATTCAATTTATAAAATTGTTGCAGATACCTACCTTTGAACTTTCCGCCCGAATCGAAGAAGAACTTGAAATCAATCCAGCGCTTGAAGAAGGAGCAGAAATGGAAACTGACTTGAAGGAACGTGATGAATACGATGATGACTTTGATGATTTTGCGGATGATGAGTTTGGTGATTATAACGACCGTGATATTGACATTGATTCTTACCTACACGATGATCATGCTGGCTATAAAATGCAGGGTGATGGTAATAGCGACGATGATGACAAGGAGATGCCGATTGCGATGATTTCAAGTTTGACAGACCATCTCAATGCTCAATTAGGTTTTCTCCGTCTGAAAGAAAATCAAGAAATTATTGGAAAACAGCTGATTGGTTCGATCGAAACAGATGGCTATATGCGGCGTCCCTTGCAGGCAGTGGTGAACGACTTGGCTTTTACGCAAGGCGTTTATACCACCGTAGAGGATGTAGAATTCGTTTTAAGACAAATTCAAACTTTCGATCCCGTTGGCATTGCCGCACGTGATCTGCAGGAATGTTTATTGATTCAATTGAATAAAAGAGATCCAAAGGATGAAGGGGTGCTGAATGCCACAAAAATTATTGCTGAAAATTTTGATGAATTTGCAAAAAAACATTTCGAAAAAATTCAAAAACGTTTGTGCGTTGATGATGAAGGAATGAAGCTAGCCGTCCAAGTGATTACTAAATTAAACCCTAAACCTGGTTCAGCCGAAGAAGACGGGGTGGTAATTCAGTACTTAATGCCGGACTATTTATTGTTCACTAACAACGGAAAATTAGAACTCACGTTAAATTCCAAAAATGCACCAGAACTACGGGTTAGCCATTCATTTCACGAAATGCTGGATACCTACGACAAGTCTGACAAAAATAACCGTATAATTAAGGAAACAGTTACGTTTATTAAACAAAAATTAGATTCTGCAAAATGGTTCATTGATGCCATTAAACAACGACAAAACACCTTATTGAGAACGATGAACTCAATTTTGGATTATCAGAGAGAATTTTTCTTAACGGGGGATGAAACGAAATTAAAGCCCATGATTTTGAAAGATATTGCCACCCAAATTGAAATGGATATTTCAACGGTTTCGAGGGTTGCCAGTAGTAAATCGGTTCAAACAGAATTTGGCTTATATCCTTTGAAATATTTTTTTTCTGAAGGAATTGCTACCGATTCGGGCGAGGATGTGTCAAGCCGTGAGGTGAAAAATATTCTGAAGGAATTGATTGATAATGAACCTAAGAAAAGTCCATTGTCTGATGATAAATTAGAAAAATATCTCAATGAAAAAGGATATAATATTGCCCGAAGAACGGTGGCTAAATACCGGGAGCAGTTGAACATTCCAGTCGCACGCTTACGTAAACAGCTTTGAGTTTAATGATTGACGACTAGTAAATTAGTGATTAAGTCCGTTTCAAGAAGAAATTAGTCCCATAAGGTTTTAAAATCCTATGGGATTAATTTTTTTTGAGTAAATTGTATCACCAAATTGAAATGCGATTTTTTTACTTCCCAATAAGCAATAATATTTTCCCCAATCCTTAACATTGACTACTCGTTTTGCTCATATTCTTTCCGTATTATTACATCCTTTAGTGATGCCGACCATCATTTTTGGGATTCTATTTTATATTGCTCCAGAGTCAATTCAGAACCTTGAATTGTTCAATGACTCTGTACGTGTGGGTTTAATGAGCCTAAAAATGGGACTATTATTGTTGATTTTTCTTCAAACATTTATTCTACCCGTTTTTACGATTTATTGTCTTCATCGGTTTGGTTTTGTAGGAGATTTAAAAATGGAAACTTTGGAAGATCGAAGACTCCCGTACATCGTCACTATGGCGATTTATACCTTCGTTGCAACTTTTTTTACGATGAAATTAAAACAATTGCCAGAAGTGTCGATCATTATGACGGGCATTGCTTTTTCGATTGCTTCAGTAGCCGTGATAAGTTTATATTGGAAAATTTCGGCCCATGCTGTAGGTATTAGTGGTGCTTTGGGCGCCTTGATTGGTATTGCCATAAAATTTAGTAGCTATCAACTTTTTTTTCCAATTCTCACGGTAATTTTAATGGCAGGTTTTTTGTTTTCTGCCCGTTTACATCTGAATGCTCATACGCCAGCCCAAATAATTGCGGGGGCATTTTTAGGTTTAATCGTTAGTTTTTTAGTCGTGCTTTTGCGTGGCACTTTTTTTTGAATTTATCAACAAAACAAGCATGTTTAATCATCTTATTTACGAAATAAAAGAAGGTATATGTACGATAACACTAAATCGTCCAAACGTTTACAATGCGCTTAATCCAGCACTAATTCAAGAAATCACGAAAGCATTTTTAAAAGCAGGAACGGACGCCTCTGTGCGGGTAGTTGTCTTGACTGGAATAGGCGATAAGGCCTTTTGTTCTGGCGCAGACCTCAAGGGTGACATAAGTGGTTCAACAAGTTTGGGTGATTCTTTACGAACAAGGTATAATCCTATGATATTGGCAATCAGGGATTTAGCAAAGCCCGTTATTTGTCGATTGAATGGCATTGCGGCCGGAGCGGGTTGTTCATTAGCCTTGGCTTGTGACGTAATTATTGCTTCAGAAAATGCCCGAATGTCTCAGATTTTTGTGAGTATTGGGTTAATTATTGATGCCGGATCATCCTATTTTTTGCCTAGATTATTGGGTTCTCAAAAAGCGTTTGAATTAGCCTCAACGGGTAGAATTGTGGGGGCACAGGAATGTTTGGAACTAGGATTAGTCAATAAAGTATTTCCAGCAAGTGAATTAGATTTTGCCGTAAATCAAATGGCAAAAATGTATGCTCAATCAGCTACCACAGCCATTGGTTTAATCAAAAAAGTATTAAACCAATCTCATCATTCGACGTTAGAACAAATGTTGGAATTGGAAGCGGTTAATCAGGACGTTGTTGGACAAACTCACGATTTTATGGAAGGTGTTTCGGCTTTTTTAGGTAAGAAATTACCTAATTTTAAGGGTATTTAGGACATAGTCCATTGAATAAGACAAAGTTTTCACTGAATGAAACGTAAATTTCCATTCAGCCAAAACCTGTATGAAACATTGCTCTTAACGCTGTGCCACTTTGTGAGTTGCTTGGACTTTCCATAAATAAACCAATGCGACAAAAGCCAAAAAAGCGGATAAATAATACGGAATAGCCATATTTTCTACTTTCCCTTTGTATAAGTAGCCAGCAAAAACGGCTCCAATGCCAATTCCCGCTTCGAGTGCAATATAGGTTGTTGCCAACGCTCTTCCACGATAATTTTCATGTGATAAATCAACCGTCCAAGCCATCAAAGTAGGTGTATTGAATCCCCATGAAAATCCAAAAAGTATGGATGCCAGTACAAAAATTCGTACTGAATTTACTTCGGCAAACATAATCATCGAAACAACCATCAAAATTGCGGAGATTATAAGTACAGGAATCCTACCGTATTTATCAGAACTCTTTGAAAAAAGAAAACGAACAACTAATGATGCGACGGTGGAAATGGTGAAAAATAATCCTTTATTTGTCATGCCTAAAATTTTGGTTTGGTCAGCCACGAGTGTTAGAATTACACCAGATGAAAAACACAATAAAAGCATGACCCTAAAAGCAGGAATAACTCGTGGTTCAAAAATATCTATCCAACCAATCCTAAATAGTTCCAAAGAAAAAGGCTGTTTTTGAGATTTTGGTAACGTTTCTTTCATGTTGATAAGAATCAAAATCGAACCCAAGGCAAAAGCAGAGGAAGTATAAAACATGACATTTATGGTGGTGTACGTCGCTAGATAACTACCGATGGTTGGTCCAATGGACATTCCCGTTGCGGTAAAAATCCCTAACATTCCTTGTGCTTCTCCTCTTTTGTCTTCTGGAATAAGATCGGCTACATAGGCAGAGGTAGCGGTGGGTTTAGTTCCCGTAGAAAATCCATGAAAGAATCTCAAAATTAAAAAACCAAAAACGGTATGAACAAAAGGATATATGCCTCCGCAAATAAAACAGACGATTGAGCCAAGTGCCATGATCGGAACCCGACCAAGGGTATCGGTCAACTTTCCAGAAAAAGGTCGTGCAAAACCTGCGGTGAGTGTAAAAAGGGCAATAATGTAACCGATATATTCTTCGCCGCCCATACTTTTCAAATAATCGGGCAACTCAGGAATCATCATTTGAAAACTGGCAGAGAAAAGGAAATTACTCAGACAGAGTAACCAAAATTGAGTGGTATAAATAGATGACTGTTTTTCCATTTTCAAAGATAATCAATCGGATTTAGGGGTTTTGAGATTAGGCCTTTATTTTTTTGCGAAACGCTTTAAAAATGGCATAACCCAATTCCAACACCATCGGCCATTTTACAAAATCTTATAAATATCAACCGAATCAATCTTATCCTTTAATTCTTTGATATTAATACTCGATTTGATGGCGGCATCTTTTTTCTTCTTTTTTGCGCCCAATTCTTTCATTAAGTCATCGTAAATCATTTGAGCGGGTTTTTCGCCAACACCTTCAATAATGTTATTAGCTTTTGCCACGTTGATGGCTTGTTTTACTTGATCGAAATAACGGTTTTCAAAGTCAAAATATTGGTCATGAACCGCAATAAAACGGTTACATAGGCTTTGAACATAATCTAAATTATTGTTCACATGACGGATGTCTAACTCAGTTTGCAACATTTCCCCTAAATTGGTTTTTCCATTTTTTTCCGTGTATTTACTCTCAATTTCAATAATTCTTTTCTTCATGTAATCAATTGAGTAATCACCAATCATATAATTGAAATAATCATCTAAGGCTTCTTCATTTCTAATATCTCGTGGATTAAAACCCACTTTTTGCGCATCTTTTTTGAATTTTTCTAGAACATCCAATTGCAATGCTTCCAACATCGTAACGGTTTGCCCACTTGAATTGGTATTTATCAAATTGGCTTTGTCCAACAGATTGTAAAAACCCGTATAACGCTGCAACTCTTTTTCAAATTCCTTGATTTTATCAAAATTGACTTTCTTGTCTTGCATCCCTGAAGCGTACGCAACGTTGACTGCTGCCGTTGAAAGATTTACTGCCTGAGAAGCATAAGGAATTAAGCCCACAATTGGGCTGTCTTTCAAGCTTTTTAGTACATTCATAAAGCGTTCATTTTTTTCTTTCTTACTAAAAATAGCTTTACTTTGGGCGGTTTTCAGGATGACATCTTCAAAGGAAAATCCTAATGGGCCTTTTTCAACGGAACTTAATTTTTTAATATACCCCTGATAATCTTGATTTAAAACTTGAGATTTCAAATCAATGATATCATCGCTTAAAATTTTATAGACCTCCGTACTTTTAATCAAGTTTGATTTGATTTTTTCCCATTTGGTTTTGTCTGTAAGTGATTGATTCTTAGATATATCCGTTAATGAACGACCCTGAATTTCAAGACGATCTTTTAGATTTTCATTTTCGCTTTGTAACTTATGAAGCGAGCCTTGAATATTAATAATGAGAGAATCGGAATATACTTGGCTAAAACCAGAGAAAGATGAGGTTAAACAGATTAAGGGTATAGCAAATAGCTTTTTCATGGAATAATACAAATGTGTTTTCTAATTAACGTTTGTAAATGAATAATTATTCGTTAAAGTTTCAATAATTTTTTCAAATGCTTATCCCTTTTTAAAATTAAAGTCTTTTTTTTAGTGAATTTATCATGCTCAACTCGAAATAATAGCTTTATTATAATTTTGAAAACGGTAATTTTACTACTAGACTAAAAATAGAATCAATAAAAAAATTACCGTTTTCATAGAATTCAATTGTAGCTCATAAAACGGGATTTTCCGCAAAAAACAAAGACGGTTTGACGGGAGGCACAAACGACATCGGCATCAGCACTCTACCCAACGGCAAACAATTTGCCATTGCGGTTTTTGTTTCAGATTTAATGGAGGATGAAAAGCCGAACGATAAAATGGTAGCCGAAATTGCTCTGGCGGCTTGGGATTATTATTTGGGGAAGTGAAAATAATTAGTTTGATATTTTTTATATTTGTGTATAAATAAAAAAGGTATGACAGCTAGAACGCAACAATTCGAACCGCCGCTTAAATTGAATCGTCCGATTCGTAGATATACGCTTGAACAATATTTAGAAAAAGAGAAAAAATCAATCTACAAACACGAATTCATAGACGGTCAAATTATAAAAATGCCCTACGCAAAAGGTCCACACAATATTATTGCTGCCAATATGATGGCTCAATTAATTAACAAAACAGAAGATCTAGAAAAAAACTACACGGTTTTTGCATCAGATCAAAAAGTATATTTTCCAAGTCTCGACGAAGGTGTTTATGCAGATGCTTTGGCAGTTTGCGAAGAACCGCTATATTGGGACGACAATCAATTGCTCTTGATTAATCCAATTGTAGTAGTCGAAGTTTTATCAAAAATCACTCAAAAATATGACCGCACAGGAAAGTTTGATAAATACAAAACTCTCGAATCCTTCAAGGAATATGTAATGATTCGTCAAGATGAATGTTATGCCGAAGTGTGGTATCGTGAAAGCCCAGGACGTTGGCAAGAAACGATTGTTACGGATATCATAGGAGAATTGCCTTTGCAATCTGTGGGCATTTCTATTTCGATGGAACGGATTTATAAGAACGTGGAGTTGAATATGCCAGTAAAAAAATAAGATAATATCGATTTATGCCCTTGTGAGTGCATCAAATCAGAATTTCGTTAAGCCAATTTTTTGAAGAAAACATATTCAAATAAATTGTTTTATTGTTATCTGTTATTAAATGTCAACAAACTCAAATTTCATCTCAATATTCCAACACATTGCTTTGTTGCACTCGCAATGACAGAACTTATTTCTCTTTTCTATTCTAAAAATAATTCAAATAGACTTGCGAATCCAAACGATTGGCGTACCTTTGTGCAAAATTAGTACAAAAACAACATCCGCACGTCTCTGTGTTCGCTTCGTTGGCACGAAGCACTTCTTCTAAGAGAGATATGAGTTAAAAGTTAAAAGTTGAAAGTTTAAAGTTGAAAGTATCAACGCTAAACTCTGAACACTAAACTCTAAATTCAAAACTCCTCAAGTCGGTCTCCCAGAGCTTTAACGGATGTTCGGGCATCATTAAAGCAAAAATTATTACAAATCAATTAAAAATTAGTCGCAGGAAACGAATGGAGCATCATGCCGATGCCCTTATTATTCTTCATGTCGTTAGATGTGACGCAACAACATTATGAGTGAAATCGCAAGATTAAGATTTGACGAACTTCCCGTGTCGGAAGATATTAAAAAAGCCGTGTTGGATATGGGCTTTGAAACGGCCTCTCCAATCCAATCAGAAGCAATTCCTTATTTATTGGAAGGTCGTGATGTAATCGGACAAGCCCAAACGGGTACTGGTAAAACAGCCGCTTTCGGTATTCCAATGATCGAGAAAGTTATTGCTTTTGATAAATACGTTCAAGGATTGGTGCTTTGCCCAACTCGTGAATTAGCCGTCCAAGTCACCGAAGAAATCAAAAAATTAGCCAAGTATAAAAAAGGCGTTTGGGTTACTACGGTATTCGGGGGGGATTCAATTGATCGTCAAATTAAGTCCTTGAAAGCTGGGGCAAACATTGTGGTCGGTACGCCAGGACGTGTTATTGACTTGATTGAAAGACGTGCTTTGAAACTAGAAAAAGTACAAATGGCGGTACTTGATGAAGCTGACGAAATGCTAGATATGGGTTTCCGTGATGACATCGAAAGCATTTTACAGGAAACAAATGAAGACCGCCAGACAGTTTTCTTTTCGGCAACCATGTCTAAGCCAATTATGGCGCTTACTGCTCGTTACCAAAATGATCCTAAATTGGTGAAAGTTGTTAAAAACGAAATCACTAATGCAAACATTGAACAATTATATTTTGATGTGAAAGGCAAGGCTAAAATGGAAGTAATGACTCGCTTGATGGATTTTTACGGCGTTAAATTAGCATTGATTTTCTGTAACCAGAAGAAAAGAGTGGACGAAGTCGTTGAAGAATTGATTTTGAGAGGATACGCTGCTGAAGGTTTACACGGAGATTTACGTCAAACGCAACGGACAAACGTGATGGCCAAATTCCGTTCGGGTGCCACAACTATTTTGGTTGCTACGGACGTTGCCGCTCGTGGCATTGACGTGAATGATATTGATGCGGTTTTCAATTATGATATTCCATTAGATGAAGAATATTACGTGCACCGTATCGGACGGACAGGTCGTGCTGGCAAGTCTGGTAAAGCTTATACATTCGTTGTGGGTGCTGAACGTAACCGTTTAAGAGACATCATGAATTATACGAAAGTTAAAATTGACAAAGGTGTTATTCCATCTTTTTCTGATGTTGTTGGGGTGAAAAAAGGAATGTTTATCGAAAGAGTTCAGAATGCGATCGAAGAAAATGATTTAGCGCTTTTTGGAGATGTTTATGGTTCATTAACCCACGCTGGATTTTCGAGCGAGCAAATTGTTGCTGCTTTAGTGAAGATGACGATGGGTGTTGCCAAAAATGAATTTGCTGATGAGAATTTAGAAGGTGATAGCCGTGGCGGTGATCGTTTCGGAAGTCGGGATGGAAGAAGTAATGACCGTTTTGGAAGTCGTGGAACTAGTGGCGATCGTTTTGGGGCTCGTGATGGTAGAGATTCAGGAAGCAACCGTTTTGGCAGTCGTGAGGGTGCCAGAAGTTACGGAAGTGATTCTCGTGGTGGAAGAGATGGCGGAAGAAGTTTTGATCGTACCGATACACGCCCTGCCCGTACGGGTGACCGTCCCCGTTCTGGCGAAGATAGAGGTCCAAGAACCGATAAAGCTGGAAAACCGTACCGTCAGGATGAAAATATGGTCAGAATGTTTGTAAATATTGGTTTTGATGAGAAAATCTCACCAGCTAATATTGTTGGAGCATTTGCCGGAGAATCTGGCATTCCTGGCAATACCTTAGGCCAAATTAACATTTTTGATAAATATACATTCGTAGATGTTCCAAAAGAATACGCAACAACGGTGTTGAATCGTATGGATGGCGCTTCTATTAAAGGGAAAAAAGTGAATGTTGAAGTGGCAAAACCAGTTTAATATCATAGAAATAGCTTAAAATGCCAAGTATAAAAAAGCATCAGACGAATTTTCGACTGATGCTTTTTTAGTACCCTTCAACCGGAATAAATGAGGTTCGTCTATGCAATTGCAACCAATTCCAAATCAAAAATCAAATCTTTGCCGGCCAAAGGATGATTGGCATCCAAAGTAATGGTCGATTCGGTTACTTCCACTACTGATACAGGCATTACTTGCCCAGTACCATCTTGATGCATATTTAGTTGCATCCCTACTTCATAGGGAATATCAGACGGAATTTCTGTTTTGTCTAAAACGGCTAAATAATTTGGATCTACGTCTCCATAGGCCTCAGCCGCCGGAATATGAACGGTTTTTTTCTCGCCAACGCTCATTCCTGTCACACCTTCATCGAAGCCTTTGATAACCATTCCAGAGCCCACCTCAAATTCCAAAGGTTCACGTTCTGCAGAAGAATCAAAAAGTGTTCCGTCCGTCAACCTTCCTGTGTAGTGGACGTGTATTTTATCGCCCGATTTTACTTGTGCCATTGTATTTTTTCGTTAAAATTTTGGCAAAGTTCGGGAAGAGATTTTGCAAATACTAATCTATTCATCAGAATACCATTAAAACAAATTATACACCTTTGATGCGATTCTTTGATGAAATAGAGTTCAAATTATTTCCGAAGAACTTGCATAAAAACATCTTCCAGCATCCCAGCCAAGTTAATTTTTATTTTGTAGTGGCTGGTATCTATGCCTTTTGCGTTATATTTTGAAATCCAAATTTCTTTGAAACCTAATTTTTCTGCTTCCGAAATTCTTTGTTCAATCCGATTAACCGCTCTTATTTCTCCACCTAATCCAACTTCTGCTGCAAAACATACTTTGGGAGGAATACTCAAATCTTCATAAGATGATACGATAGAGGCACAAACTGCCAAATCAATGGCGGGATCTTCCACTTTCAAGCCTCCAGCAATATTCAAAAATACATCTTGATTGCCCAGTCTAAAACCGCCCCTTTTCTCCAAAACTGCCAATAACATGTTTAATCGTTTCGCATCAAAACCGGTTGAACTTCTTTGGGGCGTTCCGTAGGTGGCAATTGAAACTAAAGATTGGGTTTCAATCAAAAGGGGGCGGTTTCCTTCCAGCATTGCTCCAATTGTTATGCCCGAAAAATCTTCATCTCTTTGTGAAATTAAAATTTCGGACGGATTTGAAACTTCACGTAAACCAGCATTTGACATTTCGTAAATACCTAGTTCCGAAGTGCTGCCGAAACGATTTTTGGTAGTTCGAAGAATTCTATAAGCCATGTGGCGGTCTCCTTCAAACTGTAAAACAGTATCAACCATGTGTTCCAAAACCTTTGGCCCGGCCAACGAACCATCTTTTGTGATATGCCCAATCATGAAAACTGGCGTGCCTGATTCTTTGGCAAATTTCATCAATTCTGCGGCACATTCCTTCACCTGCGAGACGCTTCCTGCGCCCGATTCTACGAAAGAAGATTGTAAGGTTTGAATGGAATCAATGATTAAAATATCGGGCTCAAATGCTTCAATTTGCTTAAAAATGTTTTGCGTTTGTGTTTCCGTTAAAATAAAACAGTTTTTACTTTTGTGCTCCAAACGTTCCGCTCGCATCTTAATTTGCTGTTCAGATTCTTCTCCTGACACGTACAAAACCTTTAAATCATCTAACATTAGGGCAATTTGAAGCATTAGTGTTGATTTCCCAATCCCAGGTTCACCGCCGATCAATACCATCGAACCCAACACAATTCCACCGCCCAATACCCGATTTAACTCCGCATCTTTAGTTAAAATTCGGGCTTGTTCTTCAAAATTTATTTCTTGAATGGCTCTGGGTTTAGAAGAAATTTTAGTTGATGTGGAAACTTTCCAAGAACCTTTGGCGGGTTCTTCCTTTTGAACGACCTCCTCAACGAAGGTATTCCATTCGGCACATGAGGGACATTTGCCTAACCATTTGGGTGCCTGATGCCCACAATTTTGACAGAAAAATGAGGTTTTTATTTTTGCCATACACTAAATTATGCTAAAAAATCCACTAATAAAATACATTGAAGTCATTAATTCTCGTTATCTTTCCATCACACAAAAAAATTAAATCGTTATGTACAAAAAACCATTAATGCTCATTTTGTTTTTAACTTTTGCAAAAGGAAATGATTCTTTCGCTCAATTTTCGATTGGGATAAAAGGTGGGGTGAATTTCGCACAACTAAAAACGGATTTCAAGACACAATCTTTTGGGGATAATTTGCAACAAAGTTTAGACACAAAAACTGGTTATGCTGGAGGTGTTTATGTCAGAATTGGCGCTAAATTTTTTATTCAACCCGAATTGATGTTTTCGGCAAAAGGAGGGAGTGTGAATATTTTGAAAAATGGTTCACCTAGTACTTCGCAAACCCTTTCGATTGAATATACCAATTTCGATATTCCTTTGATGATCGGTTTTAAGGTCGGTCCATTCCGCTTGAATGCCGGTCCAATGGCTTCCTTTAAAATATCCGACAAAGGTTTGGACGAAGCTTTGAAAGTATATTCAAGCAATGTGGGTGATTCTTTCAAAAATGCTGCCTATGGTTACCAGGCCGGTGGAGGTCTAGACCTTGGGGCATTGTCTTTGGATCTACGTTATGAGGGAAGTCTTTCGGAAGTAACTGGAAATACATTTAATAACATCAATTTTACCCAAAAAGGCAATCTTTGGCAAATGACTTTAGGTTTGAGATTATTATAATTGGCAACGCAGGTATCCAGCAGCATGATTCTTAAATAATAATGATAGTCTTGCCGTGGGTAATTCGTACTTAATTTTTCTTTATTCACCATGCCAAGTTCATATCCTTATTCATTAGTTTTTGCTTTCTTATTTATTTCCCTCAATGATTTCAAATATAACCCTTCCACTCTTTCTCTTGCCCAAGGTGTTTTTCGTAAAAAAGTTAAACTCGATTTAACACTTGGGTCAATGTTGAAACATTTTATTTCGATGCGACTTCCCAAATCTTCCCAACCATAATAGTTCACCAAATGCTCCAAAATAGACGATAATGTGATTCCATGAAGCGGATTATTTTTTTGTTTTTCCATTGTTTGTTTTTATAATTTGAATTCAAAGTTACGATGTGTAATTTTGTAAAACATATCCATTTTATAAAACTAAATGCAGAATCAAAATCAACCTATTTATTTTCCAAACCTCAATGGTGTGCGATTTATCGCAGCCTTTTCTGTACTAATTCATCATACGGAACAAATAAAAGCTATGATGGGCCTAAACAACATTTACGGAAATTACTTTATCAAAAATTTGGGAAAATTGGGGGTTGGTCTTTTTTTCGTTTTGAGCGGTTTTTTGATTACTTATTTATTATTGAGTGAAAAAAAGCGCAGAGGAGATATTTCAACCAAAGACTTTTATGTTCGTAGGATTCTACGCATTTGGCCACTTTATTTTATTATTGTGATTTTAGGCTTTTTTGTTTTCCCCAGCATCCCAATCTTCAACGAACCCACAAGAAACCAATATTATTTTGATGCCGATTTTTATAAAAGATTGCCTTTCTTCCTGCTTTTTTTGCCTAATTTAGGATTTGTATTTTTTCGTTCCCCTTATCTCTGTGCGCAGACGTGGTCGATCGGCGTGGAGGAACAATTCTATGCTATTTGGCCTTGGGTTATAAAAAGCAAAAATCCAATCAGAACACTATTCAAATTATTAACTATTTTTTTGTTGATTTTAGGAATTTTTTGGCTTTTAGTATTCAAAATTGGCGATTTTTCTGAATTAACGAAGCAAAATATTCAGGAAGGATTGATCTTATTTTTTAGTCAATTCAGAATATTGGCGATGATGATTGGGGGTCTTGGGGCTTATTTGGTTTTTATTAAACAAGATAGGATTTTATCCATCTTATTTAGAAAAGATGTTCAGATAGTTATTTATTCAGTTTTATTTCTTATGTTAGGTACAGGCTTTCACGTGCCGGGATTAAATATGGAATTTTACGGAATATTCTTTTGTTTTTTTATTTTAAACGTTGCACAAAATCCTAATTCAGTTTTTCAATTGGAACAAAAAATAGTCCATTATCTAGGCAAAATTTCTTATGGTATTTATATTTATCATCCGGCGGTAATCGTGTTAGGTATTAATACACTTCACTACTTTTTTGGTAAAAATTTGAATACTTTTACTTTTAATTTATTACTTTACCCATCAGTAATTTTAATTACTGTTTTAATTTGCGACCTTTCTTTCCGCTTTATTGAATCACCGCTTCTCAAACTTAAAGATAGATTTAATCGGTAAAATTAAAAAGTTCGAAATTGAAACAATTTCGAACTTTTTAAAATTTCAATTCATGTAGCTTTGCTTGTTTGTAAGAGTTTTGTTTGCAACTCAATAATTTTTTTTTGCAACTCAATAATTTCATCGGCCTTAATTGCTACGTACCCTGATCCTGGCTCCTCTACAACGGACATATTTTTTATGGTTGTTTCTCCAGCCAAATATGCCACATTTACACTCAACGTTTCAGCAATTCTACTTAATTGAGAGTACTTTGCATCATTTCTATTTAATATAGCGTGCAGGGTAGCTTCAGTAATTTTTGATAACGTAGCCAACTGTAGTAGCGTAATTCCTTTTTCAGCCACTAATACCCTAATTTTATCTTCAATTCGATTCATTTTGTGCGAAGGTGATAAAGAAATTTTATTATAGATAGAATGTCATTTTTTTAAAAATATATTTTGAGTTTTACTCATAAAATTATAGTTTTGTATTAACTTTGCTAACGCTAAATCTAATTTTAGATTTTTTTTTGTTCATTAAACTAAAGATAACCTTAAAATAGCAAGTTTAGACATTATTACTTAAAATTTCCAAAAACCTAAATTTGTGTCTAACAAATTTTGTTAAACACAAATATAATAAAATTATATTTATATGCCACAAAATGATTTAAAAAAAACCTCTGAAATTCTAAAAAATAGAATAAGAATTTGCAAAAAACTACTTCCAAATAACTGGAGACAACTCATTGTAATACTTGCCCCAGAGTACGACAGTCTCAAAGGAGCAAGATTAATGGATAATGTATTCAAGCTCAGATCGTCAGATTTAAGATTGACAGAACTAATTGAACAAATAGTAGCAGATCATGAGGTGGCTAAAGATAATGAGATTGCAGCTGAAAACGAAAATAGCGTAAATGATGCGCTGTCATAAGTGTTTACCTTCAGAATTAAGTTCTTGGCGTAATGAATGTTATATTTTAGGGGCATTTCCGTTGTAAATTAAATTTGAAAAGAGGCAGCTATTTGGTATAAATATGAATCTACAAGGTTATCTGCGCCATTAGCATTTAGCATAGTATCTAATTTATTAGTTTAATATTTTTTTGGTCATCAATCGACAACAATTTTAAATGAGCCAAATTACTCCCTATTGATGTCGAAAATATCTGTTGAGTCATGGCAATAAATTCACTAAAAAAAGCCTCACTATTTGAATAGTTTCGGCTTTTTAATTTGACAAATGATGAGAATATTTTAAAATTTTAATGCTTTACTGCTATTTTAAATTTAACTGCTCAATTTCTATTATTTCTCCCGTTTCTTTTTTCTTCAGTATTACTTTTTTGTCTCCATTTGAAAGAATTTCATCTTTAATAAACCAATGTTCAGCGTCATATTCTTGAAAAACAGACGGTTTTTGCAAACCTTCTTGTCCACGCCACACGGGTAAATTGACGGGTTCCCATCGTTTTGTTTTGGCTGATTTATAAGCTGCATCGATGATTGAATTTACTACATAGCCATCGTAGAATGATTCTTGCGGCGATCGTCCTTCTTCAATTGCGTTAAACATATCCGTGAACATGTGCGTATATCCCAATTCATGCGCTTCATCACCCACTGGAAATAGCCATCCCGTTGCTGATTCGGCTTTTTCAGCCACGTATCCACCTTCGCCTTTTCCGGTGGTAAACATCTCAAATCCAGTTCTTAAAAAAGAATTTGTCCAGATTGTTCCTTCCGTTCCCATGACTTCATCTCGCAAATCCATTCCCCCACGGAATGTCCACGAAACTTCAAATTGTCCGATTGCCCCATTTTCATATTTAACCAAACCAATGGCATGGTCTTCGGCATCAATGGGTTTTACTTGCGTATCTGCCCAACACATTACTTCAACGGGTTTAATGTCCTTACCAATAAAATTTCTGGCAATTTCAATGCAATGACAGCCTAAATCGAGGATGGCACCACCGCCCGCCATTTCAATATTCCAAAACCAATCTGAATGGGGTCCTGGGTGAGTTTCACGAGATTTCGCCCAAAGTACCCGGCCAATGGCTCCGTCTTTAACGCTTTGAACAGATTTTAGAAATTTTGGGGTATAGCAGAGGTCTTCCAAATATCCGCCAAAAACGCCTGCTTCTTCGCAAGCTCTGGTCATTCTGAGGGCTTCTTCTGCGTTCCGACCTAAGGGTTTGGTGCACAATACTGCTTTTTTATGCTTTACACAAAGCATAACCGCTTCTTCATGAATATGATTTGGAAGGGCGATTACTACGACCTCGGTTTCGGAATGAGCAATCGCTTCTTCCATTGAAGTGGTAAAATGTGGGATAGAATAATCAGTTGCGAAACGTTCTGCCGTTTCTTCTTTACGGGCGTAAACAACCTCTACACGGTCTCTTCCACGTTGACCGTGCAGTGAATCGGCGTAAAAACGACCGATAAAACCACCACCAAGAATACAAACTTTTGCCATAATTTATGCGAGTTGAACGATGGGCTTGTGAGGACATCATCGATTTATTGATAAAAAAATATTTTTTGTGAGTTTGATTTTACATTTTCTGGTTGTTTAAAGCCTTTTGCTCAAAGTCTTTTCATCCTTAAAAAATATCATGAATAATACTAAAACAACGGCAGCAATACCCGCTGGAATCATCCAAACGCCATTCCAATTATGTTTTAAGACGCCAGTAGGATCCGTTATAGTATATTTATCAAGCACTATTCCTGATAATTTTGAGCCAATTCCCATACCAATGCCATAAGTGGCTAAGGTAATGAGCCCTTGGGCAGAATTCTTGATTTTTTCATCCGCTTTGTGATCCGTATAGATCTGTCCGGTAACAAAAAAGAAATCATAACAAACCCCGTGAAGGATAATAGCTAGATATAAAATCCATTCTGAAGAAATACCGTCGCCATTTCCGAAACATAAAAAACGAACGATCCAAGCAATTAAGCCGACGATAAGCATTTTTTTGATGCCAAATTTTTGCAAGGCAAAAGGAATTAAAAGCATGAATAATACTTCAGAAGCCTGACCAAGCGACATTTTGTTTTCCACATTTGTCATATTGGATTCTGTTAGTGACAAGTTAGCATGTGCGTAATAAAATGCCAAGGGAATACACACTAAAACCGATGAAATAAAGAAAATCATGAACGAACGGTCTTTGAAGAGCACAAAAGCATCGGTACCAAGTATTTGCGAAACTGTTGTTTTTCCCGTTGCTTTTGGTGGCGTATCGGGTAAAGTGAAGGCAAATAAACCCCAGACAATGGAAGTAAACATGGCGATTTGATAGATGGCAACTTTATCTCCTAAACCGTATAGACCGATAATGTTGGTAACAATAATCCAGGCAATGGTACCTAAAACACGAATAGTAGGAAATTCTTTTCCAGGCTCTTGCATTTGATTCATCGCAATCGAACTCGATAGTGCCAAATTAGGGGCAAAGGTCAGCGTGTAGGCTAATATATACCAAAAGAAAGTATCAGGATTTTGATTTTGAATTAAAAAATACAAAATTCCCGCCCCAAGCAGATTTAAAACCCCCATTACTTTTTGCGCTGAAAAGAAACGGTCGGCAATCATTCCAACAAAAAAAGGGGCTATAATTGAAGCAATTGAAAAAGTAGCATAAGCACTACCAATTTGATCTCCCGAGGCTTTAAGGGTTGTGAAAAGATATTTACCCATTTGTCCATACCATGCGCCCCATGTGAAAAACATAAGAAACATCATGATCATCAATTGAATGCGAGTGGTTAATTTCATTTTACAATATTTAGTTTGTTTGATTTAAGTTTTTGAAGGGAATTTAATACTATTTATTTTAAGGCATATCATGGGTTATTGAAATTTATCCATTCAGTTTTCGACTTTTACTATTATCATTATAAGGGAATGTTCAAAGGTCGGCTTTGTAAGTAGTTTTTCGTAATTAGATGCGTCCGACGCTTCGGTTCGTAATTCGGAAAATAACTATCTGATAATCGAATATTTACTCCAAATAAAAACGTTGTTTGAATTGTATCAACTACTCAACGCTGAACGGGTTTGGCGATTAATTTTGCATTCAGAAAATCTGTTTTGCCCCTTAAATTTTCTACATTTGAAGTGCCCCAATTTGACGTTTCATTCACCTCCCTTGTTCATTCTACTTAATTCAGTTTTAAATTTTTCAAATTCCTCTTGAAGTATAATAATATGATTTTCAAACAGTTGAAAGTCGCAGTTTTTTGCTTTTTCTTCGATAATTTTTGTTATTTCGTGTAAGCGCATGGCTCCTAAAGTCCCCGCATTTCCTTTTAAAGTATGTAATTCTCCTTGAACCTGTTGGCAATTATGATTGTTATATCCCTGTATTGCATTTTTAATTTGTTCGTTGGCTTCTTCTTCAAAACCTTCCAAAATAGAAGCTACAAAACTCAGATCTCCCCCAACGCTGTCGGTTAATTGTTTGATGATTTCTGGGTCGATGATTTTGAAGTTATTAAGTTGTGAGGAATAAGTGGTTAGGGGTAATTTTTCAATTTCACCTACACGAACATTTTTTAAAGTTTCTGAGGTTACTGCTAATTCGTGCAAGTTCACCGCCGATTCCAAACTTTTAATTGTTGATTGCTCATGACGAATCGTTAATTGCTTGTTAACCCATTCCGCAACTTTTCTGACCAAAATCTCGGCTCTGATCGGTTTTGGAACGTAATCATTCATGCCATTTGCCATAAATCTGTCTCGGTCTTCTTTCATGGCATAGGCAGTCATAGCAATAATTGGCGGTAAACTTACTTTCAAATCTCTTAAATATTGAGTAGTTTCTACCCCATCCATTCCGGGCATCTGAATATCCATGAAAATAATATCAAACGGTTTATTGAGTAAAGAAACTTTGATTAAGTCAATTGCTTTCTGACCAGAATCTGCGGTAATGACCTCACATCCAGATTTTTTAAGTATTTCACTCGCAACTTTTCGATTGGTTGCATTGTCATCAACGACCAATAAATAGGGATGATACGTTTGAAAATGATTGAGCATTTGATAAACTGGTTCGTCTTTTTTCGACATCATCGGACTAATATCAGTCTGTTTGATTTCAATGGTAAACCAGAACGTTGAGCCTTTTCCCCATTCGGAACTGACCCCTACTTCTCCCTTCATCATGCGGCATAATTCTTTAGAAATTGCCAGGCCCAAACCCGTTCCGCCAAAGGATTTTTTAGTGGAATTATCTACTTGCTGAAACGCATTAAAAAGCATTTTTAGATTTTCTTCCGTGATGCCTATCCCAGAATCAATAATTTCCACTTTAATACGGTTGAATTTACCTCTTCTTTCGATCAATTTTACCTTAATTTTCACGATGCCATTTTCCGTAAACTTTAAAGCGTTTGAGGTAAGATTTGAAAGGATTTGGAGTAAACGAGTTTCATCGGCAATGACAAATTCTGGCAAGTTGTCATCAAATTCACAGATGATTTTGTTGTTTTTTGCGGTGGCAACTTGATTGAAAAGGGATTGTAATCTATCAAAAATATCTTTAAATACCAATGGAGCTTCATTGAGCGCCATTTTTCCAGCTTCTATTTTGGCTAAATCTAAAATATCATTCAGAATATGAAGCAATGTTTCTGATGATTTTCGGATGGTTTGAACGTAATCTTTTTGTTCTTTATTCAAGGGCGTATCAATCATGAGATCAATCATTCCGATCACGCCGTTCATGGGTGTACGGATTTCGTGACTCATATTGGCTAAAAAGCGCTCTTTCACTTTCAAAGATCGTTCAGCTTCCTCTTTGGCTTTAACGATTTCCTGTTGATATTTTTTTAGGTTCGTAATATCTCGCCCAATCCCTGAAACTTCTTCGATATTTCCATTATTTTTGATCGGATTCAGGAAAACTTCCACCCATTTCTCCTCTCCATCGGGTGAATCTAATTGTACTTCAAAATGCTGTTGGTCTCCTTTAAAAGCTAATTTATATTTTTCCTCTAAAACTTTTCTATCCGCTTGCGAAACCATTCTGAAACCAATTCTCTCGGTGCTGAGGGTTAATTCTGGTTTTACACCTAATTGATTTTCAATAAGTTGTATGTATTCTTGATTGAAAGATGTCAATAACATTCTTCTATTGACCGACCACATTAAGTGCGAACTTCCTTCTATAATGGCGGTCAGTCGGGCCGTTTCACGGGCAAGCATATCCTCTGCTTGTTTGCGTGCAATTGCCAGAGCGACTTGCCCAGAAATGAAATCTAATAATTCTAAATCCCTTTGTTCGTACTTATTTTGTCGCTCGTAAGATTTTAACCCGATGATGCCCGTTACTTTATTTCCAATGCGTAAAGGAACACAAATCATCACTTTTGGCACTACTCCATAGAGGTATATCTTCTTTTCTTCTGCCAATTTATATATTTCTTCATCCCGTAGAATCAAAGGTTTATTGGCAGCAATGGCAAATTCAGTAAGTCCATTTCCCAATTTTCTTTTCGTAAAATTCATGCGATTATCAAAATATTCATCGATATAATAAGGAAAATACAAATAAGATTTTGCGGAATCATACTGAGCAATGAAGAAGTTTTTTACATCAATTACTTTTCCTAATTCTTGGTGGATGTTGAGATATAAATCATCTAAATTAGTGGAACGAATCGTGGCTTGTGCAATGCTTGCGTACAGATTTGATGAACGTTCCGCCCGAACTTTGGCGGTTGAATTATGGAAAATACATCGAAAAGCAGTGGGCGTTTCTTTTTCATATCGACAATTCACAGAACCCGAAAGATACAATCTTCTGCCATCTTTTCTACGATAAACGACTTCAAAATCGGCGATTTTTTCACCGTTTTTTATTTTTTCAAATTTTTGTAAAGCTTCTTCCGCAAAATCTGGATGTAAAATGTCTTTTAATCGTAAAGTCGCTAATTCATCAGATTCGTAACCTGTAATTTCTATCCATGCTTTGTTTACGTATAAAAATCGCCCTGAAATACTGATAATCTGAATTAAATCGGAAGTATTATTAATTAAATCTTGTAATTGGGCGTTGGAACGAGCAAGTGCTTCGGAAACTCTGCGACGTTCGGTGACATCCTCGCCGATAACAGTTAAAAATCTAACTTCTTCGGTGGCATCGTTGAAAATAGTAGAATTAAGTTCAACGTAACGAATCTGGTTGGTTTTCGAGAGCATGGTGCGCTCTTTTTGTTCAAATAAACCACCCTTTTCCAACGCCATTTTGAACGAAAGAATGCGTTGTTCCCGTTCTTCGATGGGCACTAAAGCATCAAAGAAATTTTTTCCTACTAATTCTCCGTATTCATAACCTAATATCTTATTGGCGAATGAGTTAGAAAATACAATCACACCAGTGTCTTCTAATACAATTCCAATTAAATTAAGATTTTCAACGGTTTTTTCCAATTCAGAAGCCATTGAAAGCGGCATTTCTCCTAACCTTTCATTAACCTCTAAAACTCGTAATTCTTTTTTGAGATGGCGAATTTCAGCAATTAAATCTTCCTTTGTTTTGTGAGTCCAACGCATTTCAATTGATAGTTGATAATTAATAATTGACAGTTTTTTGAAACTGAAACTGATTAAGATAAATAATTATGTGAAAAACTAAACCAACTTATTGTGATATTTAGCCTAAAAGTACAAATTTCAACGTAATTTTAAGTCATAGATAGCAGTAATAATTGGTTTTTCACATAATTAATTACCAACTATCAATTATTAAATAAAATAGATGGACGTTAGGGCAAAAAAGAGTTTAGGTCAGCATTTCCTTCGGGATTTGGAGGCAGCAAAAAGCATCGCAGATTTAATGTCGGGACATGGCGATTATGATCAAGTGTTGGAGATTGGACCGGGCATGGGTGTTTTGACCCAATATCTCTTACAACACACTGAATATCAGACGGATGTTGTGGAACTCGACCGTGAATCGGTAGAATATTTGAATACTTATTTTCCACAATTGCGGGGTAGAATTCATTCGGCCGATTTTTTGCACCTAAATCTGGAGAAGTTTTTTGGGGGTAAAAAGTTCGGAATTGTCGGTAATTTTCCTTATAATATTTCTTCACAAATTCTCTTTAAAGTATTGGATTACAAGGATTTAGTGCCAGAAGTGGCAGGAATGTTTCAGAAAGAAGTGGCTGTAAGAATTGCTTCAAAACCAGGGAATAAAGACTACGGAATTTTGAGTGTTTTGTTACAGGCCTTTTATGATATTGAGTATTGTTTTTCTTTAGGACCAGAAGTATTTTCTCCACCACCAAAAGTGAATTCCGGCGTCATTCGTTTGAAAAGAAATAAGGTTACAGATTTGGGGGTTTCTGAAAGTATGTTTAAATCGGTCGTAAAAATGGGCTTTAACCAAAGACGAAAAACGCTTCGTAATGCGCTGAAAGCCTTGCAATTACCTGATAACCCATATATGAGCAAGCGGGCGGAACAGTTGAGTGTTGGGGAATTTTTGGAATTGACGAAGATGGCGATGGAGGTGAAATTGGTGAGTGAAGATATTTAGTTTTTATTAAAATTGAGATTCTTACACAAGGATGAAAAATAATTTAGAAGTGTTCATATTTTTCGTATTCTTCTTGGTTGTTGTTATTGGAATACCAGCTTATATTTTCCAATACAGTCTTTATTCTTGCATAATTTTTATAATTGGCTTTTTAATATTTAGGGGTTCTTATTTGATTTCCCTTTCAATATTTCCAGCATCAGAAACTAAAAAATTTGGGATAGAAATTCAGTTATCAACTTGTCTGTATCAATAGCCTTTGTAGTTGTTTATCAATTCTCAATTGACAAATTTGAAGATTATGAGTTAGATAAATTTGGAATTAGAACTTACGGTATTGTTAAGAGTAGCGTTCGTTCAAAGAGCTCAAAATAGTTTTTAGTAAGTTTTCAAAACGAAAAAGGTAATCAATTTGAGTCAAAAACTTATGATAATTCATACAAATATGGAGATAGCGTCAGAGTAATCTATTCTGAAAGGATTCCCGAAATAAACAGAGCCGTCTAATAAAAATATCACATGAGAAATTTACCAATAGGAACACAATCATTTCTGAAACTTCGTGAAGGTAATGCCATTTACGTTGACAAAACAAAGCTGATTCATCAAATCGCTTCGGAAGGAACCTACTATTTCTTTTCTCGCCCTCGTCGTTTTGGAAAATCTTTATTGATTTCAACCCTTAAAGAATTATACAAAGGCAACAAATCCGTTTTTGAAGGACTTTGGATTGAAAATAATTGGGATTGGCGTAAATCTAATCCTGTTATTCATTTTTCATTTGATGAATTAGGGTTTAAGGAAAGTTCACTTTCGGATGTTATAAAAGATGATATCCGATTAAAAGCAAAAAACTTTGGTATTGAGTTAATAGGAGATAACATTAATGCTCTATTAAAAAGTTTAATAGAACAGCTTTATCAGAAATTAGGTAAAGTTGTATTTTTGGTTGATGAATATGATAAACCGATAATTGATTATTTAGAAGTAAACAATCTATCACAAGGAGAAAAAAATAGAGATACTTTAAGAGAATTTTATAGTGTTCTGAAAAATGCAGACGAATATTTAGAATTAGTTTTCATTACAGGGATTTCTAAGTTTTCAAAAGTGTCCATTTTTTCTCATTTGAATAATTTACGAGATATTACGCTTCATCCAAAATTTACCACCTTAGTTGGTTATACACAGGAAGAAATAGAGTTGTATTTCGATGATTATCTTCAAGAAATACAAGCTACTTTAAATTTATCAAGAAAGGAATTGATACGACTTATGAAGATTTGGTATAATGGTTTTTCTTGGGATGGTATCAACAAAGTTTATAACCCTTTCGGAACACTTAATTTTTTAGACCAAAAAGTATTCCGTAATTTTTGGTTTTCTACGGGCAGTCCACGCTTTTTAGTTGATAAAATGCGAACAGAGGTGTTGTACAACGTCGAAAATACAGTTATTGATAGTATTACCTTAGATAAATTTGACCTTGAGAACATCGAATTAGTTCCACTACTTTTTCAAACAGGCTACTTAACTGTCAAAGAAATGGATGTGATGACGGGGGAGATGGTTTTGGATTATCCAAACAAGGAAGTCCGTGAAAGTATGTATCAATTTTTGATTAGTGATTTGGCACGCAACCCGCATCGTACTAATACAGGCAGGACTATGCGAGATTTGAATAAGGCATTTCTCGAAAAAGATTTAGAGACCGTCAAAACCATCATTAATTCTATTTTGGCAGATTTGCCTTCTGAAACTTATTCCAAACAATCAGAAGGATTATATCACGGATTAATTCACTTGATTTTTAGTTACTTAGGAATGGTAATTAGTAGCGAAGTACATTCTTCGCAAGGACGGGCGGATGCGATTGTGGAGAGTCCAAGCGATATTTTTATCTTTGAGTTTAAGTTTAATAAAACCGCCCAAGAAGCAATTGATCAAATTAAAAAGAAACAATACGCTTTAAAGTATAAAAATTCTGGTAAAATAATTATTGCAATAGGGGTTAATTTTAATAACGAAACAAAACAAATTGATGATTGGATAGAGGAGACTTTATAGTCATTCCTAAAATTATTTACAACGTCTTTCACGCATGAACCTATGAAGCAAATCATCAATCAACCCTTCGAGCTTACGCCTTTTGAATTGACCAAGGAGTATCTCGAAAAATTACAAAGTGCAATTAATCAGCAAGATAACGAATTTATCAAAACTGAAATGGAAGAGTTGTATCCCGCCGATATAACCAATATTTTGTATGAATTGACGGGTGAAGAATCACATTATTTAGTCAGGTTATTAGATAAAAAATTAGGGGCAGAAATCATTACCAATCTTGATCCAGATGATCGTATTAAGTTCTTAAAAAACTTTACGGCTCAGGAGATTGCTGAATACGTTGAT
>Ga0114959_10000906_pt1 | contig 27303 bp, 21 predicted proteins | sample C_130625_EF_Meta_FD_87317 | JGI IMG/M metagenome (GOLD analysis project Ga0114959, IMG submission 87317) | Freshwater microbial communities from Lake Croche, Canada to study carbon cycling - C_130625_EF_MetaG | ecosystem: Environmental > Aquatic > Freshwater > Lake | place: Lake Croche, Canada... | reverse complement strand
AGTGATCGTCGCTGTTGCCGGTGCGTGGTCGGGCGTTCTGGCGGGCCGGGTGGTCGATCGACTCGGCAAGGGAGTTCGCGGCGCGCCGCGGGATGCGCTGCTGGTCGAAGGAGTCGAATCCGGCGAGCGCGGAAGGGTTTTCGGTTTCCACCGCACGATGGACACCCTGGGTGCGGTGGTCGGCCCGTTGCTCGGCCTGGCCGGTTATGAACTACTGGACCACCAGATTCCACCCCTGCTATACATCGCGATCGTGCCCGCTGTGCTATCGGTACTGCTGATTTTCCTGGTGCGTGAAACACCGAGGAGCGGTCCCCGGCCACAGCGCCAGCCGATCTTGCGCGGGGTGCGGGATCTTCCGCGCCGGTTCTGGCGGGTGACGGCCATAGTCGTCGGCTTCGGTCTGGTGAACTTCCCCGACGCCCTTTTATTGTTGCGCCTCAACGAGATCGGCTTCGGGGTGGTCGCGGTGATACTGGCGTACGTCACCTACAACCTGGTGTACGCACTGGGTAGTTACCCGGCCGGATTGGTTGCCGACCGGCTTCCGCGCTCTGCGGTATTCGGTGTCGGACTGGTGTTCTTCGCGATCGGCTACATCGGACTCGGACTCACCACCGACCACGCGACGGCCTGGTTGCTGCTGGGGGCTTACGGCCTTTTTGCCGCCTGCACCGACGGAGTCGGCAAGGCCTGGATTTCCTCGATGGTCGGCTCGGACCGCCAAGCCACCGCCCAGGGGGTATTCCAGGGTGCCAGCGGGTTGGCGATCCTGGTCGCCGGTGTGTGGGCCGGATTGCTGTGGGGTGCCGATGGGCGGCTGCCACTCCTGGTATCGGGGATTGTCGGGGCATGTTTCGCTGCGCTACTGCTCGGGAACTGGGCATGGCGTCGGGCTGGTTAGGCTCACCGGCATGCGCACGATCCATGTCATCGGTATCGGGGTGGGCGATCCCGACTTCGTGACGGCGCAGGCGATCACGGCGCTCAACGACACCGATGTCTTCTTCGCCATGGACAAGCGCGAGGCCACCGGCGATCTGGTCGAATTGCGCCGCGAGGTCTGCCGCCGCTTCATCTCGTCACCGGACTACCGATTCGTCGAGCTACCCGATCCGCCAAGGGCCGCCGACGGCGACTACAGCCGCGCGGTCACCGACTGGCACGCCGCCCGAGCGCGGTTGTGGGCCAACGCGATCGAGAACGAACTCGGTGACGACGGCGTTGGTGCGTTCCTGGCCTGGGGAGACCCTTCGCTCTACGACAGCACCCTGCGGATCCTTGACGAGGTGGCCCGCCGCGTCGAGTTGCGTTATGACGTCATCCCCGGCATTACCGCGGTACAGGTGCTGACCGCCCGGCACCGAATTCCGCTCAACGACATCGGCGAACCCGTTTTGATCACCACCGGCCGCCAACTCCGCGCCACCGGGCTGTCCGGTTCGGCGGTGGTCATGCTCGACGGTGACTGCGCCTTCCTGACCTGCCCGCCGCAGACCCGGATCTGGTGGGGCGCCTACCTCGGTACCCCGGATGAGCTTCTCGTGACCGGCACCGTCGGCGAGGCCGGCGAGCGCATCGCCGCGATCCGAGCCGACGCCCGCAACCGGCATGGCTGGATCATGGACACCTACCTACTTCGGCTCTGACGCCCAAGTAGGCTGCTGCTCATGGGGCCCTTCGTCGTACGTGCAGCGGTTACCGGACTCGCACTGTGGGTGGTCACGCTCATCCTGCCCGGGATGAACTTCGTCGGCGGCAGCACCGCGGCGCAGAAGATCGGCATCGTGCTGGTTGTCGCCGTCATCTTCGGCTTGGTTAACGCGTTCATCAAGCCGATCGTCCAGGTGCTCTCTATTCCGCTCTACATCCTCACGCTCGGACTTTTCCACGTCGTGATCAACGCGCTGATGCTGTGGATCACCGCCTGGATCACCGACCACACCACGCACTGGGGTCTGCACATCGACCACTTCTGGTGGACCGCGATCTGGGCGGCGATTCTGTTGTCGATTGTCGGGTGGGCGTTCTCCCTGCCGTTCCGCAGCACCGAACGCGCCCTCGGCTGAGCATCGATTGCCCGAGCTGCCGGAGGTCGAGGCACTCGCCGATCACCTGCGCCGCAACGCCGTTGGCAAGACCGTCGAGCGAGTTGATGTTGCGTCGCTGTCGGTGCTCAAGACCTTCGACCCGCCGATCGCCGCGCTGCATGGCCGCGTTATCGCTTCCGTTCACCGCTGGGGTAAATATCTCGGTATCCAGGCCGCTGATATCCACCTGATAACCCACCTGTCGCGAGCGGGTTGGCTGCGCTGGTCGGACACACTGAGCCCCGCGCCGCTGCGACCGGGGAAGGGCCCAATCGCATTGCGGGTGCATCTGGCCGACGGGCACGGCTTCGATCTGACCGAGGCAGGCACCCAGAAGCGCCTCGCGGTGTGGCTGGTCGACGATCCCATGAAGGTTCCCGGCATCGCCGGAATCGGGCCCGATGCATTAGGTCTGACCGTCGCCGCGCTCGCGGAGTTGTTGGCGCGCAACAGCGGCCGGATCAAGACGGTACTCACCGACCAGAAGGTGATCGCCGGTATCGGCAATGCCTACAGCGACGAGATCCTGCACACTGCCAAGCTGTCACCGTTCGCAACCGCCGGAAAACTGTCCGAGGTACAGCTGGCCGCACTGCACGACGCCATCGTGGGCGTGCTGTCCGATGCGGTGCAACGCTCGGTGGGCCAACAGGCCGCAACGCTCAAGGGCGAGAAGCGTTCCGGGTTGCGGGTGCATTCCCGAACCGGCCTGCCCTGTCCGGTATGCGGGGACACCGTGCGGGAGGTCGCCTTCGCGGACAAGTCTTTTCAGTACTGCCCGACATGTCAGACCGGCGGCAAGGTGCTCGCCGACCGGCGGATGTCGCGGCTGCTGAAGTGAAGTTCAGCCCGCCCGCCCGCGCTCCTCGCGGTAGTGCCGGACCAGCGCGTCGGTTGAGCTGTCGGTCTGCTTAGCCGGTGAGGTGTCTTCGATGAGCACCGGCAGCAGTGCCATGGCCTGGGTTTTGCCCAGTTCCACACCCCATTGATCGAAGGAGTCGACTCCCCAGATCACACCTTCGGTAAAGACCTGATGCTCATAGAGCGCGATCAACTGACCCAGTACCGACGGGGTAAGCCGGGTGGCCAGGATCGACGTCGACGGCTTGTTGCCCGGCATCACCTTGTGCGGCACCACCGCCGCGGGCGTGCCCTCGGCGGCGATCTCCTCGGCGGTCTTGCCGAATGCCAGCACCTGGGTCTGGGCGAAGAAGTTGCTCATCAGCAGGTCGTGCATGCTGCCCGTGCCGTCGGCGGTCGGCAGGTCATCGGTCGGCTGGCTGAAACCAATGAAATCGGCAGGAACCAGGCGGGTGCCCTGGTGCAGCAATTGGTAGAAGGCGTGCTGACCGTTGGTGCCCGGCTCGCCCCAGAAGATCTCACCCGTGGCGGCCGTCACCGGCATGCCATCGGCGCGCACCGACTTACCATTGGACTCCATGGTCAGCTGCTGCAGGTAGGCCGCAAACCGGGCCATATCGTTGGAGTACGGCAACACCGCGCGGGTCTCGGCGCCGAAGAAGTCGGAGTACCACAGTCCGATCAGACCCAGCAGTGCGGGCGCGTTGGACTCCAGCGGCGCGGTGGCGAAATGGCGGTCGACGATGTGGAACCCGGCCAGGAAGTCCGCGAACGCCTCCCGGCCGATCACCGCCATGATCGACAGCCCGATTGCGGAGTCCACCGAGTACCGTCCGCCGACCCAGTCCCAGAAGCCGAACATGTTCGCCGAGTCGATGCCGAACTCCTCGACCAGTTTCTTGTTGGTCGATACCGCCACGAAGTGCTTGGCAACCGCGCCCTTACCGAGTGCATCGGTGAGCCAGCGCCGCGCCGCGGTCGCATTCGTCAGCGTCTCGAGGGTGGTGAACGTCTTGGAGGCGACGATGAAAAGCGTTGTGGCAGGGTCGAGTCCGTCGAGTTTGGCTACCATATCGGCCGGGTCGACGTTGGAGACGAACCGCGCCGAGATGCCGGCATCGGCGTAATGCCGCAGGGCTTGGTAGGCCATCGCCGGCCCCAGGTCCGACCCGCCGATGCCGATGTTGACGACGCAGGTGATCCGCTTGCCGGTGGCGCCGGTCCACTGACCATTGCGCAGTCGGTCGGTGAAGTCGCCCATCGCATCGAGCACCTCATGTACGTCGGCGACCACGTTCTGTCCGTCGACCGACAGCGTCGCGTCCCGCGGCAACCGCAGCGCGGTGTGCAGCACGGCGCGATCCTCCGAGGTGTTGATGTGTTCGCCCGCGTACATTGCGTCGCGACGTTGTTCCAGCCCGGCCGCCCGGGCCAGATCCACCAGCAATGCCAGCGTCTCGCGGGTCACCCGATGCTTGCTGTAGTCGATGTAAAGGTCGCCCACGGTCAGGGTGAGTTCGCGGCCGCGGTCGGGGTCCTCGGCGAACAACTGCCTCAGGTGCTGGTCGGCGATCTCGCCGTGGTGTCGGGTCAGCGCCGTCCAGGCGGCGCCGGTAGAGGTGTCTGCGCTCATTCCCCAGACCCTAGTGCGGTCGGGTACTCGGAGGTGTACATCATGGAGGGATGAACACCCCAGAAGTTGAACGGCTGTTGACCTCGGTACCGACCGGATTGTGGATCGGGGGTCAGGAGCGACCTGCGTCGTCGACATTCGACGTCCTCAATCCCGCCGATGACGAGGTCCTGATCTCCGTGGGTAATGCCACCGCTGCCGATGCGCTGGCCGCGATGGACGCCGCCTGCGCGGTCCAGGACACGTGGGCCGCCACCCCGGCACGGGAGCGCGGTGAGGTCCTTCGGTCAGTGTTCGAGATGATCATCGACCGCGCCGAGGACTTCGCCACCCTGATGACGCTGGAGATGGGCAAGGTCCTCGCCGAGAGCATGGGTGAGGTCAAATATGGGGCGGAGTTCTTCCGCTGGTTCGCCGAGGAGGCTGTTCGCATCGGTGGCCGGTACACCCCGAGTCCGGCGGGCACCGGACGCATCGTCGTCACCAAACAGCCGGTCGGCCCGTGTTACGCCATCACGCCGTGGAACTTCCCGTTGGCGATGGGCACCCGCAAGATCGGCCCCGCACTCGCGGCCGGCTGCACCATGATCGTCAAACCAGCACAGGAGACACCGCTGACCATGCTGCTGCTGGCCAAGCTGATGGCCGAGGCCGGGCTGCCCTCCGGTGTGCTCTCGGTGCTGGCGACCAATAAGCCGCGCGAGGTCACCACCGCGCTGATCGACGACGGACGGTTACGCAAGCTCACCTTCACCGGCTCGACTGGAGTCGGCAAGGCTCTTGTGAAGCAGTCCGCGGACAAGTTGCTGCGGACCTCGATGGAACTCGGCGGCAATGCGCCGTTCGTGGTGTTCGACGACGCCGATGTCGATGCCGCCGTCGAGGGCGCAATGCTGGCCAAAATGCGCAACGGCGGTGAGGCGTGCACGGCGGCAAACCGGTTCTACATCGCCAATCCGCTGATCGACGACTTCACCGACAAGTTCGTCAAACGCATGGGCGAACTCAACCTCGGCAACGGTCTGGACCCGGCAACCAAGCTGGGCCCGCTGATCAACGCCAATCAACTCGAGACGGTGCAGGAGCTCGTCGATGACGCCGTCGAGAAAGGTGCGACGGTCGCAGTCGGCGGTCAGGCTCCGGGCGGGCCTGGCAACTTCTACCCGGCGACCGTCCTGGTCGACGTGCCGGCCGGGGCGCGCATTCTCAAAGAGGAAGTGTTCGGCCCGGTCGCCCCGATCGTCGGCTTCGATACCGAGGAACAGGGCATCGCTGCGGCCAATGACACCGAGTACGGGCTGGCGGCCTACATTTTCACCGAGTCGCTGGACCGGGCGCTGCGGGTCGCGGAGTCGCTCGAGGCCGGAATGGTGGGCGTGAACCGCGGTGTGATCTCCGATCCCGCCGCACCGTTCGGCGGTGTCAAAGAGTCCGGCTTCGGCCGCGAAGGCGGGTGCGAGGGCATCGAGGAGTACCTCGACATCAAGTACATCGCGCTGACGCCGTAAGCCTCGATTGCCGAGCGTGGGGCTAATGGTCCGTTTTATCGCGCTCAGCGTCCATGAGGCCCACGCTCGGCGCCGAACCTCAGTGCCCGAGCCGGCTCGATCTGATGGCCGGCCTCAGTGCCCGAGCCGGCCGCGACCCATGCGGAGTAGCAGCATCGCCAGGTCCTTTCCGTCGGCACCGAGATCGCTGTAGCGCTCGATGACTTTCATCTCGCGACTGTGCACTAATCGGGTTCCGCCGGAGGCCATCCTGACCTTGCCGATCACCTGCGAAATCTCGGTGCGGCGCTTCACAGCCGCCAGGATCTCGGCGTCGAGTCGGTCGATCTCGGCGCGCAGCGCGTCGATATCGGGTTCAGCGTCGACAGTCATGTCATTCTCCTCGTGTGGGTGTTGTGGTGTCATTGATCCGGGTGGTGTCATTGATCCGGGCCTCACACAAGAAACGAGCCCCGGATCCGGATGCGGACCGCGGGGCTCTCGGGTTCGAGCAGCTAGACCACCGCGGGTACCGCAAACCGGTACCCGCTAAAAAATCGCTGTAGCTGCCATGCAGTTAGCACCAGTCGAGTGTGCCACTCCGACGGCTGCGGGTGCAAAAGAAACGTCGGCAAACGGCGGTAGGTTGGTCCTGATATGAGTGTTCACCCGACTGACGGCACAGCCCCCGCCGAAGGGGCCGAACTCCTCGACGGGCTCAACCCCGAACAGTGCCGGGCTGTGCTGCATCAGGGTTCGCCGCTGCTGATCGTGGCCGGCGCCGGCTCGGGCAAGACGGCGGTGCTGACCCGGCGGATCGCCCACCTGTTGGCGGCCCGAGATGTCGGTCCGGGTCAGGTCCTGGCGATCACGTTCACCAATAAGGCCGCTGCGGAGATGCGTGAACGCGTGGCCCAGCTCATCGGGCCGCGCGCCCGCACGATGTGGGTGTCGACATTCCACTCCACGTGCGTGCGGATCCTGCGGAACCAGGCCTCGCTGCTGCCCGGGCGCAACTCCAACTTCTCCATCTACGACGCCGACGATTCCCGTCGGTTGCTGCTGATGGTCGGCCGCGATATCGGGATCGACGTCAAGCGGTATTCGCCGCGGCTGCTGTCCAACTCGATCTCCAACCTCAAAAATGAGTTGATCACGCCGGAACAGGCGGTGGCCGCGCTGGACCCGGGCGGCGACGAACTCGCTCGGATCGTCGCCGAGGTATACGGGGAGTACCAGCGTCGTCTGCGGACCGCGAATGCGTTCGACTTCGACGACTTGATCGGCGAGACCGTCGCGGTACTGCAGAACTACCCGCAGATCGCCCAGTACTACCGCCGCCGTTTCCGCCATATCCTGGTGGACGAATACCAGGATACCAATCACGCACAGTACGTTCTGGTGCGCGAACTCGTCGGCGTCGGAGCTTCGGACGTCGATCAGGTGCGGCCTGCGGAGCTGTGCGTGGTGGGTGACGCTGATCAGTCCATCTACGCCTTCCGGGGTGCGACGATCCGCAATATTGAGGACTTCGAACGGGACTTCCCCAGTGCCACAACGATTCTGCTCGAACAGAACTACCGCTCAACCCAAAATATTTTGTCGGCGGCCAACTCGGTGATTGCGCGCAATACGGGTCGGCGTGAGAAGAGGTTGTGGACAGACTCAGGCGACGGCGATCCGATCGTCGGCTACGTCGCCGACAACGAACACGACGAGGCCAGGTTTGTCGCAGGAGAGATCGACGCGCTGGCCGATCGTGGCGAAATCACCTACAACGACGTCGCGGTTTTCTACCGGACCAATAACTCGTCTCGGTCGGTGGAGGAGGTGTTCATTCGCGCCGGCATCCCATACAAGGTTGTCGGCGGCGTTCGGTTCTACGAGCGCAAGGAGATTCGCGATATCGTCGCCTACCTCCGGGTGCTGGACAACCCGGGCGACACGGTAAGCCTGCGGCGCATCCTCAACACCCCGCGCCGCGGCATCGGGGACCGCGCCGAGGCATGCGTCGCCGTGTACGCCGAAGGTGCCGGCGCTACTTTCGCCGACGCGCTTCGCGCCGCGGCCGACGGCAAGGTCGCTATGCTCAATTCTCGCTCGGAGAAGGCGATCGCGGGTTTCGTCGACCTGCTTGACGAGTTGCGCGGACGCCTTGATGACGAACTCGGCGACGTCGTCGAGGCGGTACTTGACCGCACCGGTTATCGCACCGAGTTGGAGTCGTCCAACGATCCGCAGGACCTGGCCAGGCTGGACAACCTCAACGAATTAGTCAGTGTCGCTCACGAATTCAGTATCGACCGGGCCAATGCCGCAGCGCTGGAGACCGAACTCGATATCGAAGACTCCGATGTTTCGCAGACCGGCATTTTGGCGGAATTTCTGGAAAGGGTGTCGCTGGTCGCCGACTCTGATGACCTGCCTGAGCATGACTCGGGTGTGGTCACCCTGATGACCTTGCACACTGCCAAGGGCCTGGAGTTCCCGGTCGTATTCGTCACCGGCTGGGAGGATGGCATGTTCCCCCATATGCGCTCACTCGGCGATCCGGTGGAACTCAGCGAGGAGCGCCGACTGGCCTACGTCGGAATCACCCGGGCACGTCAACGGCTGTATCTCAGCCGGGCCAAGGTGCGGTCATCATGGGGGCAGCCGATGCTCAACCCGGAGTCGCGCTTCCTGCGCGAGATTCCCGAGGACCTCATTGACTGGCGGCGCACGGACCCGGGTCCCGGTCCGGGACAGTCGTTCAGTGCACCGGTCGCAGGCCGGTTCGGCCCGCCGCGCCCGGCACCGACGAGTGCGGGCAAGCGCCCGCTGCTGGTGTTGGCGCAGGGTGATCGGGTCAATCACGACAAGTACGGACTCGGCCGCGTCGAAGAGGTGTCCGGTGCCGGGGAATCGGCGATGTCACTGATCGATTTCGGCAGTGCTGGCCGGGTGAAGCTGATGCACAATCACGCGCCGCTGCAGAAGCTTTAGAGCTGCGACGAGATTTCGACCGCTCTAGCCGACGTAGCCACCGATGGAAACTCCGCGGGCGGCGAGCCACGCCACCGGATCGGTGGCGTTGGTGCCTCCGAGCAATACCGAGAAGTGCAGATGCGGGCCCGTGGAGTTGCCCCGGGTACCGATGGTTGCTACCTGGTCGCCGGCGAACACCTGCTGGCCGACCTGAACAGTCCAGCTGTTGACGTGGCCGTAGCGCGTCACGGTGCCATCGGAGTGCCGGATCAGCACCCACGCGCCATACCCGGAATTCGTGGGCCCGGCCTCTTTGACGATGCCGTCGGAGGCGGCGTAGATCGGCGTCCCGATTGGGCCGGCCAAATCGACCCCATCGTGCAGGGCGCCCCAGCGGTAACCGAAGCCAGACGTGAAGAGGCCGCGGGTGGGCAGCACGAACAGTGGGCGCTGCAGCCGGGCATCCCGGACGGCACGCTCGGCGGCGTAGGCGACGCCCCTGGCAAGTTCCTCGGCGTGTACCGCCGCGTCGGCCACCGGCGTGACCGCGATCAACTGCACGCCGCGCGATTCGGCGCCCGGCATGCCTTCCATCGGGGCCCGTTCGGCGGCCAGCACTGTGCGGGTCGTGGTGACGACCTCGTGCGGGGCGGTCATGGTCGTGTAGGCGGCCGCGGCGGTCGCGCCGACAGCCATGGCCGCGATGAGCACGCGGCCCCGGGCGGCACTGGTCGGCTGGCGGCGATGCTGCGGCGTGCGGGGCAGGACATCGGTGTCCTCGGTGTTGGAGAACCTGGGCCGTTCGGCGCGGGCGATGATGGCGTCAGGCGTGAGGTCTGCCTCCGGCGCGTCCGCGACCTTGAGATTCGCGGCGTCCGGGGCTGAAACCGACCTAAGCTGAGTCAAAACCAAGTCCTTTAGTCCGTGACCAAAGCGTTATCTGGAACTCGAACGGTAACCAAAATGAGACCAAAGTGGCAAGCCGTCCGTTATTTCCGCGCACTTTTGTGACTTGAATCACCCCGGCAGACTGAGCGGGATTGCTTGGGGTGGGTGGGTCGAACAGGCACCTGGGCTGTATATACAGTTCCTCCCGAAGCGCTACGTCACACGACCCGACAGACAGTGGAGCCGATGGACCTTTTCGAGTACCAAGCCAAGGAGCTGTACACCAAACACCACGTCCCCACCACGCCGGGACGGGTCACCGAATCGGCCGACGGCGCCAAGGCAATCGCTGAGGAGATCGGTCGGCCGGTGATGGTTAAAGCCCAGGTCAAAGCCGGCGGGCGCGGGAAGGCCGGCGGCGTGAAGTACGCCGCGACACCGGAGGACGCCTACACCTACGCCCAGAACATTCTGGGTCTGGATATCAAGGGCCACATCGTGAAGAAGCTGCTGGTCGCCGAGGCCAGCGATATCGCTGAGGAGTACTACCTCTCCTTCCTGCTCGACCGGGCCAATCGGACCTATCTGGCGATGTGCTCGGTGGAGGGCGGTATCGAGATCGAGGAAGTGGCCGCCACGAAGCCGGACCGCCTCGCCAAAGTGCCTGTCAACGCAGTGCAGGGTGTCGACCTTGCGTTCGCCCGTTCGATCGCCGAGCAGGGCCACCTGCCCGCCGAGGTGCTCGACGCCGCGGCGGTGACTATCGCCAAACTCTGGGAGGTGTTTGTCGCCGAGGACGCCACCCTGGTCGAGGTCAACCCGCTGGTGCGCACACCCGACGATCAGATCCTCGCTCTGGACGGCAAGGTCACCTTGGATGGCAATGCCGATTTCCGGCACCCTGACCACGCCGCGTTCGAGGATGTCGACTCCACCGATCCCTTGGAGTTGAAGGCGAAACAAAACGACCTGAACTACGTCAAACTCGACGGTCAGGTCGGCGTGATTGGCAACGGTGCCGGCCTGGTGATGTCCACCCTGGACGTAGTCGCTTACGCCGGAGAGAAGCACGGCGGCGTCAAGCCGGCCAACTTCCTCGACATCGGTGGCGGCGCATCGGCTGAGGTGATGGCCGCCGGCCTTGATGTCATCCTCGGCGACAAACAGGTCAAGAGCGTGTTCGTCAATGTCTTCGGCGGAATCACCGCCTGCGACGCGGTGGCCAACGGCATTGTCAAGGCTCTACAGATGCTCGGTGCCGATGCCAACAAGCCGCTTGTGGTTCGCCTTGACGGCAACAACGTTGAGGAGGGCCGACGCATTCTCGCCGAGGCCAACCATCCATTGGTGACGCTCGCCGCGACCATGGATGAAGGCGCTGATAAAGCCGCAGAGTTCGCCGCCGCTGCCGGAAAGGACGCATAGTCGTGTCGATTTTTCTGAACTCCGACTCCAAGGTCATCGTCCAGGGCATCACCGGCGGTGAGGCAACCAAGCACACCGCGCTGATGCTCAAGGCCGGCACCCAGGTGGTCGGCGGCGTCAATGCCCGCAAGGCCGGCACGACGGTCACGCACAAAGACAAGAGCGGCAACGAGATTGAGATCCCGGTGTTCGGTTCGGTCGCCGAGGCCATGGAGAAGACCGGCGCCGACGTCTCGATCGCTTTTGTCCCGCCGAAGTTCGCCAAGGACGCCATCGTCGAGGCCATCGACGCGCAGATACCGCTTCTGGTGGTCATCACCGAGGGAATCCCGGTGCAGGACACCGCTTATGCCTGGGCTTACAACCTCGACAGGGGGAACAAGACCCGGATCATCGGCCCCAACTGCCCGGGCATCATCACACCCGGCGAGGCGCTCGTCGGCATCACACCGGCGACCATCACCGGTAAAGGCCCCATCGGTCTGGTGTCGAAGTCCGGGACGCTGACCTACCAGATGATGTACGAGCTCCGCGACTTCGGTTTCTCCACGGCCATCGGGATCGGCGGCGACCCGGTGATCGGCACCACCCACATCGACGCCATCGCGGCGTTCGAGCAAGATCCCGAGACAAAGCTCATCGTGATGATCGGTGAGATCGGCGGCGACGCCGAGGAGCGCGCTGCCGATTACATCAAGGCCAACGTCACCAAGCCGGTCGTCGGCTACGTCGCCGGCTTCACCGCACCGGAGGGTAAGACCATGGGTCACGCGGGCGCCATCGTATCCGGCTCGTCGGGAACCGCCGCGGCCAAGCAGGAGGCCCTCGAAGCGGCCGGGGTTAAGGTCGGCAAGACGCCGTCGGCGACCGCGGCTCTGGCCCGGGAGATCCTCCAGGGTCTATGACGCACAGCGTGCGGTGCCTGCGAACGTGGTGAATCCACGCACGCCGATCCTCGTCGGAGTTGGGCAGTTCACCGAACGCATCGACGACGATGGCTACCGGGGCATGTCGTCGGTGGAGTTGGCGACTGCTGCGGCATCGGCGGCACTTGCCGATACCGGTGCCGATCCGGCCGCTGTCGCGGGCGCCATTGACACCGTCGTCGGCATCCGGCAGTTCGAGATCTCCGGTCGGGGCATGGCGACGCTGGGATGTTCCACGAACTATCCGCGTTCGGTTGCCCAGCGCATCGGAGCCGCACCGGCGCGGGCGGTGCTGGAACCAATCGGCGGCCAAGGACCCCAACACGTGATCACCGAGTTCGCCGCGGCGATCGCTGCGGGTGAGTCCGACGTCGTCATGGTGTTCGGCTCCGAGAACGGTTCCACGCTGCGGTCATTCGCAAAGGCCGGGCCGGACAAGCCGGACCACTCCGAAACCGTCGACGGTCAACTCGAGGACCGCGGCTACGGATATGAGGGATTGTTCAACGACTACACCGTTGCGCACGGACTGGTGGGAGCGCCCGCCCAGTACGGGCTTCTGGAGAATGCGCGCCGCGGCCGGGTGGGATTGAGCACGCCCGACTACCGGCGGGCGATGGCCGAACTGTTCGCCCCGTTCACCACAGTTGCTGCTAGAAACCCGTACGCGTCCTCACCGGTGGCGCGCACCGTCGAGGAGATCCGCACGGTGAGTGCCGATAACCGGATGATCTGCGATCCGTATCCGCGACTACTGGTGGCACGCGATCAGGTGAATCAGGGCGCCGCCGCGGTGCTGATGTCGGTCGAAGCCGCACGCCGACTCGGGGTGCCCGAGCGCAAGTGGGTCTACCTGCGCGGGCACGCCGATGTGGTGGACCAGCCTTTACTGGACCGCGCCGACCTCAGCTACAACTCGGCCTCGATCCTCGCAGTGCAGGAGGCACTTGCGGTGGCGGGCGTTGGCATCGACGACATCAAAACCTTCGACCTCTACAGCTGCTTCCCGGTGCCGGTGTTCAACTTCTGTGACGGGATGCACCTGGCCATCGATGACCCTCGCGGACTGACACTCACCGGTGGACTGCCGTACTTCGGCGGGCCCGGCAATGGTTATTCCCTGCATGGAATCGTCGAGACGGTTGGCGAGATGCGTTCCACACCAGGAGCGTTCGGTCTGGTCGCCGCGAATGGCGGCATCATGAGTAAGTATTCGGTGGGGGTGTACTCCACGGATGCGGCCGAATGGAAGGCCGACGACAGCGCACGGTTGCGCGCCTCCGTCGCAGCCCGCCCCGCAGTGCCGATCTCAGAACATCCGGACGGGGCCGCCACCATCGAGACCTACACCGTTCGGTACGACTGGCCGGCGCGCACCGGCATCATCATCGGCCGACTCGACTCCGACGACAGCCGATTCATGGCGCTGACGGATGACCCCGAACTTCTCGAGCTTCTCACCGAAGGTGAGCCCTTGGGTGCCGGCATCCGGGTTCGGCCACAGGACGAGGTGAACCGGGCCGCGCTGGCCTGAGCCGCTTAGAACGATGACGCCAGCGCAGACGTGAACTCGGTGCAGAACCAGTCGACGTCGGAACGCGAGAACACCAGTGGCGGGCGGATTTTCAGAACGCTGCCGTCGTGTCCGCACACCGAGATCAGCACTCGGCGTTCACGCATGGCGTTGACGAGGGTCTTGGCCCCGGCCCGGTCCGGGTCGCCCGAGTCGGTAATCACCTCAACACCGATGTATAGACCGGTCCCGCGGACCTCGCCGATGCGCGGATGTCCCATGGTCACCGAGATCAGTTCGTCGCGCAGCACCCGGCCGACGTGGGCGGCGTTGGCAATCAACTTCTCATCCTCGATCACATCGAGCACCGCGGCGGCCGCTGCGATGGTCACCGGGTTCCCGCCGAAGGTGTTGAAATACGCCACGCCGTCGCCGAAGGATGCCAAGACATCGGACCGGGCCGCCACGGCGGCGATGGGTATGCCGTTGCCCATCGGCTTGCCCATCGTGACGATGTCGGGCACTACGCCATGGCGATCAAAGCCCCACATTGACTCTCCGGTACGGCCGAAGCCCGGTTGGACCTCATCGGCGATGAATACCCCGCCCGCGCGGCGCACCGCCGCCACGGCCGGCGACAGAACCGATGGATCGGGGTAGATGCCGTCGGAGGAGAAGATGGTGTCAACGATCAACGCACTCAGGCCGATTCCGGCGGCGTCCAGATCGGCGATCGCAGCGGTGACGTCGGCGGCGAACCGGGCGGCGAGTTCACCGGCAGGAATGCGGTAGCTGTCCGGCGGGTCGACCACACGTACGTGAGCTCCGATCGATGTCTCACCTCCGATAGACGGCGAGATGGCCGTCACCGCGGCGGTATTGCCGTGGTAGGCATCCCTGGTGATCACCACACCCGCGGCGCCGGTGTGCATTTCGGCGATGCGCAGTGCCAGATCGTTGACCTCGGAACCCGTGCAGGCGTACATCACCCGGTCCACCTGCTCAGGCAGGGTGACGAGAAGCCGTTCGCTGTAGTCGATGATCCCGCTGTGGAGATAGCGGGTGTGAGTGTTGAGCGTCGCAAGCTGGCGGCTGACGGCCTGCACCACATGCGGATGGCAGTGGCCGACACTGGTGACGTTGTTGTAGGCATCCAGGAAGCAGGCGCCGTCGACGTCGTAGAGCTTGGTGCCGACTCCGCGGACCAGGTGAATGGGCCGGTCGTAGAACAGCCGATAGGACGGTCCTAGGAGATGGTCGCGCGCGGCAATTAAGGATCCGGTCGCCGGATCAACGGCATGGTCCGGGGAGTAGCTGTTGGAGTCCATGATGTTCGAGAAACCCACGCGCCACCCCTTCCGTGCGTAACACCGCGGTAAAGCTTGATCGTTTCGGTCTGCCGCTCACGTGGTTGTAGTTCAGACTCGGTGCATGCCGGGACTGCCCTCGAATCATATGGCGTTCGCGCGGGCGTCGCTGGCCGCCTACGGACGTGCGTCCGATTCGGCGCTGCGGCTGCTCAGTCTCTCCGAGAACGCCACGTATCTCGTTGAGGGTGGCGAGCCGATGGTGCTGCGGGTGCATCGGCCCGGCTACCACTCGTTGGACGCAATCCGCTCGGAGCTGACGTGGATGAAGGCACTGCGAACTGAGACGCCCGTCGCCACACCCGAACTCATCCGCGCACAAGACGGCAGTGACGTGGTGGCAGCCGAGGTCGACGGTTCGGTACTGCATGTCGACGCGGTCAGCTACGTACCGGGTTGCACGGCTGAGGAGGATCCCGATGCCGTTGGGTTTGACGAGTTGGGTCGCTTGACGGCGATCATGCACGACCACGCCCGGCACTGGACGGTGCCGGCCGGTTTCACGCGGTTCCGGTGGGATCTCGAGACCATTCTCGGGCCGCAGGCACGGTGGGGGAACTGGCGCTTAGCGCCCGGGCTCACCGAGCAGGACCGGGATTGGATCGACCGTGCCGCTGCGGATATCAGCGAACGATTGACGGAATTCGGCTGCGAGACAGATCGATTCGGGCTCGTCCATGCCGATCTGCGGTTGGCGAACCTGATGATTGATCCCTCTGATCCGAACAGTGGGATCACCGTGATCGACTTTGACGACTGCGGATGGTCCTGGTATCTCGCCGACCTGGGTGCGGCCGTCTCGTTCATCGAGGACCTCCCGGCCGGCGAGCGGATCATCTCCGAGTGGCTGACCGGCTATTCCGACATCGGCACCATCGCGCCGGATCATTTGGAGTTGATACCGGCATTCGTCATGATGCGCCGCATCATGCTCACGGCGTGGATCGCCTCGCATTTCGACGCCGACGCCGCGATCGGCGTCGGCGAGGACTTCGCCCCCAACACCGCCCGGCTTGCCGAGCGGTACCTCCAGGACCGTTCGTGGTTGCGCGAGGCGATCTTCGGATCGCGACACTGAAAACGAAAAGGGACACCACATGTTCGATTTGAGTTCAACCTCGGTTCTGGTGACCGGCGGGAGCAAGGGCATCGGCCGGGGGATCGCCTCGGTGTTCGCCGCCGCGGGTGCCAATGTGGCGATCGCAGCCCGATCGGCTGCGGAGATTGACGCCGCTGTCGCTGATCTGAACACCAAGGGCTCCGGGAAGGTCCTCGGAGTACCCACTGATGTATCCGATCCGGACTCGTGCGCCGCCCTCGCCGCCGCCGTCGTGGCTGATTTCGGCGGGCTGGACGTGGTGTGTGCCAACGCCGGTATCTTCCCCGAGGCGCCGCTGGCGACGATGACGGCGGCTCAGTTGGCCGAGGTGCTCGACGTCAATGTCAAGGGCACTATCTACACGGTGCAGGCCTGCCTGGACGCGCTGACGGAGTCGGGTCGCGGCCGGGTGATTCTGACCTCGTCGATCACCGGTCCGATCACCGGATTCCCGGGTTGGTCGCACTACGGGGCATCGAAGGCGGCGCAACTTGGCTTCATGCGCACCGCAGCCATCGAACTCGCACCGCGGCGTATCACCGTCAACGCGGTGCTGCCGGGCAATATCTTCACCGAAGGCCTCGCTGATATGGGCGAGGACTACATCGCCGGCATGGTCCGCGCGATCCCGGCCGGGGTGCTGGGCACACCCGAGGACATCGGTTACCTGGCGGCATTCTTCGCCACCGTCGAGGCGGGCTACATCACCGGACAGGCCATCGCCGTCGACGGTGGGCAGGTACTGCCCGAATCACCCGCCGCGGTCAACCCGTAGCTGTCATGCCATCGTGGCGAGCTTGCCGGCGAGGCGTTCCACATAGGCGGCGACCTCGTCGGTCGACTTGTCGGGGAGTCCGAACAGAACCTCGGTGACCCCGATCTGCCGCCAATGCGCAAGCTTCTCGGCCACCGGTTTGAAGTCCAGCGCGACGATCTGCGGGGCGCCCTCGCGACCGGCTTCGGCCCAGGACCGCTTGAGCACCTTCACCGGTTCGTCGATGTCGAAATCGCGCGGGGTGGTGATCCAGCCATCGGCCGAACGCGCGATCCACGCGAAGTTCTTCTCGGTGCCGGCCGCCCCGACGAGAACCGGAATGTGCGCTTGCACCGGTTTGGGCCAGGCCCAACTCGGTCCGAAGTTGACGAACTCGCCTTCAAATGAGGCCTCTTCACTAGTCCAGAGTTCACGCATGGCCTCGATGTACTCCCGCAGCATGGTCCGGCGCCGGCCGGGTGGAACCTTGTGGTCGGCGAGTTCGTCGGTGTTCCAACCGAACCCGACGCCGACGCTGACCCGGCCTCCGGACAAATGATCGAGGGTGGCAATCGTCTTAGCCAAGCTGATCGGGTCGTGTTCGACGGGCAGTGCGACGGCCGTGGATAGCCGGACCCTGGAGGTGACGGCCGCCGCGGTGGCCAGACTGACCCATGGGTCCAGCGTGCGCATGTATCGGTCGTCGGGCAGTGATTCGTCGCCGGTCGTCGGGTGCGCGGCCTCCCGCTTCACTGGGATGTGGGTGTGCTCGGGCACGTAGAAGGTCGCGAAGCCGTGATCATCGGCGAGCTTCGCAGCCGCCGCCGGGGTGATTCCGCGATCGCTGGTGAAAAGGACAAGCCCGTAATCCATCCACAGATTAGAACGTGTTGCAGTACTGGGGGCAAGCTGCGGCCTGCGCTGACACGCCTGCGGTCGGCCGCAGGCGGTCGGTAGTGCGATAGCGTTAGTCCATGACCTACCCACCCACCAACCCCGGCTACCCGTCGCCACAGCAGCCAGGCGGCTACGGTGCTCCCGCTGCGCCCGCGTACCCGGCGCCGATGGTCGGGCCCAGCAGGTTGCCGATGTACTTGACCGCGGCTGTGGTGGCGCTGGGTCTGGCCGCCTACCTGGCCAGCTTCGGTCCGCTGTTGAGCATCAACACCAGTGCCGGCCCGTTCGGCGGAGCCGAGTTCACCGCCAGCGGCCTGAGCTACTGGACCGTCGCCGCACTGCTCGCTGCCCTGCTGGCCGCGGTAGGCCTACTGCCCAAGTCCACGAATTACTCCGCTGTGGTCGCGGTGACCGCGGTGCTGGGCGTGTTGCTGGTCCTCGGTCAGGTCTTTAACCGACCGAAGGGATTCTCGATCGGTTGGGCGCTGTGGCTGGTGCTGGCCTTCACCCTGTTGCAGGCGATCGCGGCCGTGGCCGCACTGCTGTACGAGGTCGGCGTTCTCACGCTGCCGGCGCCGCGTCCCCGTTACGAACAGTACGGGCAGTACGGGCCGCCGCCCGGTGGATATTACGGACAGCCGGGCGGGCAGGGTCCGGCGCAGCGGCCCGGGTATCCGGCGCCATATCCGGGCGGCTACCCGACCGGACCGGTGACAGGTGGGCCAGGTGGGTATGCCCCCCTCGACGGCCCGGTAGATAACTCACCGGAGACCCCGCCCACCGGGTTCGCCAGCTATCCGGCGCCGACTGCGGCGGTCTCGAGCCAACCGCCGCCGTCCTCAGAGCCGCCGTCGGGTCCGACGTCGTCGTCCTGACCTAGCGCCGCACGCCACTCGCCTGAAACCGCGCGACGCGTGAGACCGAACCAGGGCAGCCTGCCGACGGCGGCCGGCCCCCCACAGCCCCGAGACCTGGTTCGGGTGGCCTTCGGCCCGTCGCTGTTGGCGCTGGTCGTCATCGCCGCGGTGACACTGGTCCAACTCGTCGTCGCCAATAGCGATCTGATCGGAACTCTGGGTGCGGTTGCCAGCATGTGGTTGGCGGTGCATCTGGTGCCGGTTTCGATCGGCGGGCAGCAGTTGGGTGTGTTGCCGCTGGCGCCGGCCGCGCTGATGGTCTGGGCGACTGCGCGTGGCACTGCGCAGATCACCCCGCAGCGCGGATCGTGGTTCGTCCTGCGCTGGATTGTCGGATCCGCGCTCGGCGGACCGCTTCTCATCGCGGCGATCGCACTTGCCGTCGTGCACGACGCAGCGTCAATCCTTACCGTGTTGCAGACGCCAAATGCGCTGCGCGCCTTCGCCGGAGTGCTTGCGGTGCACGGACTCGGCACGTTGATCGGGGTCGGTTCGAGGGTGGGTCGTCGCGAGTTGGCGAGGCTGGGACTGCCGAGTTGGCTGACCGACACGGTGCGCCCTGCGATTGTGGGGATCGTCGCGCTGCTGGCGCTCTCGTGCGCGGTCGTCGCGGCGTCACTGGTGGTGCATTGGGGGACGATGCATGAACTGTTCGGTATCACCGACTCGTTCTTCGGCCAGCTGAGCCTGACCCTGATGTCACTGCTGTACCTGCCCAACGTGGTGGTCGGTGCGGCCGCTATCGCGGTGGGCTCCAGCGCCCATATCGGCTTCGCGACGTTCAGCGCCTTCACCGTGTTCGGTGGCGATATCCCGGCGCTGCCGATCCTGGCTGCCGCCCCCACTCCGCCCCTGGGCCCGGTGTGGGTGGCCCTGTTGATCATCGGTGCGGCCGCGGGTGTGGCGATCGGCCAGCAGTGTGCGCTACGGCCACTGCCGCTTCCGACGGCGTTCGCCAAACTCGCGGTGGCCACACTGCTGGCGGCGATAAGCCTGGCTCTGCTGGGCGCCGCCGCCGGTGGCGAGTTAGGTAACTTCGGCCACGTCGGCGTCGATCAGTCGACGTTCGCGCCCGGAGTGTTCCTCTGCTTCTTCGTCATAGGCGGTCTGACCGTGGTGATGGCCGGCGGGGTCAGCCCCCGGCCCAGGCAGGTGGTGCGCCCGGTGGAAGCCGTACCGGTGCCGACGGACGAACCGTCCGAGCCGATGACCGAACCGCTGGACTTCGGAGGCGAGCGGGCGACCACGGCGGAAAATGACGAGCAATTCCGTCGTGAGCGCACATTCGACGAACCTGAATCCGATGCTGCCGCCAATCCTGACCCTAATCCCGAGCCCGATGTCGAGCCCGAATCCGAGCCCGAACCTGAGCCTGAACCCGGCCCGCCGCCGCCCCCGGTGAAGCCGGCGCCAGACGTCGAGGATGTGGAGGATCTGATGTTCGTCGACGACGATATCGAGACGGGTCGCCGACCGCGCCGACCCCAACCGCCTGCCGGCACCGGTTAACGCGCCCCGCTAGGCTCATCTCCGTGCCAGAACCGATCTGCGTGCCGCCGAGTGCACCGGCGCGACTGGTGGTGCTGGCCTCCGGGACCGGGTCGCTGCTGCAGTCGCTGATTGAGGCCGCCGTCGGCGACTATCCGGCTCGGGTCGTCGCCGTCGGAGTCGACCGTGATTGCTCGGCCGAGCACATCGCGGCCGCCGCGCAGATCCCGTCTTACCGCGTACGGCTCGGGGATTACCCGGACCGCTGCGGCTGGGACTCCGCGCTGACCGCGGCCACCGGAGAGCACGCACCCGACCTGATCGTGTCGGCCGGTTTCATGAAAATACTTGGACCGGTGTTCCTTTCGCGTTTCCTGGGTCGGGTGGTCAACACGCATCCGGCGCTGCTGCCTGCCTTTCCGGGAGCGCATGCGGTTCCCGAAGCGCTCGATTACGGCGTCCGGGTCACCGGTTGCACGGTCCACCTGGTGGACGCCGGCGTGGATACCGGGCCGATTCTGGCTCAGCGCGCGGTCGAGGTTCGCGACGGCGATGATGAACAGCAACTGCACGAACGCATCAAGGTGGTCGAGCGACGACTGCTGGTGGACGTGCTGGCCGCACTGGCGACGTGCGGTGTGGTCTGGACTGGACGAAAGGCGACCCTGGGAATGATGCAATCGTGACGGCGCAGACGTTGATCGGGCGCAGGCCCGTCCGACGGGCACTGATCAGTGTCTATGACAAGAGTGGGCTCATCCCGCTCGCCGCGGGCCTGCACGAAGCGGGGGTGGAACTGGTCTCCACCGGTTCGACCGCGAAAACGATTGCTGGCAAAGGGATTCCGGTGACTCCGGTCGAGTCCGTCACAGGTTTCCCCGAGATACTCGACGGGCGCGTGAAGACACTGCATCCCCATGTTCACGCCGGGTTGCTGGCTGACACCCGCAACCCCGATCACGTCGCCGCGCTTGAGCGCCTGAGGATCGAACCCTTCGACCTCGTCGTGGTCAACCTGTATCCGTTCAGCGAGACGGTGGACTCCGGTGCCGAGATCGACGAGTGCGTCGAACAGATCGACATCGGCGGCCCGTCAATGGTGCGCGCAGCCGCCAAGAACCACGCCAGCGTCGCCGTGGTGGTGGAACCGCTCGGCTATGACGGTGTGCTGGCCGCCGTGCGTGGCGGAGGGTTCACGCTCGATGAGCGGAAGAAGTTGGCGTCGTTGGCGTTTCGGCACACCGCGGAATACGACGTCGCAGTGGCGGGCTGGATGGAATCCACGCTGGCCCCGGAGCAGGGGAGCGCTCCGGCGTTCCTACCGCCCTGGGTCGGTCGCTCGTGGCGGCGAACCTCGGTGCTGCGTTACGGCGAGAATCCGCATCAGCAGGCCGCGCTCTACACCGACAATGTCGGCTGGCCGGGTCTGGCTCAGGCTGAGCAACTCCACGGAAAAGAGATGAGCTACAACAACTTCACCGACGCTGACGCGGCATGGCGTGCAGCATTTGATCACCAGCAGATCTGCGTGGCCATCATCAAACACGCCAACCCGTGTGGGATCGCGGTATCGCACGCGTCGGTGGCCGACGCACACCGCAAGGCGCACGAGTGCGATCCACTGAGCGCGTTCGGCGGCGTTATCGCCGCCAACACCGAAGTGACTGTCGAGATGGCACAGCAGGTTTCGGAGATCTTCACCGAGGTGATCATCGCGCCAGCCTACGAAGAAGGAGCGGTCGCGATCCTGGCCGGCAAGAAGAACATCCGGGTGCTTGTTGCCGGGGAACCCGAGATCGGCGGGGTGGAGATCCGCCAGATCGGCGGTGGCCTGCTGATGCAGGAGCGCGACGCCATCGACGCGCCCGGTGACGACCCTTCCACCTGGACGCTGGCGACCGGCGCAGCAGTCGATGAAGCCACCCTGGCCGACCTGAGCTTCGCCTGGCGCACCTGCCGCGCGGTGAAGTCGAACGCGATCGTCATCGCTGCCGACGGTGCCACCGTCGGCGTCGGGATGGGACAGGTGAACCGGGTTGACGCGGCCCGGCTCGCGGTCGAACGCGGTGGCGACCGGGTGCGCGGCGCGGTTGCCGCATCCGATGCCTTCTTCCCGTTCCCCGACGGTCTGCAGACCCTGACCGGCGCCGGGGTGCGGGCCGTCGTGCACCCGGGCGGGTCGGTGCGCGATGACGAGGTGACCGCCGCGGCCGCCGCTGCCGGTATCTCGCTGTACCTCACCGGTGCACGGCACTTCGCCCACTGAATTTCTGCGCTGAGCAGACGCAAAAGTCCCGTTTGCGCGGCGTGTCGGGGTGACTTTGCGTCTGCTCGCGAATGATGGCGGAGCCCGTAATGCATCGGTCACCGGGACTCGCGGCGTCGCGACCCGCTGACCGTCTAGCGTGGGGGGCGTGACTGCACCCCGTACCGGCTCCGAAGACCTCCCCCGCACACTCGGCGAGTTGCGCGCCTCCGGGCACCGCGAACGCAGCGTCAAGCAAGAGATCAGGGAGAACCTGCTGGCAGCCCTGGCTGCCGGGGACGACATCTGGCCCGGAATCTTCGGATTCGAAGACACCGTTCTGCCGCAACTCGAGCGCGCGCTGATCGCCGGCCATGACTTTGTCCTTCTGGGCGAACGCGGTCAGGGCAAGACCCGGCTGTTGCGCTCGCTGGCCAACCTTCTCGATGAATGGACGCCGGTGATCGCCGGCGCCGAACTCGGCGAGCATCCCTACACACCCATCACGCCGGAGTCGATCCGCCGGGCCGGCGAACTCGGCGACGCGCTGCCGGTGGCGTGGCGACACCGCAGCGAGCGCTACACCGAGAAGCTGGCCACCCCGGACACCAGCGTGGCCGACCTCGTCGGTGATATCGATCCGATTAAGGTGGCAGAGGGCCGCACCCTCGGCGATCCCGAGACCATCGCCTACGGACTCGTCCCTCGCGCGCACCGCGGCATCGTCGCGGTCAACGAACTACCCGACCTCGCCGAGCGCATCCAGGTGTCCATGCTCAACGTCATGGAGGAGCGCGATATCCAGGTCCGTGGCTACACGCTGCGGCTGCCGCTTGACGTCCTCGTCGTCGCCAGCGCCAACCCGGAGGACTACACCAATCGCGGCCGCATCATCACCCCGCTCAAGGATCGCTTCGGCGCTGAGATCCGCACCCACTATCCGCGGGAACTCGACGCCGAGGTCGGCGTCATCAGCCAGGAGGCGCACCTGACCGCGAAAGTGCCGGACTATCTGCTGCAGATCGTCGCCCGCTTCGCCCGCTATCTGCGCGAGTCCAACTCTGTGGATCAGCGTTCCGGGGTGTCGGCGCGCTTCGCCATCGCGGCGGCCGAGACGGTGGCGGCCTCAGCTCGTCACCGCGGTGCGTTACTCGGCGAGGAGGAGCCGGTGGCCCGGGTGGTCGATCTGGGCACCGTGATCGATGTTCTGCGGGGCAAGCTCGAGTTCGAGTCCGGCGAAGAGGGCCGCGAACTCGCGGTGCTGGAACACCTGCTGCGCCGCGCCACCGCCGACACCGCGCAGAAGGCACTCGGCGGCATCGACGTCGGACCATTGCTTGCCGCCGTTGAGGGCGGCTCGGCAGTGACGACGGGCGAGCAGGTGCCGGCCAAGGACGTCCTGGCGGCGCTGCCGGGCCTTGCCGTGGTCGACAAGATCGCCGAACGCCTGAATGCCACTACCGACGGAGAACGCGCCGCCGCATTGGAGTTGGCGCTCGAAGCGCTGTACCTGGCCAAGAAGATCGACAAGAACACCGCCGAGGGCGAAACCGTTTATGGCTAGCTCGAAACGTCCGCACGGACACGACTCCCGGTACTCGGCCTATACCGGGGGCCCGGATCCGCTGGCTCCCCCGGTGGATCTGCGCGAGGCCCTCGAACAGATCGGCCAGGACGTCATGGAGGGCACCTCCCCGCGTCGGGCACTGGCCGAGTTACTGCGCCGCGGCAACAAGAACATGAGAGGCGCCGACCGGCTTGCCGCCGAGGTCAATCGCAGGCGGCGAGAACTGTTGTCGCGCAACAACCTCGACGGCACACTGCAGGAGATCAAGAAACTACTCGACGAAGCCGTGCTTGCCGAGCGCAAAGAACTGGCCCGAGCCCTCGATGATGACGCGCGCTTCCAGGAGATGCAGATCGAATCGCTGCCGCCGTCACCGGCCAAGGCCGTACAGGAGCTCTCGGAATATCAGTGGCGCAGCGACGAAGCCAGGCAGAAGTACGAACAGATCAAGGATTTGCTCGGCCGGGAGATGCTCGACCAGCGTTTCGCCGGAATGAAGCAGGCACTCGAGAACGCCAGTGACGAAGACCGTCAGGCGGTCAACGAGATGCTCGATGACCTCAACGATCTGCTGGACAAACATGCCAGCGGCGAGGACACCCAGGACGACTTCGAAAACTTCATGGCCAAGCACGGCCAGTACTTCCCGGAAAACCCCCGCAACGTCGATGAGCTATTGGACTCCCTGGCGAAGCGGGCTGCAGCCGCGCAGCGCTTTCGCAACAGCCTGACGCCGGAGCAGCGCGCCGAGTTGGATGCGTTGGCGCAGCAGGCTTTCGGCTCGCCGCAGTTGATGAACGCGCTGAGTCGGCTTGACGGCCACCTGCAGGCGGCCCGGCCGGGGGAGGACTGGAACGGTTCATCGGAATTCTCCGGAGACAACCCGCTGGGAATGGGCCAGGGTGCGCAGGCGCTGGCCGATATCGGTGAACTTGAGCAGTTGGCCGAACAGCTTTCGCAGAGCTACTCCGGCGCCACGATGGATGACGTCGACCTCGATGCACTGGCCCGCCAACTCGGCGACGAGGCGGCCGTTGACGCCCGCACGCTAGCCGAGTTGGAACGAGCGCTGATGAATCAGGGCTTCCTTGATCGCGGCTCCGACGGCCAGTGGCGGCTGTCTCCGAAGGCCATGCGCCAACTCGGGCAGGCCGCGCTTCGCGATGTGGCCCAACAGCTTTCGGGTCGGCACGGCGAAAGGGAAACCCGTCGCTCCGGGGCTGCCGGTGAGTTGACCGGAGCGACCCGCCCCTGGGCGTTCGGTGACACCGAGCCGTGGAACGTCACCCGAACCATTACCAATGCCGTCCTGCGCCGCGCTGGCAGCGAGTCGGACGGTCCGATTCGGATCGCCGTCGATGACGTCGAGGTCTCCGACACCGAGACGCGTAGTCAGGCCGTGGTGGCGCTCCTGGTCGACACCTCGTTTTCGATGGTGATGGAGAACCGGTGGCTGCCGATGAAGCGGACTGCACTGGCGGTCAGTCATCTGGTGAGCACGAGGTTTCGCTCGGACGCCTTACAGATAATCGCCTTCGGCCGGCATGCCCGCACGGTGAGTGTGGCCGAGCTAACCGGTCTGGAGGGCGTCTACGAGCAGGGCACTAATCTGCACCACGCGCTGGCACTTGCGAGCCGGCACCTGCGTCGGCATCCCAACGCCCAACCGGTGGTGCTGGTGGTCACCGATGGTGAGCCGACCGCGCACCTGGAGAACTACGGGAGTGACGGAACCTCGGTGTTCTTCGACTATCCGCCGCACCCCCGGACGATCGCGAACACCGTGCGGGGTTTCGACGAAATTGCCCGACTGGGCGCCCAGGTGACGATCTTCCGACTGGGCGACGACCCGGGGCTCGCGCGGTTCATCGACCAGATAGCCCGACGCGTGGAGGGTCGCGTGGTGGTTCCCGAACTCGACGGCCTGGGAGCGGCGGTGGTCGGGGATTACCTGCGCTCACGACGCCGCCGGCGGTGAGGGCTTTCGGGTGCGGACGTCGGCAGCAGATCGGTCGAATCGACCCGCGCAGGAGCATGTGGTTGCTCAGCTCATGTTATCTGTCCGTTATCGCGTGGTCACGGTGACTCAGGCCAGGGATCCACGTTTGCTGGTGGGCTAACCTGGCGGTTGGGAATTTCGCTTAGAGCTGAGGTGGATTCCCGGATCTCTGGCAAACATTTTCGAGGTCCGTCAACCCTGAGGGCAAACTGAGAAACTGGTTAGTAACAGCTGTTAGACAATGGTCAGCAACATCCGGATCCCAGTTCGACGGCAAATCTCACGGGTCCGTTTGCCGTATGGCAAACCTGCCCGTACTATTGAGTCGTTGACTTAAGATATCTGTCAGCAAACCGACGAGTTCGCTGCGAACTGGCGCGAACCACAGACAAAAGGGGTACCAGCACCATGGCGACTCGTACCAAGCCTCTAATCACGGCCGCGGCACTCGCCAGCGCCGCCGCGATCGCCGTCGCTTCTCCGGCTATCGCGCCCAACCTCACCCCCGCCCCGACCGCACTCTCTGCGGCACAGGTGGAACTGACCACGTTCTCGGATCTGCTCTCGATCACCCCGGCGGATTGGGGCAACTACTTCTTCGTCGGTTGGGGCGGCGCCATCGGCGCGAACCAGAGCACCCCCGTGGCCCACCCGGACAATTGGTGGGCACCGAACTGCAACTTCGACTGCACCATTCCCGGTCCCTCCGGCCTGATCTACCTGGCTTTGGACGCCCTGATCAACGGCAACGGAGCCGGAATTTCGAACGTCGGCGGAATTCTGCAGGACCCGACCGAGCCGTACCAGCCGGATCCGACCAAGGATAAGTACAACCCCTATACGACGAAGCCGTGGGGCACCTCAGCAATCAACTACCTCTACGAGGGCGGCATCACCTCCGCAATCCAGTACATCCTGCAGAGGCCGTTCGACGCCGGGGCTCCCCTGGCGAACTCGGTGATCTTCGACGCTATCGATGTGCTGTTCCAGGGCGGTACCGCGTTGACGAATCTCTACTACCAGGCGCTGTCGACGATCGCAGTGCTGGCCAATAACATTCCGCTCATCGGCGAGTACATTTACCGCGGAATCGGCTCCTACATCGGGCCCGCATTCCAGACCGTGGACTCTGTTTATGACTACAGCAACATCGCCGGCTTATCGCCGGGGGTCTTGCGTT
>Ga0114959_10000904_pt1 | contig 27376 bp, 23 predicted proteins | sample C_130625_EF_Meta_FD_87317 | JGI IMG/M metagenome (GOLD analysis project Ga0114959, IMG submission 87317) | Freshwater microbial communities from Lake Croche, Canada to study carbon cycling - C_130625_EF_MetaG | ecosystem: Environmental > Aquatic > Freshwater > Lake | place: Lake Croche, Canada... | reverse complement strand
ATGAAAAACAAAAATATAACTCCTTCAAAACCACTAAATCTCCTTACCAGATTATTTCCAAATTTGTAAAATCATTTTCGGTGAATAAGATTGTTTTTGAAAATATTAATTTCACTTATTCCAATTTGGGAAGTCGTCATAAACCACAAATTAGTCGGGTCGAAAACCTTGATTTAGAAGTATCTGACCTCTTAATTGACTCCGTTTCGGGTCAAGACAAAAAGCGATCTTATTATACAAAAGAATGTATCTTTAGTTTGAAAAAAATACAAATTCCTTCGCAAGATTCTCTAAATACTATGAAAATAAAAGAATTATTATTTTCGACAAAAACCCATTCCCTTTCCGTAAAAAACATGGTGTTACAACCTTGTTTTAAACCAATGGAATATAGTGTTCATACCAATGGCGACGACAGAATTGGCCTAGTTTTTAATAATATTACCCTAAAAGAAATAAATATCGAAAAACTCTTTGAGGAGAAAAAAATTTACGCAAAATCTCTTCAAATCAATCAAGGGAATGTAACCGTTTTTACCGATTCTAGAATATTTAATTCGCCTCCAAAGTCACCGTATCGCCCTTTCCCGCACGAAGCATTTAAAGATTGGGGATTGAAATTTATGATTGATACGGTTAAGATGAAAAATTTTAGTATCACTTATTCTGAATATAATCCTGATACGAAATCGGTCGAAAATGTTATTTTTAAGCAAGTAACGGGTGATATTAAAAATCTTACCAACGACACCATTCCACTAAAAGTTAACCCCCATTGTTTGGTAACTTTCAATGGATATTTGATGAATAAAGGGGCCATAATCTTACATTTTGATTTTAATTTATCAGCTCCCAGAGGCGATTTTTTATTCAATGGCAATGTCAAGAAAATGGAAATTGCCGAGCTGAACCAAGTAACGGCTTCTTTGGGTTTTGTAAAAGCAGAAAAAGGAATTTTGAATCAATTTACCTGTATTATTAAAGGTAATAGATACACTCTCAAGGGTTCGGCAACCATGCTTTATGAAGATTTGAATATCACGATTTTGAAAAAAGGCGAAGAAAAGGGCTTGAAAAAGCGAAAGTTATGGTCATTTTTTGCCAATACTTTTGTGATAAAAGACAGTAATCCAATGGGGAAAGAACCCGTTAGAATATCGAACATTCGTTACAAGAGAATTCCTTCAAAACCATTTTTCTTTACACTTTGGAAAGGAATTTTATCAGGAATAACTAAATCGGTAATGAAATGAAACATTGGCAGTTTGTAGGAAGCAGTAAACGAATAGAAATCCTTTGTCTGCCTACTGAAAACTGCCAACTTCTTATAATTCATTAATCAATTTCACTAATTGATTTTTCTGTACAACGCCTGATTGTCGCCACAAAATTTCTCCCGCTTTGAATAAAATCAATGTCGGAACACCTTGAATTTTATAGGTTTCAGCCGCCGAAGGAGCTTTATCCACGTCAATTTTTATAACCCTCACTCGGTCGCCAATTTGAGTGGAAAAATCTTTCAAAATGGGAGCCATTGTTTTGCAAGGACCGCACCAAGTGGCAAAAAAATCTACTAACACAAGCTTATCGCCGCTGATAATGTCGGCAAATGTCTCTTTATTTTCTGTCGTTTTCATGTTCTTGATCTTTATAGATTAACTTCATAACAAAACAAATTCTTTTACTGTTCTTTAAGCTCACTATTTTGAAAAAATAACCAAGTATTTTTATTAATATTGTTGTATAATTTTAACTAATTTATGTTATTAGATTTCTGTAATTAAACGCTTTGGCAAATGAAAACGATGATTGGAAATCACCAATATTAAAGAACCATGCAAAATAATTTATTTAAAAGAACTACGATCATTTTAGGGGCTTTATTCATCATAACAGCTTGTACAAAACAATCCGTTGATGCGCCAAATCCAACCGCTGTATCAAGTTTTAGTTTGATGCAAGATAGAATTCTTACGCCCACCTGTGCCACTTCGGGCTGTCACGCTTCCACTTCTGATGGCTCTTATAATCAACACCGTTTAGTTTTGGAAAAATCGGTTGCTTACGCAAATTTAGTGGGTATTACACCCCTCAATGCGCTCTCTAAAGCAGACGGACATTTGCGGGTAAAAGCATTCAAATCCTTGGAAAGTCTTTTATATCATAAATTAAATTGGGATGTTGCCCATCACGGCGGCAAACAATACGGTTCTCCCATGCCTTTGGGCAGTTCGGCTTTGAGCATTGGCCAAATTGAGTTTGTTCGCCGTTGGATTGAGGCAGGAGCTCCCCAAACGGGCGAAGTGGCCGATGCAAAATTGCTGGACGACAAAACACCGAGTGTTTCAACTACCGATGATTTTAAAGCCATGAGTTCTCCCAGTGTAGAGGGCGTGGAGGGATTTCAATTGAAGGTTGATAAATTTACTGTCAACCCTAATTTTGAACGTGAATTGTTTGTGAGAAGAAACGTTGGAAATACCTCAGAGATTTACGTGAACAAAATTAAATTGCAATCTCGCCCAAACAGCCATCACATGGTTTTGTATGACTACCGTGATCGAACAAACCTACCCGTTTTAGACCAGATAAGAGATTTAAGAAATCCTGATAATGGTCTGAATCTTGTTACAGTAATACAAATGTCGAACCATATTTTCTTGGGCGGAGGAACTCAATCTAATCAAGAATATGTATTTCCTGAAGGTACTGCTTTGCTCCTGCCTGCCAATTATTCAATGGATTTAAACCCGCATTATTTTAATAAAACAAACAGCCCACTTTATGGAGAAAATTACGTTAATTTATACACAACCCCAAAAGCAAAGGTGAAATATGTGGTGAAAACAATTGATTTTAATAATACAAACTTGGCCATTCCAGCCAATCAAAAAACGACCATTTCAAAAGATTTTACGTTCGGAACAAACGTAAAAATTGTGTCTCTGACCTCACACACGCATAAATTCGGAGAAAAATACGTGATAAAAATCTTTGGAGGAGCAAGAAATGGTGAAGTAGTGTACGAAAATACGGATTGGGAACATCCAGCAGTCATAAATTTTACTACCCCAATAGCTTTGAAAAAAGGGGAAGGCTTGACTTCAGTGGTTACTTATAACAATACGTCAGCTACCAGACTTTCTTTTGGTTTGACTTCCGACGATGAAATGAATATTATTTTTGGGTATTATTATGAGGAGTAGTTAGACAGTAAGTAGTTTTCAGTAGGCATTAAAAGTTTCAAATTACAAACCATCAAAAAAAGGCTTCTCAATTAAAGAAGCCTTTTTTTGATGGTTTTACGTGTGTGCTTTTCACTGTTTGCAAAAAACTTTCTACTGACCACTAAAACTACTGCTGATGAACATCAGAACCGCCCGTTGCGCTTGATTTTACCACTCTTGCACCGCCTTTGTGATAAACATCGCTTCCGCCCGTGGCAGAAATACTAATTTCTTTTTCCGCCCATACGTAGGCATCCGAACCGCCCGTAGAAGAAACACTGCAATAGTTTGAACGTAATTTGCTGGCTTTCAAATCACTACCACCCGTTGAAAAGGCTTTGAAAACGGTGGCAGTTCCTGATAAACTTACGTTCGAACCACCCGTTGTCTCGCAAGTCAACTCGTCGGCATCCAAATCTAATTCTACATCCGAACCGCCCGTAGCTCTCACATCAAGTTTAATTAAATCCAATTTTCCTTCCGAAAAAATATCCGAACCTCCCGTAGCGGAGAGACCATTAAGGTTTTTTACGGTAACATAGGCTTTGATGGCTTTTTTATTACTCCAATCAAAGTCAAAATTGAACCAGCCTTTTTTAATACCAGCATAAATTTTTAAAACATCGCCTTCTTTTTCGGTGATAACTTTTTCAATTTTATCTTTTTCTCCCACAATTTTTACGGATTCAACATTTCCTTGTTTGATATACAAATCAATTCCACTCGAAATACGAATCCCTTTGAAGTTGGATATATTGCGAATTTCTTCCGTGTTTTGTGCGTAAATACTTAAAGTAGAAAGCGTTAAAAATAATAAATTGTTGAGCGACTTAGCTGAGGTTTTCATGATTTTGTTTTTATCAGATTTCAATATTTAATTTGGACATTAGATGCAATGATTTATTAAAAGGTTGCACATCTCCTTGTCGGAACACGATTATAGGACTAATTTTCATTTCTAAGATTGTAAGATGTAAACTTATAATTTATAATAATTGTGTTCTGACTGTTAATCAGAGGGTACTATTTCGGAAACGAAATTTTTCCCATGGAAACCGAGGGAATTCCACGTCGAGAACCAAAATCTGAATCCCCGCCCGAAACCGTTTCATTGGCAAGAATAGCAAAAAGTACGGCTTCTTTTGCATCGCCAGAAATGCCTAAATCATTGGTTTTAAGGAATTTGCAAGGCAATAAATCCTTTAGATGTTCAACTAACGAAGGATTGTGCATTCCTCCGCCTGACATATAAATATTGAAATCGCTGATGTTGTACGAGGTACTATTAACCGTAAAATTTATCGCTTCCGCAATCGTTTCGGCACTAAAACGGGTTAAAGTTGCCAATAAATCATTTATTGTAATCTGTTCGGTATCGCTTTGTGCTTGTGCTTTTTTGACGTAGTCAATACTAAATAATTCTGGACCCGTTGTTTTTGGAAAGGCGGATTTGAAAAAATTATCAGCTTTTAATTCATCCAAAAGTGATTGATTTACAGTGCCTTTTCTGGCAATTTCGGCATCTTTATCGTAGGCTTTGTCTGGATAAAACAATCTTGTGAAAGCATCAATCAGCGTATTTCCAGTGCCAGTATCAGTTACAAAAACCTCCTCAGGATTCATGGTTGTGGGTAAATACGTAAAATTAGCAATGCCACCCATGTTGAGCAAAATACGATTTTCACCTTTTTTACCGAAAATAAAATAATCACCGTAAACGGCTAATGGAGCGCCTTCGCCACCCGCAGCAAGGTGTTTTTGCCGGAAATCTGAAATCGTAATAATGCCCGTTTTTACGGCAATATGATCGCCGTCCCCAATTTGTAAAGTGCCATTCGGAAATTTTTCTTGCTGATGCAAAATTTTTGGTGCGTGCATGACCGTCTGCCCATGTGAGGCAACTAAATCGACTTCATCAGCAGAAATATTCCATCGTTGCAGACAATCCAAAATCATGTTGGCATGAAGTACGCCAATCCATTCATTTAACAAAGCAAGGTGCTGAAAATCAATGGTTTGTTTAGCAAAAACTTTGCGAATTTCAGTTTTAATTTCTTCCGAATAATCTAGCGTATCAAAATTCAATAACTTGACTTTGGTACTTTCTCCCGCCCCTGAAATTTCGCAAAGCGCCACATCAAGCCCGTCCATTGACGTTCCCGACATCAAACCAATAATTTTGCGGGTGGGCTTTTGGGCAATGAGGTACAGGTTTTGGAGGTTTTTGTTCATGGTCTAATTGAAAAGATAAGGGGGATTAGTAATATTTAAAATTACATAAAGTTCTCGAAGGATAGCTGTTAATTTTTTTTACTGGCATAAGTTTTTAAGTAGATTACCGTTATACTTTCATTATATATGCTCACAGTTAAATTAAAGAAATGAAAAACAAGAGAGCAATTTTAGGATATTTTTCCATTTTAATATTTTTTACCATTGGGTGCAGTAAACCTATTCAACCTACTTATTTGGGTTATCAGAATCTCAGATTCGGGAAATCAGGCACAAAAAATAATGTTATCATGACGGACATTAAATTTTATAACCCTAATAAATATGCCTTGAAAGTTAAAGAAGCAGAAATGGATGTTTATTTTAATGAAAGACTTTTAGGGCATACAAGTATGAGTGATGTAGTAAGTTTGCCGCCTTTAGATACCACTTTTGTGCCTTTCACCATTCAGGCATCGGTTGCTGATATATTGGCAAATACGGCTCAAATATTTTTAAATCCAAATGTTCGGGTAAAGGTTCAAGGGAATGCGAAGGCAGGGCGTGGAGGAATGTTTGTTAACGTTCCAATCAATTATCAAGGAACCCAACGCATTCAGTTATCAAGAACTGATACTGCAAGTAGGAATCGTTAGTAAGGATTCAACGTAAGTCGTTGTTCAAAACAACGACTTACGCAAAACACGGATATAACTTTATTTTTAAATCGAAGTAAATAATAATTTATTTCGCTGTGGCAATTGTGATATTTCTAAATTCAATAGGTCCGTGGTCGCCTTGAAACATAATTGGCCCTGATTCTGATTCGTTGCTATCAATTGCTCCACCCGTAATACCCGGGATTTCAGATTTATAAATGATTGTTTTGCCATTCAACTTTAGCGTTACGATTCTTCCAACCAAGGTAATATCAAAACTTTGCCATTCGCTCGGTTTTTTTGCAGTCATTTCTAAGGGTTTAAGAAAACCATAAATCCCTCCTAATTCCCCAACTGCTGGCTCTATTCCAAAGCCGTCCGTGATTTGTGCCTCATAACGCCCACGTAGATAAACGCCGCTATTGCTACCTGCTGGCACACGAAATTCAACGTGCAATTTGAAATCACCAAAGGTTTGAGTCGTTCTGATATTTGCCCCAGATTTTGGACTTTTCATGACACCATTTTCTATAACCCATTGATTTTCGCCAGCCTTAGGACGGTCTTCTCTTCCAATAATTTGCCAACCATCCAAGTTTTTGCCATTAAAAATAGCCAATGGTTTTCCAAAAATGGGTTCGGTAGTGTTAATTAATTTTGGCGCTTTTACACCTACAAAATTGACCACTTCACCGTTGGGTTGATTCATCGTACCGACCAAGGTTCCATCTTTCAATTCGGCTTCTACCACAAGATCTTTGTCTTCTTTATCCCACTGCGGCGGAATGGCAAAAGTCATTTTATTATCCTTGAAATTTACACGTGAGATGGGTCTCGCACTACCGCCACTTCCCACAAATCGTCCATTGAGGTATTTGACCCCAGAATGATTAACTTCTAACCAAGACGGAATTTTTTTTTCTCCTTTAGTAATGGTAATATCCCAACGACCTTCAACACTTTGGGCTAAAATTGCCACAGTTGAGCATAAAATACATAACAGAATTGAGGGGATGTTTTTGAATAGTTTTTTCATTGTTTTTGGTTTTTGTTTATGAATTGAAATATAAAATAATGTTAAGCAGATTTATTTTAATTGAACAAAGCTAAAAAACCTTTCAATTCATCCAAAACAGGAGAATCAAAATCCCAAATAGAGGTTTTTTCTTGAAGACTGTATTCCAAAGTACAGTATTTAACCGCTTGTTGTCTTTCTTGATGTGTGGCAGTATCGTATTTGAGATAATAATGAACCCAAAGTTTATCAAATTCTTTTTGATTTACCTTTTCAGATAAACAATTTTGCCATTGTTGCAGACAATCGGCATAAGGAGAAGATTTCGTTTTGATTCGTGTAAGCAAACTTTCTAATTCTCCTTCTCCATTAACATTCACGAAATAACAAGCTATTTGAAATGGTATTCCATCAATTTCAAGATTTACAAATGTTTGATAATTAGATAATTGTACATTAAAATTTCCTTCCAAACATTCATTTACAAGCGCTAATCTTTCTGCTGTCGTGAATGAATCTTGGTCGATGATAATGCCTAATTTTTCAAAAGGTTTTTTGAGTAAGCCAGTTTTTAAACTGTCCAACCGTTTTGTCAAAGCATCTTTACTTAATCCCTCTAAAACATCAACCGATAATGGTTTGACTTCAACGCCTTGTATTAAGTATTCAATAAATGATTTATCGTCTTTTCCTTCTACTAAAATGATATTTTTCATTATTCTCCTCTGATAGCGGTGTTTGTTTCTAATTCATATTCAAGGGTAGCAATTTCATGCTTTATGCCAATAATTTGATTGGTTTTAGCGTGGCGAGCCATTTCAAAATAAGCTCCTTCACCCTCAAATTCTTCACAAACTTCCTCAAAAGCGGTAATCATTTCACGGCTATGAGTTGTGGCAAATAGTTGAACGTTATAATGTTGGCACAATTTAAAAAGCATTTGCCAAACTTCTTTTTGGGCGGTGTAGTGGATTCCGTTTTCTATTTCGTCTATTAAAAGAAAACCTAATGAATTATAGAATAACAATTCGCCATTCAATGGAAATACAGATATATAGCGTAATATTTTCTGCATAGCATCACCAAAAGATGAAAGTGTTAAATATGAAGAATTCCCCTTTTTCTTAATAAACAAATCATTTGGATAACTCGCATATGTCGTAATATCTAATATTTCCTCATCAATACACTGGATTGCATCCAAAATTTGTTCATAATATCCATTAATCTTAGCATCATCAATTAGTTTTACGAGACTTTTTCTCTGTGGTATCTGCTTATCTTTATCTAAAATGAGGTTTAAATTTCTCTTATTTATAATATTTTCAGAAGGAAGCCAACTCCAAAAGTCATCAAACTGGTAAAGTTTTTCTACAAATTTTAATTCATTATCATCAGTAATAAATTTGATAGAAAAGCTGATTTTATTAACTTTTTCGTTAAACAGAAGAGGATTTTTTTGATTCTTGTCTAACTCTTTGAATTCTATTTCTCTTATTTTTATAGTTTCTTTATCATTTTCAGAAATAGCAAAATACAAAGCCTCCAATAAACAAGTCTTTCCAGAATTGTTCTTTCCAGTTATCAAATTTATTCTTGAAAAACCTTTTATTTCGGTTTTGTCAAAGCATCTGAAATTCTCTATTGAAATATTTTGTATCATTATTCTATCAATTATTTTTTCAAATATACTCAATTTGGATGAAAGCTAAATCTTCACTCAGTAACTCACAAGATGCAGGGAGTAAAAGTTTCTACTTATAACTTTCTATTATCCTTTTAGAAGCAATTACAGCGGCTGTTTTGCCATTGTGTTGTGCTGTAATTTGTAATTCTTTGATTTTTTCTCTTGCAAATTTACACCTGTGGAATCCAAAAATCTCAATAGCTCGCTCTTGTATATACATATCGTCATTGTCCAAAAAGTGATATATAGTTTCCAATTTGTCAAAGTGTGTTAGAGCCATAATGCAAAAAGCTCTCTCTATTCTGATATCGTTATCAATTGCAGAATTATATTCATCTATAAGTCCTTCAATTATTTTGTTATTATCTAAATCTGAATGGTTTACATTAGGATAATCAAAGGCAGTTTCTGGTAGTTCTTCCAAATCCCAACATTTCGGATTTGCAATAATTGCATCAACAAGAGTTGCAATACTTTTAAACTTGGGTTCTAAACTATTTTCTTCGTGATTTAAATAGCATACTTTTTCTTTGAGTATTCCATCAATATAAAGCCTTATATAATTAGAGTTATTATCCGTCATTATTGGGATTTTATTTTCATACACAGGCTCCCCCCTTAAAACGCTTTCCATTTCTATAAAATCCTTTTTAACTACGATGTTAAATCCATCTCTTAAAGTGAAGGTTTTAAGTTTATCTATGCTTAATCTATCAAATTTTCTATTTTCAAGTATGTCAATTAAATATTTCATGAGTAAATATTGATATGTTCAAAAGGAAATCTTTAAAGTTTAGATAAATCCACTAAACCCTACCCTTTCAACTCCGCCTTCAAAAACCCAGCCGTATAACTCCCTTTCACCTTCGCTACTTGCTCTGGTGTGCCTTCTGCGATGATGTTTCCGCCTTTTTGTCCTCCTTCTGGACCGATGTCAATTACGTGGTCGGATACTTTGATTACGTCTAAATTATGCTCAATAATCAAAACGGTATTTCCCTTGTCTGCCAATCGGTTGAGGACTTCCAAGAGTTTTTTGATGTCTTGAAAATGAAGTCCGGTAGTGGGTTCGTCCAAGATGTACATGGTTTTGCCCGTGTCTCTTTTCGAAAGTTCTTCGGCTAATTTCACCCGTTGGGCCTCTCCTCCCGACAGCGTGGTGGCTTGTTGCCCAATGGTGATATATCCCAAACCTACTTCGTTGAGCATTTGTACTTTACGAGCAATTTTAGGCTGATTTTCAAAGAAATCCACGGCTTGTTCCACCGTCATATCCAACACATCGGCGATTGATTTTCCCTTAAAACGAACTTCCTGCGTTTCACGATTAAAGCGTTTCCCTTTGCAGGTTTCGCAGGCCACGTGAACGTCGGGCAAGAACTCCATTTCGATTTTTTTCATGCCCGCACCTTCGCAATCTTCACAACGTCCGCCTTTGACATTAAAGCTAAAACGACCCGCTTTGTAACCTCTAATTTTAGATTCGGGCAACTCCGCATACAAACTGCGAATGTCCGTAAACATGCCCGTATAAGTAGCAGGATTCGAGCGTGGCGTGCGTCCGATAGGCGATTGGTCAACTTCAATTACCTTGTCTAAATGCTCCAAACCTTCCACCGATTTATGAGGCATGGGTTCTTTTTTGGCGTAAAAAAAGTGACGGTTCAAAATCGGATACATCGTGTCGTGAATCAGCGAAGATTTCCCCGAACCACTTACGCCCGTGATCGAAATCATTTTTCCCAAAGGCAGTTTTAGGGTAACATTTTTCAAATTATTACCCGTTGCTCCTTTGATAACCAATGAGTTACCATTTCCTTGTCTCCTTTTCTTCGGAACTTCAATGCCAATTTTTCCACTCAAAAAATTAGCCGTTGTAGAATTATTTTTTAAGAAATTTTCGGGCGTTCCTTGTCCCACAATTGCCCCGCCGTGTCGCCCTGCCCCTGGGCCAATATCCACAATATAATCGGACTCCAACATCATGTCTTTGTCGTGTTCAACGATGAGGACGGAATTACCCAAATCACGCAAATCTTTGAGCGCTTGAATCAATTTTACGTTGTCTCGTTGGTGCAAACCGATACTTGGTTCGTCCATGATGTACAAAACGTTGGTCAATTGCGTACCAATTTGCGTAGCGAGACGAATGCGTTGGGCTTCTCCGCCCGAAAGTGTTCGTAAGGAACGATTTAACGTTAAATATTCCAAGCCAATACCCGTCAAAAAGCCAATTCTTTTTCTGATTTCCTTCAAAATTTCTTTAGCAATTACGTTTTGGCGTTCATTCATTCTTGATTCTAAATCGGTGAACCAAATCGCCAATTCGGCTATGTCCATGTCGGCTAATTGCGCAATATTTTTATGGTCAATCAAGAAATGAAGCGACTCTTTTTTCAGTCTCAAACCTTTGCAATCGGGGCAAGTATTTATCGCCATAAAATCCTTTAACCAGTCTTGAATTTTCTCCGATCCCGTTTCTTGTTGCCGTTTTAAAAACGTGACAATGCCTTCGTATTTGGTATTCCAATCCGTGCCTTCGTATTTTTTGGAAGGAACCGCCACGGGGATATCCGTTCCATGCAGCATGACTTCTATGGCTTCGGCAGGAAATTTTTCAATTGGGGTTTTCAAATTTACTTTGTAAGGTTTCAATAATACCTCCAATTGCTTAAAAATCCACATATCACGGAATTCTCCAATCGGGGCAATGGCGCCTTTTTCAATGCTGAGGGTTTTGTCGGGCAGAATAGAATCTTCGGTAATTTCCTCCACCTTGCCCAAACCCAAACAAGTTGGACACCAACCGTAGGGAGAATTGAAAGAGAAATTATTGGGCGAAGGTTCGTCGTAACTGATGCCCGAAACAGGGTCCATTAAGAATTTGGAGAAATTACGAACTTCATTTTTTTCATCACGAGTCATCATGATGCCTTTTCCTTGATTCAGAGCCGTTTGAACGGACTGCGATAAACGAAAACGGTCTTCAGTTTTAACGGTAATTCTGTCAATCACCATTTCAATATCGTGAATTTTGAAACGGTCGAGTTGCATTTTAGGCTGAATATCCATCACCACGCCGTCCACACGCACTTTTGTATAGCCTAATTTCTCAATTTGGACGAATAATTCACGGTAATGACCTTTACGCCCTTTCACGACGGGCGCCAAAATAATCAATTTTTGGTTTTGATAATCTTGCAGAATTACGTCAATAATTTGGTCGATAGATTGCTTAATCATCCTCTCGCCCGTGAGGTAACTATACGCTTCGCCCGCTCGTGCGTAAAACAAACGCATGAAATCATATATTTCGGTAACGGTACCAACCGTTGACCGTGGATTTTTGGAAGTAGTCTTTTGTTCAATCGAAATTACGGGTGAAAGTCCATTGATTTTATCCACATCGGGGCGTTCCATATTGCCCATAAAACTCCGAGCATAAGCCGAAAATGACTCCATATAGCGGCGTTGACCTTCAGCGTAAATCGTATCAAAGGCCAAGGAAGATTTTCCGGAGCCAGAAATTCCCGTAAAAACCACCAATTTATTGCGTGGAATGGTGAGGTCAATGTTTTTAAGATTATGTTCTCTTGCCCCAAGAATTTCGATATTCTCGTGTCCTGTAATGTCTGAATTATTATTTGCCATCTTTTGAGTTTTCAGGTATTGGGTTTTAGATAGTTCAAATTTGCTAACACACGCCCTCAAAACCTAACACCTAAATAAACCATAAAGTTAAAGAAAAGCCCACGTTTTCGGCGTGGGCTGTTTGGGTATTTATTCGAGTTTGGAGAAACTTAGAAATCCCCCAAAATCCCCAATACCAAATTAGCAGAATTATAGGCGGCTATTGAGCCAAAAATATTCATGTCCACGTGGGCTTTTGAGTTGGCGTTGTCGCTGATACTTCGTAAAATTAAACAGGGAACTTTTAATTCATAACAAACCTGGGCAACAGCCGCTCCTTCCATTTCGGTCGCATCGGCTTTTAATTGTTCTTGAAGCACTTTTACTTTTTCGTCAGAATTGACAAAAACGTCACCAGTGGCGATAATACCCAATACTACTTTTATTCTTCTGCCTTCAATTTCTCTGAATTTAGTTCGACTGGAGGCTTTTTGTGCTTTTATTAACGAAATAGAATCCGCCGGAAAATACATCGGATTTGCCACACCATCAATTGGATTTCTGGTATTCCAAACCGTCATACCGGCAGGTGTTATTTTTCCAAAATCATGCTGAATGGTTGACGTGGCAATGACCATGTCTCCGGGTAAAATATCAGGATTTACGCCACCGGCAATGCCCGTAAAAATCAATTGCTGTGGTTGCCAATTCATTAATAAAATAGTGGTTGTCATGGCGGCATTCACTTTGCCTACGCCCGTGAGAGCCACTACGACTGGTTGCCCGTGATAATCACCCGTAACGAAACGGATGCCTTTTACCATCGCCTCTTGTTTATGTTGAATGGAATCTTCTAATAATTTCACTTCATCACGAAAGGCTCCTAATATCGCTGTTAAAGGCTTTTGGGCATGAATTTTGATGGAAAATAAGAATAATAAAATGATGACTTTTTTCATAAAATTGCTTGGGTTTATGCCACGAATGCACGAATGTTAACTCATTACTCGAGCGTTAATGTCAAATTAATACTTGAAATTACCATTTACTCATTTCTTAACATAATCTGAACATGTAGATGTTGAAGGATAAATTTAATCGGTAAATTTATGATATAATTCAAACCACCAAAATATCTTCTACTTATCAAGATTATTTTTATACCCATTACCCTTAATCCTTGTCTTGTTTCCCATAATCTTAATTTCTCAATTATGAATTATTCCTTGAACGCTTATGCACAACCTTTAACTGCGGCTGAGGCAGCTCATCTATTACGTAGGGCAACCTTCGGACCCACTCAAACTGAAATTACCAATTTCACTGGTCTGAATGCTTCAACGGCAACTCAAAATCTTATCAATAATATTAACTATATTCCATCACCCCCCGTTGATTTGGATGAGACGAAAACAACCGCTGGGCAAGAATATGTAAATTCGACGTATGATTCTACGCTCAATCGAAATTTTGATTTTCGATATTATTATAAATATTGGTGGACGAATATGATGGCTAATCAGGGCGGGAGTCCTTCGATTATTGATAAAATGACGCTTTTTTGGCAAAATCATTTTGTTACGACCGAAACCACCGTTGATGAATACCGAGCGATTTACAAGTATTTTATGAAAGTGAGGAGTAGGTCATTGGAGAATTTTAAGGATTTTGCCCGTGATATTACCTACGACCCTGCCATGCTAAAATTTCTGAATGGACATGACAACCAAAAAGGAACGGGGGGAACTGCCTCAAACGAAAATTATGCTCGTGAACTTCAAGAATTATTTGTGGTTGGAGGGAAGGATTTTGCAGGAAATAACAACTATACGGAAAATGATGTAAAAGCTGCCGCCAGAGTTTTAACAGGTTGGAGATATAGAAATTTTTATACTAACGGAACAAGTTTCGTGGAGAGTTATTTTACTCTAAGCCGACACGATACAGCCGCAAAAATTTTTTCTGGAAGTTATCAGAATATAACCATTAATACGCCCGCTTCCATTCCAGTTGGGTACACTGATGTAGGTCAATTTGAAGTAGATGCACTTTTGGATATTCTTTTTGCTCATCCCGAAACACCTAAATTCATTTGTCGGAAACTGTATCGTTTTTTCGTAAATCCTAACGTTACCCAAGAAATTGAGAACAATGTGATTATTCCTTTGGCTAATATTTTCAAGGGCGTAAATGCTGGAACGGGCAGAAGTTTCGAGATAAAACCCATTATCCAAAAACTCTTATCGTCCGAGCATTTTTATGATGTCGGCAACATTGGAGCAATGATTAAATCACCCGCTGAATTTGTGATTGGTACTTACCGATTCTTTAATTTCCCAGTTCCCACGATTGATTCTACAAATCTTGTCAATAGTATCAAGAACCATAAGGCTTATGGTCAATATCTTTACGATAGAATGGCTGAAATGCAAATGGAGTTACTCGACCAACCGACCGTATTTGGCTATGATGCTTATTTTCAGACGGGTTACTCAAGAAATTGGATAAATACTACACAAGTTGGTTTACGCAATTCATTTACAGATAAATTACTCACTGGACGAACTCTTGTTTCTCCTAATACGCCCTTAGTTACTATCAAATTAGATTTGTTGGCAATGATTGATAAACCCACAACTGCCACTTATAATGTTACGGATATTACGAATGTGATGGATTTAATTACCAATAATTTAATGGCTACTGGATTAACCGCTAACCAAAAGAACTTCTTGATTGATACGATTATGTTGGGGCTTCAACCCAGAACAAATTGGCCTACGCAATGGGCATCGTATAAATCAAATCCGACTACGACAAACATCAATACGGTGAAAAGCAAGTTGGAAAATTTGATGAAATATTTACTCAGAATGGCGGAGTATAGTATTTGTTAATGTTGATTGAAAGAACCGCTGACTACTGTTTTGCACCCCATAATGGAATTGCCGTCAGCGATTATATAGAGCAAATTTTGTGTCAAACGATAATCCTTTAAAAGTTCAAAAGCCAACGGCTCATGCCTAAAGCTCAAAGCTATAAAAATATGAAACGTAGAGATTTTCTTGCCGCTTCTTCTTCTTTTTTATTACCCGTCATGGTGGGCGGTTTCGGGGTTAAGGCTTTCGGAGCAAATTCTCCGCTTGTGCAATCCCTAATGCAAACCAATGCCCTTGCCAAAGACCGTGTTTTGGTAATCATTTATCTCAACGGTGGAAACGACGGTTTGAATACAGTAATTCCACTTGACCAATATACTCAGTATGGCAATTTGAGAAGTAACATTGCCATTCCACAGGCTTCGGTTTTGCCAATTGGAGATGGCTCAACGGGTTTGCATCCAAGTATGACGGGTTTGAAACAATTGCACGCCAACGGTAAATTAGCAGTTATTCATTCGGTTTCTTATCCAACACCAAGTTATTCCCATTATCGAGCAACGGACATTTGGATGACTGCTACTGATGCTGCCGTACAAGCAGACACAGGTTGGGCAGGACGATATTTGGAAGACCGATTTGCTAATTATCCAACGCCACCCATCACCGACAGAGACGCTGCTAATGCCGTTATGGAAGATCCTTTGGCAATTCAGATTGGGTATTTGACTTCTACAACACTCTTAGGAAGCAATCAATCAATGGCGGTTGCCATTAACGACCCCGCCAGTTATGCCGCTTTAGTAAGCGGAGGAACGGGAACTACAACTACTGATTTACCCTGTTGCGAAGCGGGTGATTTAGTGGCTTTCATACGCCAGCAACAAGCCTTAGCGGTTAGTTATTCGACTGAAATTACAACGGCTCATAATGTAGGAAATATTACCCCTGCACCTGTTTATCCAACGGGTAATTCCATTGCTGACCAGTTGAAAATTGTGGCAAGGTTAGTAGGAGGAGGGTTAAAAACTAAGGTTTACTTTCTTTCAATTGGCGGTTTTGATACCCATTCAACTCAAGTACAATCTGGTGGAGGAACGAATAATAATTTAGGAGGTCATGCCACTTTATTAGGTAAATTATCGGCCGGAATTAAAGCATTTCAGGATGACTTACAAGCCCGTGGGGTTGAAGATAAAGTAGCAGGATTTACTTTTTCAGAGTTTGGAAGAAGAGCAAACTCTAATTCAAGTGTAGGAACTGACCACGGTGTTGCAGCTCCAATGTTTGTTTTTGGGGCGGGCATAAAACGTCAATCCGTAGGCAGAAACCCTAATATTGGCGGTTATTCAAACCTTCCAACTGATTTGAACGGAACGGTTGGTAATCAGGATTTAAAAATGCAAATTGATTTTAGAAGAATTTATTGGGATATTTTAACGGATTGGTTTGGAAGAAGTAAAACCGAAGCGACTTCTTTATTCTTAAATAAAACCTTTGACACCGTTTCATTATTTACCGATGAAGTTTGTAGTATAAAAAGTGGGATTTGGCACGATGAAAAAACGTGGTCTTGTGGACGTGTACCTTTTGTCACTGAAAATGCAAGAATTTGTGCGGGACATACTGTAACATTGAGTGCAAATGCTTCCGTAAAGAATCTTCAAAATTATGGAAATTTGACGGTGGCGGCGGGCGCAAATTTGTCGATTAAAGGCGTTTAATTCCAATTAATAACAAAACCAAAATGGGCAGATGATTTATTTCATCTGCCCATTTTGGTGATTTTTTATCCACTTACAATAGCTCCGCTTCACGTCTTTTATTCACCCGGGCCGAAACAATTATACTAACTTCGTAAAGCGCTAAAAGTGGCAACGTCACTAAAAGTTGAGAAATCATATCGGGCGATGGTGTGATAACAGCAGCCAAAATCAAAATAACCACGATGGCATGACGACGATATTCACGCATGAAAGCGGGTGTAAGCACTCCAACCTGTGAAAGAACATAAGCAATCATTGGTAATTGGAAAGTTACACCACAAGCCAAGGTCATGGTTGAAAGTAATGAAAGATAATCGCTAATATCATATTGATTTTGAATAGAATCGTCTAATTTGAAATTAGCTAAAAAGTTGATTGCCATCGGAGAAACTACGAAATAACCAAAAGCTACCCCCATAAAAAATAATAAAGAAACCCAAAATACGGCTCCAGTTGCGGCTTTGGCTTCTTTTAATTTTAAGCCTGGTTTTACAAAACGCCAAATTTCCCAGAAAAAATAAGGAAAAGCGAAAAGTAAACCGACCATAATTGACTGAGTGAGGGCAAACATAAACTGTCCAGAAACCTCACGATTTTGCAAAATAAAATCAGCTTGCTTGAAGCATAGGCCTTCTACACCCGTTAAATCAGCCAACTTACAAAGCATTCTGTTGGTCCAAAAAGTTGATTTTGAAGGAGCCATAATGAAACCCCCAAATATTTCTTTTTGAAAAGTCCATCCTAATATAGTAAATACCAAAATGGAAGCGACGGAACGGATAATATGCCAACGCAGTTCCTCAAGGTGGTCAATGAAGGACATTTCTTTGCCTTCAGTTTCGTCTAATTCTTGTTCAAATTCTTGGTCTAATGCCATGGGGGTCTTTTCAGATTTAGAAAGTTTTTATGATGACAGCTACGTCTTTCTTCTAATTTCGGTTTTAATTATGTGTTGAATGCAAATTTACATCAAAAACGTAAAAAACCCTGACAACATTTACGATTGTCAGGGTTTTGTTATTTTGAGCCATTGCTAAACTTAGACGTACAAAGGAAATGCTTCCATCCATTTATTAATTTCTGACTTTACCGAACCAATATAAGTTTCATTCTCGTGGTTCATTAAAACGCTGTCAATCAATTCCACAATGTGCAACATTTCCGCTTCTTTCATACCACGAGTGGTCATGGCGGCGGTACCAACTCGCATACCTGAGGTTACAAATGGTGATTTATCATCAAAAGGAACCATATTTTTATTAATCGTAATATCCGCTTTCACTAAAGTATTTTCAGCCAATTTTCCCGTCAAGCCTTTTGGTCGTAAGTCAATCAACATCAAATGATTATCCGTTCCTCCCGAGATGATTTTGTATCCTTTATCAACGAAACCTTGCGCCATTACTTTCGCATTTCGTTGTAACTGTTCGGCATATTCTTGAAAATTATCGGTCATGGCTTCTCCAAAGGCGATGGCTTTCGCCGCAATTACGTGTTCTAAAGGTCCGCCCTGAGTTCCGGGAAAAACACCGCCGTCTAATAAAGCCGACATCATTTTCAGTTCACCTTTCGGGGTTGTGAACCCAAAAGGATTCACAAAATCATTTCCCATCATAATTAAACCACCACGGGGACCTCTTAATGTCTTATGAGTTGTTGTCGTTACAATATGGCAATGTTGAAGCGGGTCGTTTAATAATCCTTTCGCAATCAAAGCGGATGGATGAGAAATGTCCGCTAACAGAATAGCGCCAATTTCATCGGCAATTGAGCGCAAACGAGCATAATCCCAATCACGAGAATAAGCTGATGCCCCACAAATAATCAATCTTGGTTTCTCTTTCAAAGCGGTTGCTTCTACTTTGTCCCAATCAATCAAACCTGTTTCTTCTTCGACGCCGTAGAAAAATGCTTGAAAATATTTACCCGAAAAATTCACAGGCGAACCATGTGAAAGATGTCCACCATGTGAAAGGTTGAAACCAAGAATTTTATCACCGGGGTTTAAGAAAGACAAGAAAACGGCGGCATTGGCTTGCGCTCCTGAGTGCGGTTGAACGTTTGCCCATGAGGCACCAAAAAGGGCTTTGGCTCGCTCAATGGCAATGGTTTCCACTTGATCAACAATTTCACAACCGCCATAATAACGTTTGCCCGGAAGGCCCTCTGCATATTTATTGGTCAAAACAGAGCCTTGGGCTTCCATAATTTGCTTTGACGTAAAATTTTCAGAAGCGATTAGTTCCAAGCCGTATTCTTGACGGTGAGCTTCTTGATTAATTAAATTAAAAATCTCAATATCTCTTTCGAGTGTGAAGGTTGCTGTTGCCATTGGTTATTTCAATGATTGAATGTTTAGGAAATTGATTTTAGGGCTTAGTTTTAAAATTTACCACTCAAGCACAATTTATAATTAAATAAATTTCCTTAATGCTAAAACCTACGAACCAAATGCCTAACATCGGTAAAATGAATAAATTTGATTTTAGAAAATCTTGAAATATTCACAAAATCAGTGAGTTAGATTGTTTTATGATGTAAAAATAAGGCTTAAAAATGGATTGTAAAAACAATTTTTTACATACTATGCTGGCAAACGTAAAAATGGTTTTTCTCCAAAACTTTTGGCTTTAAGCAAATATTGAAAAATTGATTGGTGAGTTTATTCGTTTTATAACAGGTTTTATAAATCATCTGCTGGATTGATTAGTAGTAAAATAACCCATGAAAAGACCGATATTGTCCTTATTTTCAATGATTTTTGTGATGAATGCCTCTTTTACCATATTAGTAAAATCTATAAGATTATAATTCAAAAAAGCGTACAAATATTGAGGCTAAGTCTTTTGGTGAACTGAAAACAATTTTTCCACTGAAAAAAAATGACGGAATCCAGTATCTCTATGAATAATTCAAAAATTTCATTGAAAATAACGCTTGTTGAAACTTCGCAGGTCAAACTGTCTCGGGTAGCTGAAGTTGGATATAAACCTGAACAAGATTTTTTTCAATTTAGTCAGGATGAAATTTTTTCAGTTAAAAAAATTATGATTGAAGAATAGGGATTAGGATGAAGAATGTCCACTTTTGTTGATTTGGGCATGAATTTTTTACGAAATACTAACAAATTATCGAAGATAATTCGTTAGTTAAATTGATCATCAACAATTGCTATATATTTTGGCAACAATAACAAATTGGTCAAGATTTGTGTCTCGACCAGAATTTTTTCGAATTTAATTTTGAAAAACGCCAAGCAAAAAACTACTTCTTCGCTTCCGCCACAAGAGTCTGTCCGTATTGTTTTGGATAAATGTCTTTTTGATAGGCTTCCCAATTTCCTTTTCTATAGTGATTATCACCAAAAAACGTAATTACTTGATGAAACTGTGCCGCCTCTTGGAAACCCGGAACAGGCTGAATCATATTGAATTTTTCATCTAAATATACAATAGTTGGGAAAGACATTTTTCCTTGCAAAAGCGCTACGCCTGCTTGATTATAGCCATTTTCCCAAATATATTTTTGGGTGCCAATGGTGATTGTATCCTTCATTTCGGCGTCTAATTTTACCGCATAAAATTTCTCGCTGACAAAATTCGCTACTTTTTCATTCGGGAAAGTTCTTTGATCCATCACTTTGCACCATCCGCACCAGCCTGTGTAAACATCCACCATAATTTTGCGAGGTTCTTTTTGGGTAGCAGCAAAAGCTTGTTCGAGCGTCATCCATTGAATTTTTTGTCCAGCGTGTTGATTCACTCCCTGAGCATTGCTCGTAAATAGTAGGGAAGAAAATATTAAAGTAAATAATAGATTTTTCATTTCGATTCATGGTTATACTAACAGGCTCATTATTAAGCACTTGTTTGAAAATGGGATGTATTTTCAAACAAAAATAATTCTTTTTGTAATTGTTTGTATCCGATTCTTAATATTTCCCAGCACAAAATAAATTCTTTTGTGGCAGGTCACTAAACTTTGAAACGAAAAATTCTCAAAATCGGTTAAATTTGTATTAAAACTACGAAACGATGAATTTAAGACGCCCCAAAAAAGACAAACTTGTTGAAGCTGAAGAAAAGCGCCAAGATTTAGGGTTTGGTACACAGCTTAATACGCACAATTCCCGATTGTTGAACCGTGATGGCAGTTTCAATGTCAAAAGAATCGGTGGGACATTTTGGAGTAGACTGCATATTTTCAATCGACTAATGGTTTGTTCATGGCAGCGATTTTTTATGTTAGTCATCACATTTTACCTAACACTCAACTTTATTTTTGCAGCCATTTACGAATTCTTTGGCATAGAAAACTTACAAGGCGCTGACCTTTCCTCGCCTCGAAGTAGGTTTTTGGATGCCTTCTTTTTCTCTTCACAAACACTCACCACCGTGGGCTATGGACGCATAGCTCCCGTAGGTTTTTGGACAAGTGCCATTGCTGCAATCGAGTCATTGTTGGGATTGTTAATCTTTGCCTTGGCTACCAGTTTGCTCTATGGACGTTTTTCTAAACCAATAGCTCATATTTTATACTCAGACAAAGCAATTATTGCGCCTTATTTGGATGTCACCGGATTTATGTTTCGCATCGTCAATGAAAGAGCCAATCAATTGATAGATTTGCATGTTGAAGTGGCCATGTCAATTCTGGAAAAAGAACCAAGTGGAAAAAATGCGAGACGGTATTATGGTTTGAGTTTAGAAAGAAATAAAGTAAATTTCTTTCCAACAAATTGGACGCTTGTTCACCCAATTACCCAAGAAAGCCCGATGTTTGGGTTGAACAAAGATGAGCTGTTGAATCGAGAAGCAGAATTTCTGATTTTAATAAAAGCAACCGAAGACACTTTTAACCAATCCGTTCATTCTCGCATATCCTACCATGCCCGTGAAATTGTGTTTGGTGCAAAATTTACTTCCATGTTTATTGAGGGTGACACGCTTGGTTTATCTACTTTAGATTTAACAAAATTGTCAGATATTCAGGAAGTTTCGCTTGTGAGTGAATTGATTCCAGCTTTGGAAGAAGAAAAAGTAATTTAATCATAAATAACCACAAATAAAATTGCGACCAAACCCAATCCAAAAAGGTGATACCGTAGGCTTATTGGCCTTAGCCTGCAAAGTCGATTTTGAAATGCTAAAACCTGCCATTCACTTGATGGAAAATGTTTGGGGCTTGAAAGTCGTTTTAGGCGAATCGCTCACGAGCGAATACCATCAGTTTGCGGGTACTGACGCAGTGAGAGCTAAGGATTTTCAAATGATGTTAGATAATCCAGAAATCAAGGCGATTTTCTCGGCCAGAGGAGGTTATGGTAGTGCTCGTTTGTTGGATTCTATGGATTTTACTGCCTTTCAAAAACACCCTAAATGGGTGATTGGTTTTTCGGATATTACCGCCGTTCATTGTCATATTCACACCTTGAATATCGAAAGTCTGCACGCCACCATGCCTAAATTGTTTTTACAGGAAGGGGGAGAAATTTCTTTAGAAAGTCTTAGAAAAGTGCTATTTGGCGAAGAAATTAATTATAAAATTGAGCCCCATCCAATGAACCGTTTTGGCAAGGCAAATGGACAGTTAATTGGTGGAAATTTAGCGATGTTAATTCATATAATTGGTTCAAAATCAGACATTAACTACGATGGAAAAATTTTATTCTTGGAGGATGTGAATGAATATTTTTACAGTATTGATCGCATGATGATACAATTGAAACGGAGCGAAAAATTAAAAAATTTGGCAGGATTAATTGTAGGAAGCTTTTCGGATTGTAAAGATAATGATGTTCCTTTTGGAATGACTGCCAATGAAATTATTCAAGAAGCCCTTGCAACGTATGATTTTCCAGTTTGTTACGGTTTCCCCGTTGGGCATGGAGCCGATAATTGGGCAATGCCTTGCGGACGTGAGATGCGTTTGTTGGTGGAAGAATATGACGTGTCTTTGAAGGAGGATTATTTGTTGTAAATCTAAAAATGTTCAAGGTTTTGGTAAACTATTAATTAAGTAATTACTAGTTTTTAAATTAGAAATGGTTTGCTGAGGAACTTCCGAAAGTTTTAAACTTTCAGGAACTTATAGAGACCATATTTTATTTTGTAATTAGTTTTGTCAATTTACAGTCTGAAAAAACTTGAAAATTGTTGGTGGAAAGTCGCCCAATTTTTAACATAAATCACCTCATTGACTTCCGCCAATCCATAAACCCCTTCACCGCCAAAACAATCAAAAGTATATACAGAATACTCGTTCCGTTCAGTTCTTTGTAAATGTACATTCCTACATAAAAAATATTCGCTCCAATCCATAAAATCCAATTTTCCAGATATTTACGGGCGGTCATCCACGTGGCTATAAGACTAATTGCGGTTAATCCAGCATCTAAATAAGGTAAACTTGCTCCTAAATATTGACTGTGAATATAGCCCGAAATGGCTGCAAAAACGACCAAAAAAATTAAGCAAATGATGGCCAATAGCAAAGGTATTTTAGTGACTGGAAGCATGCTTTTTTCGCCGGTACTAAATTTCCATTCATATACTCCGTAAAGACTCAAAAGGATGAAAACAATTTGTAATTCGGCATCCGATTTTAGGTTTGATTGCCAGAAAATTATGGCGTAAATTCCCGAGGAAACAATTGCCCAAAACCACCCCCAAACATTCTGACGAGTATTTAACCAAACGCAAATTAAGGAAGTGATAATGCCCAAAACTTCGAGCCAATTTTGATGTAAGTATTCAGTCATTTTTAGCTTTGAGATAAAGAGAATGAGTTTGTATTAATAATTCTCTATAGGTTTTGAATTAAGAATCAAGAACAAGGAGTTAAGAATGGAGAGGTAAAATATCCTCCTAAACACTTCTAAAATCTACATTCCTTGTTCTGAATTCTAACTTTTTTAACTGAAAAGACATTAACAATCAACTAAAAAGGGTTTTTCGCCTTCCCAGAAATCAATTTCTCCTTCTTCTCCAAAACTTCAAAATACTTGCAAAACCCTTTCAAGGCACATGCTCCGCATTTGGGTGAGCGAGCTACGCAAATATAACGCCCGTGTAAAATAAGCCAATGGTGAGCCACGGGAACCGAGGCTTTTGGAATATATTTAATTAATTCTTTCTCAACCGCCAGCGGGGTTTTTGCGGTTTTTGCGACTAAGCCTATGCGGTGCGAAACCCGAAAAACGTGGGTATCCACGGCCATGGCTGGTTGATTATAAATGACCGAAACAATGACATTTGCCGTTTTTCTGCCCACGCCGGGAAGTGTTTGGAGGTCTTCAATATTACTCGGTACTTCCGAATTATATTCACTGACCAAGCGTTTTGCCATACCTATTAGATGCTTGGCTTTGTTGTTTGGGTAAGAAACCGAGCGGATATAACGAAAAACTTCGTCTAATTCTGCTTTTGCCAATGATTCGGGATCTGGGAAACGCTCAAAAAGGGGTGGCGTGACGATGTTCACACGCTTGTCGGTGCATTGGGCTGATAAAGACACCGCCACCAGTAATTCATAGGGCGTGCGATATGTTAATTCGGTTTCTGCAATCGGGAAATTTTCAGTAAAATATCCTATCAGTTGTCTATATCGGTCTTTTTTAAGCATTGTTTAGCTATGAGTTATGAGCAATAAGTTTTGAGTAATGATTATTGTACGCTATTGGCTCAAAGCCTAAAGCCAACTCAGTAAAAAGCATCTTCAAAATGCGTAATTTCAAAATCCTTCTCACGTTTGAAAATGACTGAAATAATATCAAAACGGATTTGTTGTTGCCAATTTAGACTGGATACAAAATGCTCGGCGGTTTTTGTTACGAGTTTTATTTTATTTTTAGTTACACTTATTTCGGGATTGCCAAATTTAATGTTTGTCAACGATTTTACCTCTACAAATACGATGAAAATACCTTTTTTTGCAATCAAATCTATTTCACCACGACCAAAACGATAATTTCTAGCGATGATTTCATAACCGTTTTCTTCTAGAAAAAGACCCGATAAGAGTTCAGCTTTTTTGCCTGTTTCAAGATGTTTTGCCATTATTTCAATACTTGAAGTTCGATGTTTAACTGGTGTAAATGTAACGTGTATTTTTTTATCTTCGAAATAATAAGCTATTTTTAGTGATGTTTGTTTTGAGGCGTGACCACGCACAAATTACTCAAGGCATAAAAAAAACATAAACTATTGATGATGAGTACATTAGTGCAAGTCATGCCATGAGTTTTGTTTTCAAGAGCGTAAATCTAAGTACGATAACATCGAATATCAAATGTCTTCAACCACTCAAAAAACCGAAATACTTGCAGGCGTAAGTTCATTTTTAGCCACCATGTACATTATCGTGGTTAATCCTTCCATACTTTCTCAGACGGGAATGCCCTTTTCTGCTGTGCTAACTGCCACGGTTTTATTGTCATTTTTTTGTAGTGTTATGATGGGATTTTACGCTAAAAATCCTATTGTTGTGGCGCCGGGAATGGGCATGAATGCTTTTTTTACTTTCACCGCCGTCAAAGGCATGGGGATTTCTTATCAATTGGCTTTGGGAGCGGTTTTTTGGGCGGGCGTCTTCTTTTTAATATTATCCATTTTTAATGTCCGAACGTACATCGTGAAAGCCATTCCTAAACCACTTCGTTTTGCCATTTCAGCGGGTATTGGTCTGTTTATCAGCTTAATAGGTTTTGAAAATGCTAAATTTATCGTCTCGAATCCTGCAACGTTAGTCGACATTGCCAATCTCAAAGACCCAATCGTTTTGACGTTTTTATTCGGATTATTTCTTACGTCAATCCTAATCATCAACAAAGTAAAAGGCGGAATTATCATCGGAATTGTGCTCACCACTTTACTCGCCATTCCCATTGGTAGATATTGGGGAGATGCTTCTATCATAAATTTTGGACAAAAAACCTTAGTTAATTTTCAGGGCATTTTTGCCAAACCCGATTTTAGTTTAATTGGTCAATTAGACATCGTGGGTTCCATGAAATTCTCGTTAATTCCCATCATTTTTGCCTTCGTTTTTACCGACCTTTTCGATAGCCTTTCTACCTTCGTAGGCATTGCGGAAGCCGCTCATTTGTATGACGAAAACGGAGAACCTCGCAACGTAAAACAATCACTCTTGACCGATGCCGTTGCCACTTTATTGGCGGGAATCTTAGGAACAAGTCCGGGAACAGCCTACATAGAATCGGCCGTGGGCATTGAACAAGGCGGAAGGCGTGGACTCACCGCCATCACGGCAGGATTATTATTTTTGCCCTTCATGTTTTTGTCGCCTTTATTATCCATGATTCCTGCCATTGCCACCGCCCCTGCTTTAGTAATTGTGGGTGTTTTTATGATAAAACCCATTACCAAAATCAATTGGAATCAATTGGATGATGCCATTCCAGCGTTTTTGGCAATGATTTTAATCCCTTTTTCCTATTCTATCACCCAAGGAATTATGTGGGGATTTTTGTCTTGGACAATCTTGAAAGTGTTTACGGGGAAATATAAAGAAGTGTCTATAACGCTTTGGATAATTGATTTATTTGCGGTTGGGGCTTTGTTTTTGGGACATTGAGAAGTAAAATATATTTCACTTCTCTTTCACTTGTTTTTGCATCCGTGGCGAGTGTCCCACTCGACAACTGGCGGTAGCACAGCGAATTACATTGTTTTATCGTTATATTATTGATAATCAAGGCTTTATTTGTCGAGTTTTTGCTTTCGCAAGTTGGCGAGTGGGACACTCGCCACGGATGCAAACATCCGAAAACAAAGCTCGAATCTCATTCATTCCTAATTAATTGATAATCTCTGACGCTTTCATTGTCTGGTGGTGCTTTTCACGGACTTTAATTTAATTAAAGTATAGAGAATGACATAACCTATTGGAATTGGAACTTCCCGAAAGTTTTAAACTTTCGGGAAGTTGAACCAAATTGTTGAACTATAATTCTGAAAAGTTATGTCGCAGTCTATAAAACCTTATTTGAGTAGATAACCAATCCACTAAAAGCCCAATCCTCCTCCGACTTATTAAAGAAAAGGCCTTTTGTTTTTCATGGAACGAGCAAGACGCAGCTGATAATGGGTAGTAGGAGCGCTTCGCTTAACCTACTACCAGTCCCATTGTTTGTTTTTAGACAAGCTGAATTAAATTTAGATCAATGTAGCGACTAATTAATTACAAATTTTTTTTAAACAGACTTTTTAAAAAACAAATTATTACAATAACGCTGATGTTCTTATTTTTTATCAGCAACAAACTTATTTAATTCTACTTCTT
>Ga0114959_10000902_pt1 | contig 27420 bp, 30 predicted proteins | sample C_130625_EF_Meta_FD_87317 | JGI IMG/M metagenome (GOLD analysis project Ga0114959, IMG submission 87317) | Freshwater microbial communities from Lake Croche, Canada to study carbon cycling - C_130625_EF_MetaG | ecosystem: Environmental > Aquatic > Freshwater > Lake | place: Lake Croche, Canada... | reverse complement strand
TATTTCATTATAAAATTATTTATTCAAAGTATATAGCATATATAAATAAAAAAACAGGAACAATGTAATGTATATCAACTCATCTAAATTACTCAAAACAAAATCCAAAGAAATTGCCAATAAAGTAGTTCAGTGGATTACGACCAATTATCCAGAACATGCCGGCAACTACGACACTCGCGTTGAGAACATGTCTTACGTAATAAATGCGTTAGTGTATTGCTTAGAGGACAATAATACAGCACCAATGGATCAGGCTGCTGGATTATTTTTTAAAGCTGGAGTTCTTCAGATATGTCCATTGCATGTTGAATTTGATGCGTATCACTTTTTGTTAAAAGAGCTTAAAAATGCGTTTTATGAAACTGAAATTGGCGCAGCAGAATTGTGTGATGCAAGTATCCAATTGTTAAAGAAAAATTTATCTAAAGGGTTCGCATTAGATAGTGACGACATCACTATTAACATGCCATTTGAAGATCGTATAAAACACATGCTGTACGGTTGGGATGACGAAAAACGTATCATGCTCAAAATGCAGCAATGTCAGAGAAACTGGAATCTATCTTATAAAATGTCTAAGGAAGCAGTAGACTACCTGTTATGGATAGCCCAAAATGCTCCGTCAAAACAGCATGAAGCATACTACGATGTATATTATTCAACAGATCGTGAAAACATTGATTATCTTTACAAGTTCTCATGGGGAAGTACTCACAGAAAAAATCCACCAGCAATGTGGAGAAATTCTCAAATGAATGCTAATCTATATATGATATTTGTATGCAAACAACCTCCAACAATGTTTAACTGCAACAATGATGGCACCTTGCAAAATCCATGGGGAGATTCGAGATGGGAGAATTCTATAGTTAGTGTAGGCATGGCAATGGGATTAGTAATGCGAGCTGCAAACAAAATGGGCCTAAGTACAGGACCTAATAAAGTCAAAGACCTCGGCCCAGATTATGATTTTGAATGGGAAAAGAAATTAGGAATATATGACGATGTCAAAGCCGGGACTAAAAAAATATTCTTTGGTCTCGGAATTGGACTGGCAAACGCAAACAGACCGCGTTGGGAGTCAGATGATACTGAATTTGCCATAGGTGCAAGTAATGGACACAATGTCACTACCAAATATGATGATGTGGATTTTGAACCAATGATGAAAAATGGACAAGAAAAAAGGAAAATTAAAATCGTTGATATTAGAGAACATGGTGGTAAAACGTTGATCGATCCCTACGGAAAGAAACAAGTTATACCGACAGAGCATGCCATCAAAATTAATACAATTTATCAAAGAGACATCAAAGCAATCGAAATACCCAAATGACCATTAATATTGTAGTTACTAGTAAACCAGTTGATGGGTTACTTTACTATAGTTACGAATATTGTTCATATCTAAATTCTTTAGGTATAGATTCTAAGGTAGTTATTATTCGGCATAGAAAGTTCTCAGAATCTAACTATGTAGACTCAATTAAAAACAAGTACATTCATTATAAAGATGTAGAATTTGATAATGTCACAACCAGTCCCACTGATATAACATTGATATTAGGAAGGAGTATGATGACACTATCTTTCCAAGATTTTAAATTTTATAATAAACAACAACAGGATTCATTGCGCAATCTTTTTGGTGGTAATATTATTGCAGTTTACTCAGAAAATCATCCCACAACATATCCGTTAGCAGTTGAATTTTATTCTCCAAAAAATATTTTAGATTTGTGTGATACCGAAGTTTATCCAAATGGCATAGGTGAACATTTTGAGAAAACAATTAATTTTGAAATTTACAAATCGTATAAGGATGATATAAAATTTAAATATTTGTTCCTAGGAACCAACGACAAATATTATGCATCGGTAGAAAAAGTTATTGATCAATTTTCCGATCACGGAATTTTGACATATGATGAATCGTATGTTAATATAAAGAATAATAATGTGTTTGCCCCTGTAGAAAATCTCATGGGCATGTTTGAAACTTATGTCTACACAAAAGAAACATTTGATCCAGCTCCGAGAATTTTTCAAGAATGTAAATATTTTAGAAAAAACGTAATTTATCTTAGAGATAAAACAATACATGACGGCGGAAGTGTGTATTGGAAAAGACCTATTAAAGATTTAAACATCAAACCAATATTAAATGCAATAGAGAAATTAAAATGATATCATATGACGGATGGGATCGAGAATATAAAGAAAACAAAGAATCATATTTAGAGTTGTTTGACCAATTTATGTCGCAACTTAATTACGAAAACAATGAAGAATTTGAACGTAATTTTGCAGAACGTGTTGGTAGACAATATGCAGTGTCGGTAGCAAATGCCACTGATGCTCTGCATTTTGCATTACTAAGCTACGGTATTGGTCCCGGAGATGAAGTACTAGTAACAGACTTTTCTTGGATTTCGTCTGCGGCATGTGTAAGTATGGCAGGTGCAACACCTGTATTCTGCGATATTAATTTAGATTCTTATCATATGAGTTTAGCTAGTATCAAACGTATGTATAGCGAAAAGACTAAGGCGATAGTATATGTTCACCTATTTGGAAATATGACAGACACATCCGAAATTCAACAATTTTGTAAAGAAAAAAACATTGCGTTCATTGAAGATGCTGCTCAAAGTCTTGGGTCAAGCCTAAACGGAATAACGGCCGGCACTATAGGTGACTGTAGTGTTTATAGTTTTAATAGTAACAAAGTTATTGCTGGTATTAATGGCGGAGGTATGTTTTTAACTAACGATAAAGAACAAGCCAAACTGTTTAAAAAGATAAGGCGACATGGCAAAGATTCCGATTTTGAAATGCTTGGGTATAATTCTAGAATGTATGTTCTTAATGCAGAAATTATTAACTTACGTTTGCAACATATAAAAAAAACGCAAATTCGACGCCAAGAAATTGCCAATCAATATAACGATGCATTTAAAAATTTACCAATATATGTTCAATCAATGTCGGAAGAGTTAAATCATAATTACCACAAGTACACCATACGATTTGCAGATACAGAAACTAGAAATCGTGTAAAGAAAAAGTTAGGGGCTTCTATACATTACGAAATACCACTATCATCCAATTCAATGTATAAAAATATTGTTCATCGAAAAGATAATTGTGTTGTCTCTAAGATAGTTGCAGATACAATATTATCTTTGCCAATTCATGCATGGCTAACAAAAGATGAGATAAGTATTATCATCGAAAATGTTAAGGAAAGTATATGATATACGAAACTTTAGGAAAACATAAGCATGTATTAACATATGATCAAACTGCGCCATTAATTGAACAATCAACTATAGAAAAAATACTTAAAAAAACATGGAAGGTAACTCCATCTAAGAATAATATAATGGCCTATAATGTTTATGTACTTGGGCCCGAGCATCAACATTATAAAGAAATAATATATGATATATCTTCTAACAATGAAGATAGAACTAATAAGCGTAATCCTATACCGGATACTGATAAGACAAAAGGAAGAATCCCAGCATACTCTAATTTACTTAACTGTCAATATCTTTTAATTTTTACACTTAGATTAGGTGGTCCGTTAAATCCTTATCAGCAACGTCAGTGGAACAGAGGAGTATGTTATGACCCTTGCCTCGAAGAAGGACTTATTCAAAGTTGCGAAAATATTGCTGTTGAATGTGGTTTATTTGCTAACACTTTTAGAGGATTATGTGTTGAGGAAGGTATTGACACATCGTTTACTGCAAATTTCAGCAAAGATATTGACGATTGGAAAGAAATACCATTTATAAATAGGCGGGTGATGCTATTAATGACAGTCGGGTACGCAAAAGTTTATCGTGAAGATATGAAATTACCACCCACTGAAGATTACATTGGTGACGTAAAACCCGATTATGATAGAATTGTGAAATTTATAGAATAAACTCAAAAGAAACATATGATATACAATACTTTAGTGAACCGCAGATTTGTACGAGAATACGATACAACTGCCGATATACCAGAATCATTAATTGATTCTCTATTACAACAGACCTGGAAGGTTACTCCATCTAAGAATAACTTCATGCCGTACACAGTTCATGTATTGGGTCCCAATCATCAGAAGTATAAAGAACTTGTATATCTTAATTCACTAAGTAATGAAGGGTTATCCGATAGTATAGAAAATCCTCTAGAAGCACGGTACACGGAACACTTACCAAATTATGCTAATATGTTAAGTTGCTCATATTTACTTATATTCACCATGCGATTAGAAACAGATCCAAATCCTTTTCAAAAATTTCTCATTGAACGCGGACATAGGTACGAAGCAGTCGACGAATCTAGATTAGGTGATTTATATGCAATGGCTTGTTTAGAAGTAGGACTGTTTACTAGCGTATTCAATGCATTACTTTTAGAACATGGTATAGATTCTTCCTTTATAGGTTGTTTCCATAGAGATGTAGAAAAATGGAAAGACATTCCGTTTGTTAAAAGAATGCCAATAATATTAATGCATGTCGGTAAAGGTAAGGTCTATATTGATGATATAAAAGATGAATTGCAAAAACAAGATCTTCGTCCTAATTACGATAGGATTGTTAACTTTATAAAGTAAGTGTATTGTATGAATGATAAAATAAAAAAAGCAGTGGATACATCGCAAAGAGCACAGCGTAATTACGATTTGTCTAAAAATATAGAAGACAAAGATTTAGAGACTTTAATATATGCTGCTACTCATTCTCCTTCAAAACAAAATGAAACGCATTATTCTTTACATGTTTATACAGATAGAGATATAATAAGAGAAATTTATAATACTACTAAACGATTTACATTTGGAAACAAACAACACCTGTCTGAAATTCTAGATCCAACTAAAGGAGAACAATGGATGTATGAAAACAGAGCTGTACATAATTCTCAAATCTTAGCAAATGCGTTGTTTGTTTACACCGACGACGACGGCCCTATGCGAGGAGTAACCCATTTTTTAGCACAGAATGATGACCAAGGTAGCATTGCAATATACAATGAACAAAAAAACTATTCAATAGGTATATCCGTTGGGCAACTGACTCTTGCAGCAACTCTACTTAACTATAAGACTGGAATATGTTCGGCATTTGATCAAACTATTGTACGCAACATAATTAAATCCGATCGCGATGTTAAACTATTAGTTGGAGTGGGATATGAAAATACTGGAGTAGATAGACGTCTTCATGCAGAAACTTTAAACCGAGAAATTACAGAAGAATATCAAACTGGTAACTTGGATGAAAAATGGAGATTTCCTAGTCTAGATAAAACTATAAAAGTATCAATAAATGGAAAATAATAATTTTTTTAACGGAAAAATTCGAGGAGTTAATATAGATTTAACTAATCGGTGTCCTCTTGAATGCCCGAGATGTCAACGACAATACGATTTTAGAAATAAGGGATTGAAAGTACCGGGCAATGACCTTAGCATAGAGAATTTTAAAAAAGTTCTTAAATTTTTTAAGGGAATTAATTTCGAAGGTCAACTATCCGATCCTGTTCATCATCGATCGTTTATAAATCTTTTAAAAATGTCCTTTGAGGCAGATATTGAGACAGAAATACACAATGCATCATCAGCAAAATCTAAAGAGTGGTACATAGAAGCATTCGAAGCTAACCCAAATGCTCAATGGGTATTTTCAATTGACGGTCTTCCTGCAGAAAGCAAAACATATAGGATTAATCAAGATGGTCCAAAATTATTTGACATTATGGTAGAGTCAAAAAAGTATTTGGTTAATAAACCAGTATGGCAATATATCATTTTTAGTTATAATGAATATAGCATTGATGCTGCCATTGCGTTAGCAAAAGAAGTAGGAGTAGGTTTTTATCTTGTACAAAGTTCTAGATGGAACGGAAATAATGACTGGTTAATGCCAACTAGACTAGAATATAGAATGGAAAAACTGAGATGAGTGAAATAAAATTAGATCCGGCGTGTTTTAAACGTTTTCCAATGGCAATAACAAATACTGGTTATCTATTACCTTGTTGCCATTGCGACGACAAATATACCCTTGATGATCCAAAATTTCAAAAACTTATGGAAGTGAGCAAAATTAGTGATTATGAAACCTTAGATGAAATTGTGTCCTTAAAAGAATGGAAAGATTTTGAAGAAGATTTAAGAAATCATAAAGGACCAGATGCTTGTATGACGGTATGCCGAGTGAAAGAGGACGATATTAATATGGTTCGAAAAGATACATGGATCAATCCTGATAGTGGTGCTGTAGAAAAAGTTAGAAATATCTAATAGAAAATTAATTATATGTTAACATTAAAAGATTTAAAAAGTTCAGACTATCTAACCGTTGATTTTTATTTGTCAAAGTCATGCAATAAGTCGTGCCATTATTGCACAGCGTGGACGCTTGAGATGAGAAATTTAAATGTAGATATGGATTTCTTAAGAAAGACTCTCGAATATCTAAGTCCTTATAAAACAAGAATTTGCTTGCTTGGAGGCGAGCCCGGTCTCATTAAAAATCTTAAAGAAGTAATTGATGAAATTAAAAAATATCCAAACTTTATTATACAAGTTTTATCAAATTCTTTAGTGAGAAAATTTTATCCGTGGATTCTAGAAGATCCGGAGATAATATACATCGAACATTTGGTTCTTGATTTTTATGAAGACAAAATTGAAAAGTTAGGAAATTACGAATTTCTTGAAGAAAATAATAAGAACAATTATAATTTAATTATTCAAACACCTAACTATTTTAAATACAGAGAAAAATATGATTTGTGGATGATCGATCATGAAAATACCGAGTTTAAAGAATACAACTCTAGATCTCCTAGTTTCGAGTTTAAAGAAAAAGCACCGGAAATAGATAGAAGAATATGCGCGAAGTTTCCATTAGTTCCTGTTTTTGATTTTGAAATACAAAAAATACGACATTGTAGTAGAAAAGTTATCAATGGCTCAAAAGAATTTGATGTAACGAAAGAAAATATAGACAAGATGATGACTTTTAAATTATTTGAATTTGAAAAATATTGCGAAACTTGTTACGACATCATTCCTCCTAGACCAGAATTTCGAAAAACACAAATACTTAAAATAATTGAAGCAGAAAAGAATTTATAATGAAAATTTTTGCAGTAGCAGTGAATATTCACGATCATAACACATTTGACGGCGAATTTCATAATCAAATAGAGAGATATACCAGAAGAAAAAATAATCTTAATCGATTAAATCCACACGATCCTACATATAGTAGAGAATTTTTTCTTGAGTATTTTTTGCCTAATTATAAAAAAGCTAATAAACATAATGTTTTTGCATTCACTGTTTCTAATTTAGGACAGGAGTTTGTTTTGGATCTTCTTAAGGAAACATTACCAGATACAAGTTTTTTATCATTCAAACCAAAGAATCTTTGGGATAGATTACATAATGAACATTATTATTATATTGATCATCACCAAAGTCATGCAGCATATGCTTTTTTAAGTTCAGGATTTAATGAATCTGATATATTAGCAATAGATGGTAGAGGATGGCAATTCAATTGTATATTTGTTGATAAACACGGTACAATTACTGACCTGTCTGAAAAAATATCAATAGGTGGACTATGGAATAGACTATCTCAGGATATAGGTTTTGGATATTTAGGTGCTGGGAAGACTATGGGATTGGTAGGATTTGGAAAATACGATAAACAAATCCATAGCATGATTGAACAATATTTACAAAATCCCAATCACCGATTGCCCGATGGAGCGTTAGATATAATAAAACAGATTCCTAAAGAAGATGTAGCATTTACTTTACAATACGCTACAATTGAGTTGATTAAAAAATTTGTGTATCCTCTTAAAACATCAAATAATATATGTGTTGCAGGGGGAGTTGCTTATAATGGATATATGAACGAAGAATTGACCAAACACTATTCAAATGTACATGTTCCTCCTGCTGCTGGAGACGAAGGACAATCGATAGGTGCTTATATGCATGCCGATTATATTTTAAACAAGAGTATTCGAGTACCTACAGTATATTCTGGAAAAGAGCATTTAGTAGATATTGGTATATTTGATAATTTAAAATATCAACAAATATCCATGGATGAAGTTTATAAAAAAGCTGCTCATGCCATTGCAAACGGTGAAATAATCGGTTGGTATCAGGGAAAGAGTGAAAGCGGCAATAGAGCATTGGGAAATAGAAGCATACTAGCCGATCCTAGAAATCCAAACATTAAGAATATTATTAATTCAAAAATTAAACTACGCGAAGACTTCAGACCATTTGCCCCTAGTGTCCTTGAGGAATATTATAAAGAATATTTTGATACAAATCAACTTAGTCCGTATATGTCTCGCATCATGCCTGTAACTTCAGATAAGATACCAGGAGTCACTCATGTAGATGGTACAGCAAGAATTCAAACTGTTAGTAAAGACTTTAACAAACACTATTACAATTTAATAAATGAGTTTTATAAAATCACAGGAATTCCTATGCTGCTGAATACCAGTTTTAATTGTCAAGAACCCGTAGTTGAAACTCCAATTGATGCAGTAAACACCTTTAAAAAATGCGGGTTAGATATGTTAGTAATTAATGATTATGTCATTAGGAAATAGTATGATCGATTTAAAAAATAATACTATTGATTTAAATTTATTTAGAAGAATACTACGGGAAATTAAAAATTCAGAAAGAAGCGACATAATTGATTCTTTCAGTGATAATCAATTCAACTCAAAAACAAAATTATTAGAAAAATTAGATCAATTGAATATTTTAGATAATGAATCCGAAGTAATCATATTTGGTTGTTGGTACGGAAGCATACTAATGCCTGTATTAGCAAACAAAGTAAAAAGAGTTACTGGTATTGATTTAGATGATGCTGCTTTAAAAATTGCCAAGAATAGATTTTTTAAAGACTACAAAAATATAGATTTCATTGCAGATGATATTTTTTCTAAATTTCGTGGAAGATATATCGATACAAAACTATTCATCAATACATCATGTGAGCATATGTTGCCTATGAAAGAATGGCCATTTTGGACAGAATTAAAATCTGATGCATATTTTGCATTTCAATCAAATAATATGGATACTATTGAAGGCCATATTAATTGTGTTCACTCCTTACAAGAGTTTAAAAATCAATTGCCTGATAATAGTGAAGTATTGTTTGAGGATGAGTTAGAAGATAACCGAGGTACTAGGTATATGCTCATAGGCAAAATATTATATAGAAATATTGATATGCTTGACTAGGCCTAAGTTATAATCAGAAATACGATTTTTTGTATGGTATAATACCGCACCAATTGCACTACTCGGATCTCCCGGATTCGGCAAACTCCAAACATGTTTCCATTGCTTAACTACATTTAAGTTTGCACGGCTGTTCATCGCACATCCACCCATATATACTAGATTATCTGCATTAGTTCGAGTTTTTGCAATATTCATAATTTGAGAAATTTGTTCTTCAAATACCAATTGAACCGCTGCTGCGATATCAAATTTACATTGTTCGTCTGTGATTTCTAGCTGCCAGTTATTAACACCTTTATGAAAGTTATAATTTAAATTTAACGTACCTTGACCAAAATACCTTTGCACAGCATGTTTAAACCTGTTAGGGTCCCCGTTGGATGACATTTGTTGTAATAAGTATTCATCTTTAATGGGCTCTAGCCCTATTAATTTAGTAAACGCACTATAAAATAATCCAAGACTATGTGGATAGGTACGGCTCCAAACTTTACGCATCTTATTATTGTTACCTTCCCAAACAGTTGCGCATTCAAATTCTCCTATAGCATCAAGGACAACTATAGCACAGTGATCAAATGGGCTTGTATAATAACCAGCTGCTGCATGACTTCCATGATGCGGGGTATAGGTAATAGGAACATCACCCAATCCTATTGTTTTAAGATAACGATTAGGCAATTCATTAAGATCCATTGCAACAGAATACTGACCAGCATAAAATTGTCTTGCTTTTTTAAGCCAGGGACGCTCATACCAAAATATACGATCCGGTTTGCTAAATTCTAATGCTCGGGTTATTGAATCTAAATATAAAGTGTCTGTTTTATTAAACTCAAATAATTTAAGATCGTTGTCAAATACGGCAATGCTGCTGCCATGATTAAGAGCATTAATTCCCCAATGTATCATTTTATTCCTTATTTGTATATAAACGGATCAAGTTTTCTTAATTCTTCTAAACGTCTTTCTAATTTTTCATTGTCTGCTTTTATTTTATCATTTTTTAAAGTTTCATCCAATGATACTGCATCTGTATTATTTGTATTTGTATTAATTTCCATGTTATATCCTTTATTCTTTTCTGCATTATAAATTTTTTTTGATAGAGTTAATCATTAAAAATTTGTCTACTACTGTTTGATGATGATAAATTCCAGGATGCGTACCAGATTCGCTGACATCTCTTGCTAACTCATAGTTTACTTGTTTGATATTGGTTTGATCAACTATGTCAGTTGTTGAAATACGGATTTGATGTACACTACTATATTTTTTAAAAAATTCTTCATTATTTCCAACTCCCGGATTGCTAGACATTTCAAACAACGGAACTTCGGCAAAATCACATAACATTTTTATATTATTTTGAATTATATCAAATTCATTCAAAATATTAGTTTCTTGTATTAATAGTTTATTGTATGTATCTTCCCAATATTTAAATGCCGGAGTTTGATTGGGAGAAAAGTTTGGACCAAAAAATGTTGTATAATTTTCAAACCAAAACATTGTTCTATAAATGGGAGGCCAATTAATAATCACGTGTTTAGGCAATTTAGGTGCATTCTTAAATAAAGTTACTAAATTGTTAAAAACAAGTTTAGGAGATCCTCCGCCCATTGCCCCATTAATATAATCAACATCTAGTTCTTTTGATATTCTGTATGCATATGTATCTTCGAGCGGTAACCCTGTACCAACACAAAAACTACAACCAAAGAACGCAATATAATTATCAAAATCTATATCATCTAATTCTTTGTTCATTCTATACCCAAAAGAATTGAACTTATACGTTATGTTTGGATGATAATATGCCCAAGATGGACCAAACTTAGATCTATTTTTATAATACAATTCTGCGTTATCAGTTCCTGAAAATTCTGTTTCAATTGATACGTCGTAGTCAAATCCAGTTTTGATCAAATGTGTCATTTATAATTGAACTCCAAGGTGTGAATAGTTGGTTAAAATTTTCTTTACGATTGTTGTCTAACCAATTATTGTATTTAATTCCATTTTTAAATTGTTCATTATTTACATTGGTAGAAATTTGGACTAATAAATGATTAAAATTATCTAGTCTTTTAATCAATTTATCTTTTATAGTTAATGGCAAGATGCTTACACTATAAAATTCAGGATCATGAACTAAATTATGTTGTACTCGCATACCCAATTTATCAAAATAGTCCTTAAATTCTTGTACATAATATATATTCATCCAACTAATGGTTTGTGTAACACTACTATTAATCCATTTATTTTTAATTAATTTATTTAAATTTGTTTCAACATCTATCCACTTGGTACCTTTCCTAATGTACTCATTGCGTTCGTATAAATCATCAATGCTAGCATGTATTTCTACTTCTTTAAATTGTTTCCATATGTCTAATAACCTGTCTGGTAGATTGGTCATATTAATGCTGTACCATAACTTAACTTGCTTGTGCAAGCCACGTTCAATTAATCTTTCTAAATAATTCCAATGTTTCTCTACTAAAGTAGGTTCACCTCCATTAATATAAATCAATTCAACATGTTTACTATTCTCTAACAAATCATCCCAAAAACTGTCCGAGTGTGTCCAATCTGTATCTATTTTCCCGTCGTAATGAGTTACAAATGTTAATTCATTTTGTAATTTGCTGTACTCACTTATCCATTGAGTACTACTTGCGGGATTGCAGGTTCTACAACGTACATTGCACAAATTCCCTAATCTTAGTTCAATGAATTTTATATTAGGCGTTATCAAACCGTTATCATCGGTGTATTTGGAACCAAAGCGGTCTAACTCTAATTGTCGCTTGCTCTTTATCTGAATATTTTCTTCATGGTAACACCTTAAACATGATTCGGGTTTGATGTTATTATTCATTTGCTGACGAACGGTTATATAATAGTCGCTGTTGACAATTTCAACTACTTTATTTTTATTTAAATTTAATACCTTGCCGTTGGTTCTGGCTGCACTCATATTATTAGTGTGATCACTTACACAGCATAATGTACTTTTGCCTTCAGGATGTGTCGCTAAATGCATCCATGGAAGTGGACAAAATGTTTCACTCACAATATTTTTTATTATTGGTTTCATATATTATCATACCAATCTAAAATATCAGTGTTGTTACTTAAAATACTGCGCAAAAGAACATCGTCACCCCGATGCTTGTCGATTTTTTCATAACGCTTTTTACCATTGCGCAAACCTTGCTCATAATCCAAGTACTTGTCATTAAAATTAGGGCGATTTTTCATCTCCTTGAAAGTTTCACTATAGATACGTGTGTATTCATTACCATTATTTTGTTCGTATTCTATTAGATCATCCAACAATGCATTTAATAATTTTTTTGGCAAACACATTGGACTCATTATTGCACTAGGATCAAAATCAAATGTAATCTTTACATAACTCTTTACACCTAATTCTACTGCTAGGTCTATTAAATTTTTCATGTCTAGCATACCTGGTAGTGTTAGTGTTACATCAATAACCATTCCATTCATTCCGTATAAATCATTTAAAAATATACCATTTTTGAAATTTGTTAACCATTCATTCCATTTAAGACCTGAACGTATATATTCTGCTACTTTGCCCGTGGCGTCTTGCGAGCAACACATGTTAACATTTTTAAAATGTGGCAATAGATCATAAAGGTTAATACCTTTATACGTTGTTCTGCTCAGATTGGTGTTATATCTAACTGTGACATTTTTACTATGCCCCGATTTAACCAGATACTGCATAATATCCCAATGTATCTGATACATAAGAGGTTCACCACCTACCCAATATATCTCCTCAATAGTATTATTTTTAACCGATGCCCATAATTCTTCTTCGCATACTGAACTTTGAAATTCTTCTATTTTTGCTTTGGCTTCGTCAACCATCCAAACATCTCGTTTTGGATCCCACATACCCATTGTACGTTTTTCAGTTTCCCATGCACTACTCAATTGTTCTCCGCACATACGGCATTTGAAATTACAAAGATTATATATTCTATAATCAAAACTCACTGGCTTTAATGTAGTAAATCCATTCTCATCTGTATTGGCCAGTATATCATTTACCTTATGTGGAAACAATGTTTTGGTAAAGTAATCTCTATATGTATATAAATTTAATAAGTTATCATTACATACTTGGCATTCTGGAATTGATTCTCCCGCAAGTATTCTCTTTCGAACACTCATCATATGTTCGCTGTTCCAGTGTTCTTCTAATGTAACAGGTTTGTAGTCCTTATTAATAGCATCACTGTTTTGATCAATATATTGACGTTGCCAAGTGGCTTGTTCTCTACTGGCACAGCATATCCTACGTTCAGTTTGCGGACTGAGGTAAGTATGTGTCCATGGTGCTGTGCAAAAATATGGATTAGACATGCTTCTTTTTGTAAAATTTAATAGGCGCACCTACAGCTGGCTGTTTGTATGTTTGACTTCCTGGATTTTCTCCAGTTGGGTTTAATATCCATCCTTCTTTGTTAGCTTTCTCAACTAACCTATCAGCATGTCCCCATCCTTTAGTACTATCACCATCTATGAATTCAGTCAAGGGTGTTAGGTCAGTAACAGGTATAGAATCATACCATTCTGCTAGTTCAGGGAAGGTTGTTTTAAAATCTTTACCTCTACGTTGATCATACTGCATGAAGAAACTCTTAAAGTCGCGTTCTCTAGTTTCTAAACTGCTGGTCTGATTGTGTCCAACATCTAGCTCACGTAGATATGGTAGCATACGTTTGATGCTATCATATTCCATTTGATGTATCAATCCTGTACCCTGACCATCTGAATTACCTTGCTCTTCCCATTTGGTATCGATCCAACTTTCAAGTTTATCTGCTATTTGATTCCTTATGGACTGTGGCAATGTTAATGGACTCATGAAGCTAGGGAAACGCAATATGTTAAAACTCATTGTGCAATGTTTACGTCCAAATTCTTTGCGTAACTTTAACATCTCATCCATGAACTCAACAATGCTAAACAACGACAAACTATTAATAGTCATCATCATATGTGTTGCACGACAATTGCCTTGCTCAATCATCATGCGTAAATTAGATAACCAAATTTCCCAATTGAGGCCATCTCTAATATATTCAGCATGAGCCCCATAACTTTCATTGCTGGTGTAAAGATCAAAACTCTTAAAACTATGCGTTGCTTTGCACAGTCGGTCAATTAACTTAGGTGTTGCTCCTAGGTTGCTGTTAACAGCTAATGCAACTTTGCACTCAGGATGCTGTTGCCACCAATCCATTAGTTTCCAAAAGTCTTGACTCATAGTTGCTTCCCCACCAGTTACTCGCAACTCTTTTAAACTATGTTGTAGATCACCCTCCCACCATTTCCAAAATGCTTCTACATATGGGTTATCTTTGTTCTTAATACCGTAAGGTTGTGCCCATGTTCCGTCTTGTTGAAATGCTCCAGCACCGTCGCTTACTAGATTCTGATAAGGCCCATTAGTCTTAACATCTGCCATCCATGTTGTGCTGAAACTAGGATTGCAATAACTACAGGCAAAATTACAATTAGCATCAAATGCAATCTCTAACGTTTTTAGATCAACATCGATATTACTGCCAAATACAGTTTTTGCATCTATTAAATCTTGATCAGAATAAATTATACTCTTATACACACGATCACTAACTGTGTCTTTGCTCAATCCTTCAATCTTCCAACAATAGTCACACTCTTCTGGTTGTTCTCCCCTGAGCATCTGTTCTCTTACTAACTTTTTGTATTCGGTATTATGTAGAGCTTTTGGACTACGAGCTAATTCTTCTAATGGTATCTTATGTGCCGGTGGATGATGACAACTTGCTGTACTTCCACTACCTAACCAAACAGTTGCATTGTACCATTTTGCTCCGCAGAAACTGGGACTGATAGAATCAATTGCTCTATTCCTATATTCTGTATATGTTTCATTTGTTTTTTTTGGCATTATTTTTTCCAGTGATTAAGGTTTCTTCCAGTTATCAATTCTGTCTCGGTAATTCTATTGTTAATTAAATTAATTAGTTCCTTACTAGGTATAGGTAATGATTTAATATATGTGGTTTTGTTTATACGTTCATACCATGCGAGAATCGATTCAGTTGTAACTAACCCGTTATATCGTATGCCTGTATATTTGCATATCTCTTTTACAAATTCAACAGGAGTATCACATAAATCGTCATATAACATCACTTTTACTGGTATTTGAGAAAATGCCCAGTTTTGAAAAACTTTAGGAAAATCAAACATAGGATTTATGTCAAGTGTTCTAATATACTTTTCTCCTTGATAACCCGTAATTGAATAATTATACCAACTCTCCATTATCTCCCAAGGATTTCTTATAATCATAGTAAGATGAGTAGTGTATTCATGAACTTTTTTTATTTTTTCAATTGGTAGATTATATGTTTGTGTATTAAAATTAAAAGTAATATCATGTGAGTTGTAACGATCTATATATTTTATTTTAAATTCGTGTTCGTTAGTATATCTTTCTTGCCAGGGGTTTTCTTTGTCAAGTTTGGTCACATCATGCATGTTACCAATCCTACCATACAACCAACTAGTTCCACATTTAGGGAATCCTATATTTTGATAATGTATTATTTTCACAGGTTATTCCAATCATAATAGATTGATTCTAAATGAGGGAATGTTTTTAAAAAATCTGTTCCTTTTCTTTTATCATACTCATCAACAAATGCAATAAAATTCTTGCGATGTATATTACATTCTTCCTCATCAATATCACTAGTCATATAATCACAGAAACGCTTTAGCTGATCTAATTCTTCTAAATATATTTTAGAAAAAGTAGTTCCATTTTCAAACTTAGTCCACCATTTGCCTTTAGTTATGATCGTCGACGAGAGTTGTTGTTTATAGTCATTAGGCAACAACCTAACATCTAGTATAGGAGGCCAACGAAGTATATTGAAACTTAAATGTATCCTAGTGTCGTCGTTAGATTTATTAAATGTAGAACGTAACTTCATTGCTAACTCTATTAGATCAGTAGTTTGATTAACACTTAATATATTCATTGTGGTCATTATACCTAATTCAACTTGTGTGTTTTCTAATAGAAAATTCACATTGTTTAGCCATTGAGTATAATTCATACCAAATCTAGCATATTCTGCTTGTTGTTCTATACTTTCAATGCTGGTAAAAACAATAAGACGTTTAACCTTGCCTTGTACCAAATTAAGTTTTTCAATAAACTTATTAATTAACAACTTATCATTGCACATGTTGCTGTTAATTGCTAACTCTAATTGAGGATTGGGATTTTCTATTATCCAATCAAATAATTTCCACAGATCCTTGCTCATTAAGGGTTCGCCACCGGTGACCCGAAATACTTTTAAATCTTTATATATGTCAGGAAACCAAGTCCAGAATGCATCAACATATGGGTTTGCTTCTTTATTCTTATAGGGATATCTGCCAGTATCTTTTAACCATGTTAAATCTCCCAATCCACTAGGATATGGACCGTATCGTTCAATCTCCTCTAACCACTTAGAACTAATCTCCGGACTGCAATAGGCACATTTGAGATTACATGCATTAGAAAAACTTACTTCCAAATATGCAGGATTGATATTATCATCCCAATTAGACCTAGCAATCTCATCAAACCTATCCCAAGCCCAATAATCACTAGTTTTGTAATGTCTGTCAGAGAAATAGTCTTTGTTTAAATCTTCAATATTCCAACAGTACTCACATTCACTAGGTCGTTGACCCTCTAACATTAACTTGCGTTGCTGTTTTTTATAATTTGAATTATGTAATGCCGCTGGATCAGCTAATACTTCATCTACAGGTATCTTATGTGGTCCGGGATGATGGCAACTATGATTGTATCCGTTTTGCAAATATAAAGTAGTTTGTAACCATTTAGCTGTACAAAAGCTAGGACTTACTGAATTTATTTTAATAACTTTATTTTTAAGAATTTCTATTCGGTGTTCATTACTCATTTATATTAGCCATGTTTTCTATCCACTTTCGATTATTGATTAATTTTAAAGTTTTTAGATCATTATAATTATTATTAGTCCATTCTACAGACAGTTGAGCAGCATTTCTTGCATATTTTCCCAATTGATGATCTGTATCCTTGTTTGTCCATTGTTCGAGACGATATTGACTATCGTGGTCAGTTGGATCTTGTTTTATATTATAACACAGTTTTACACATTCTCTAAAAGCACTTCGCCAGACTGATAATGCATCTGTATCAAATGCGGTAATGTTACTAATTTTGTTGATGATTTTAATTTTAGAGTTTGCCGACATAGATAAATCTAAAGTTTTCCATGTTTTCATTTTCATTAACGCCTGTTTAGGAAACAATTTGACTCCACCATAGCCGTAGACTAATCCATTGATTGGATTCCTTGCTCGCCATACATGTGTGCAATCTCTATCATATATGTTAGGTTGAAAATCAAAATTAAAATCATCTACTAACCATGCATCACCGTCCACTACGTAAAACATATCTGTAGTGGATAGTTTTGCTGCGGCTTTGTGTGCTTGAAATATGCCCTCAACACCATCTACACGTTTTGCCCAAGGAGCTTTTTCTAATACCCTTTGCCAATTTTCTTCTGCATTGGGCTCATGATAACTGATAAAGATAACATCTAATTGCTTAGAAACTACAATTTTGACATCGGGCATTTCTTTGATACCTGTTGGATTATTAGTAGCAGACATTTTAATTGCCCACGTCTTTTCGGTATCATCTAAACACCATGCATGACCATAAGTTAAATCATGCCACGGAATAATATAATCTAAATCAAACTTCATTTTAGGTAGATCAGGATTGTATTCAATATTGATGTTAGGACTAATATAGTCTATAGTTTTACTAACTTCTATATCATTCGATACTTTAATTTTGAATGCCCATATATCAGCTTCATCATTTAATAAATGCTTGCGATCTAACATCCATACATGCTCATAAGTTAAATCATGCCACGGAATAATATAGTCTAGATCATATTCCATATTGGGTAGATCAGGATTGTATTCGATATGGTATTCAGGTGATATGATACCATACCATTGCCAAGATTTAGGTTTTCGATATGCTGGACTATATTTGACTACCCACATACGATTGTTAGGTGTATGTATAGGATCTAACTCCCATGCACACTCATTTTCAAGTTCCCAAAATGCAGGACAACATTGATCGACATCTACACCTAAATCTGGTAGCTCATTATTATATTCAACATTAACATTGGGCACAAGATATCCCATATCCTTAACACCTTCAATTTTACCTACTGGCCTACAGCGCATAGCCCAAACTTTATCGGGCAAGGGATTGAATCTAGGATCTATATACCAAACTAACTCATATACACTGTCCCACACTCTGGGTTCAAAGACGCCGTAGGGATCTTTTTCAAAAGTCATTAATTTGTCAAGATCGGGATTCTTACTCCAAGTGTATGTTGTCATATGTACTAATTATCTTAGTATATAATGAAAAACTTAAATTGTGAGTTATACCGGTAAAGGTACAATTGATGTATTAACAAATGCTAACTTATCTCGAGTATTGTAATTGAACCCAAGGAACAAATTAGTAGTGCTGGTATCAAACACATTAGGATTGGCATACTCTGGAGATAATGGAGTAAATCTACCATTTATATCAACATTAGAGTAATAATGGAATGCTCTGGTTAAATTTCTCAATGTATCAAACACATAACCAGGAATACCTGGTTCGAGGTCTCTTAGGTGATTAATTTCAATAGTTACTGATCCATATCCGTCATCTTCAATGATAAACATAGAACCAGGTGCCCTATATTCTCCAAAAAATGTATTATAATCTAATCCTTCGTAGGTCTTGGTAGTTTTAACTATGTAATCTGCACTATGGTATACTTGCGATGTACCGGTACTATCTAAAGGAATTTTATATACATTGGCCCAAAATGGATATTTAACAGTTGCAGTTCCGGCACCTAATCCAAGATTAGCTACATTAACAAATATATTACCGCCACTTTCACCGTATAAAGGTGAACCATCCGCACCCATGCCTACCCCTATAGTTATATATTTGATATCATCCTCTAAGTCGTAACTCACCCCTATAATACTGTTGAAATGACTAGCTGGACTTATCCAACTGGCAAGATTTTTGTTTTTATTAGGATCTATACTTACCAGTGCGGTGTTGGTTACCTGGTGATATATATTATTGGCTTTTATTACTAAATTAGAAATATGAATACCATCTGCATTGTTAATCTCATTGGGATTAAATCGCACAGTGATCGAGTTGGTTCCAATGCTATCTATAGTCCATGCCGGACTTCCTGTAATAGTTCCTTCAATAGGTAAAATTATATCAGGACGATTAACATAATTAACAATTGGTGTTATGTAATAGGTAAATGTATCATTATGCCCTAAACTGGTTGTGCTGGTGTTGACTTCAGCGGGGGACACGGAGAAATCAGCTGTATTGATTACCAATTGTCTCGTTTGAAGTTTGTAATACCCACTGTCACTGTTTGATACTATTATAATATAACTGTTATACTCAGCAGCATCTCTAGCTAGATAGGCCAATTGAAAGGTTGCTGTATTATTTGGAAGAATAGTAATCGTGGAAGAGTTTAATACAGTTACTCCCGGATCAAAATAGAAACGAGGAACTATTCCTTCAGTCAATGAAAATAATATATCAGTAACTGTTAATACAGCATTACCATTATTGGTCATTCTTACTATTTGGCTGGTACTGGTTGTTCCGGGTGACAACAAAAAATCATTTAATGGCTCAATAATTAATGTTCTAGTACCAGTGTTATATCCAGATGGTGGAAATACATCACCATCTAATGTCAATGTGGTAGTTTGTATAGGAGTTAATCCCTGTATAATGCCACGCCCGACTACATTAAATCCAATCGCGCTGCCTATTTTTAAATTTACATCATATGAAGTTGCCATTGTATTCTCTTATTGATCACCTGAGTTGCTACATGACGAATAACCGCCCACGGCCGGATTAAAGCCGCCCTTGCATCCCGTGGTAGCACCAATTGAATCACCACCCCCACCCCGGCCACCACCTCCACCGTTACCATTAATATTATTAGTATATACTGGAGGTGGTGGTGGTGGTGAATTTATACTCACATAATTATTGATATGACCTATAATACTATTGTTGTTACTGAGATTCTTTGCATTGATTGTTAGTATAGAAGGAAGACTAGCTACTGGTGTGCTGTTGTTATTAGTATAGTTTAAAATGAATGTTTTGGCTTGACCTGCATCAATTGTAGATAACGGTTGATCAGAAGTAAATGTTATTTGATTAGCAGGCGAGCTAGTTGAAGGGGCACTATTGGGCTGAGCACTCATTTTTACAGTGCTGCCATTGATTACTGATACTACATATTGCGAACCATCATATGCATTGTCACTGGTTTGAGCAGTCCACCCGGCTTGTATATCAGTTGTGTTATTAACAGTTAGATAATTAGTCGAGGATGTGAACAACATGGTGTTGCCCACTGTAGGGTTAATAGGTAATGCGCTGACAATTAGTGTCTGACTATCTACTACACTGATCACTGTGGCCGGGCTGGTATATCCATTATCTCTAATTTGCCAACCTGCATAAATTCCAGTAGTGTCATCGATGGTTATCTTGTTAGGACTGATAGAGAATACAATGGACTCACCCTGAGCTGGTAAGAGTATACTAGGAGTTCCACTTAATACTATGGTTGTTGGACCACCTATACTGCTGATAGTTAATCCATCAAATGCATTATCCCCTAGACTATCAGCCGCCCACCCTGCATATAATCCCTCAGTGGTTGAGTCTTTTATAGTTAATATATTGCCAGTGTGTGTGCTGTAATAAACAGTTCTAGCGTGTGTATCAGATACAAATGATCTTTGTAAATAATCACCAGTTTGGTATTGCTTTACCCGAGTTATAGCAGTGGTATTATCAGTATTGTCACTACCACCATAATCAAAATTACTATAATTGGCGTGATGTGTGATGTTGCTGTCATCTACATAGGTGATGCTACGTATAGACATTTGATTGACTGTGTTATTGGCCAATGTGAACGTTATAGGGGTTGCAGGAGTAGCCATATATTATAATGTAATAGTGTATATGCCCACAGCCGGACTTATTAATAGATCAGGACTGGCATCATTTCGATATTCTACCGTAAACTCAACAGATTTCAAATCCGCTGCTCTGTCAGCGGTGATACTTACATGCAATGTCCCACTGGTCCACGCTGTGGTAGTTGAATCATAGCTTACAAACTTTTGACGATCATATGTATAGGTTCGAGCAGGATCTCGAAGATAATCAATAAAATTAGCCCACTCAGCATCAAGATCATTTAATCCAAAACCACTATAATAAGGCGTATAGGTCAAATAACATCCCATGTTGAAATAATATCTTGCTGCTAATCTGTTGGGGAATTGTGTTACTACCTTATGTGTGATCACATTGGTATCAATACCCCACGGAAATGTACGTAAACTATCACCGCCCGCGTAAAAGATTGTAGAATATCCGCCATCCGATATTAAAAATTGATTGGGGTTTACTGAGTATCTGTTGGCCACTAGAGACTGAGTCGCATCGTACAAATCATTAGCCGTGTTATGATTTACTACACCGGTGCCTGTTACTACTGCTGATATATTGGTAAATCCACCCGTTATGTGTTGATTGACCAAATTGACATCAGCTAGTAATCCATTAATGTCTCGAGCATATATCCGTTTACCCGGCGGTACCGGATTTGATTGAATTGATGTTAATCCCCACCCGTTCTCACCTATACCCAGGATATCTTCTAATATCGCTTGGGTAGGATTGAAGTCAGTAGTGGCAATTACAGCACCAGTGGTTGTGGGTAAACTCATAATACAACTATTTAGCCCAGGAACAGGTGCTAGGGTTGATCAAATAATTAAATACTGCTATAATAAAAGTAATTATGAATACATTTAAACACTCCGGTACACTGGGCGATATCATCTACTCATTGCCCCTGATGAAACACTTTGGAGGTGGTAAATTCTACCTGCATTTGAATCAAGTCAATTGGATAACCCAATACTACTACGGAGGGCAACCAGATCCCTATCATCAGGGACATATGAATCAAAAAGACTTTGACTTTATCAAAGACTTTATGCTGGCACAGGACTATGTCACTGAATGTGATATATTAGATGTTAATCTACATGAGATCACACATAATTTAGATAGATTCCGCCCACTGTTTGTGAGTCATTCAGCAAATTATATCACTACCTACTGCCAAGCATTTGGCATTCATGATCAAACACTGCAAACTCAAATCAGCGACGGGCCTTGGCTAACTGTGCCTAACCCAAAAGTCATTGAGGGTAAACCCTATGTGGTCAATCGTACCAGTAGAGGATTTACCAGCCCAGGGTGTAATCTTGCATGGACTCAATGGCGGGAAGAAGGCATCGATAAAGAAAGCGTGTTTGTGGGTCTACCCAACGAATACCAAGATTTTAAAACTCTTACAGGTTGGGAACTAGATTACTACCCTACAGAAAATCTGCTGGAACTAGCAGAGGTCATTGCAGGTTGCGAACAGTTTATAGGCAATCAAAGCCTATGTCTCAGCATTGCCCAAGGACTTAGAGTACCTTATGCGTTTGAGGCCAGGGGAGACTTGCCTATTGAACGCAATGAAAGCTATTTTCCCAATCACGAAAACGGCGACAATTTTTAAAAGGATATACCATGAAGAAAGCACTGATTACAGGTGTTACAGGACAGGACGGATCTTATCTAGCAGAACTGCTGTTGAGCAAGGGCTACGAAGTACATGGCCTGGTTCGTAAGACCACTAATTGGGACCTGCTGCCCAATATACAGAGCATCCGCAGTCAAATCAAATTGCACTATGGCGATTTAACTGATTCCGGAAACTTGATCAACATATTGCTAGACGTGCAACCAGACGAAGTTTACAATCTAGCAGCACAGAGTCATGTGCATGTTAGTTTTGATATGCCAGGATTTACGTCAGAAACCAACGCTGTGGGTGTGCTAAGGATACTAGAAGCGGTTCGTACACTGAACAAAATCAAACCAGTTAGGTTTTATCAAGCATCTACTAGCGAAATGTTTGGACAGGTGCAGGAAATACCACAACGAGAAACCACTGCATTCTATCCACGCAGTCCCTATGGAGTGGCCAAATTGTATGGACACTGGATCACAGTCAACTACAGAGAAAGCTATAAACTATTTGGTTGCAGCGGTATACTGTTTAATCACGAAAGCCCACGCAGAGGAGAAACCTTTGTTACACGCAAAATTACATTGGGTGTGGCCCGTGTTCGTGCCGGACTGCAAAAAACCGTTCAACTGGGCAACATTGATGCCATGAGAGATTGGGGACACGCTGAAGACTTTGTCTTGGGCATGTGGCTGATGTTGCAACAAGATCATGCCCAAGACTATGTATTGAGCACCGGACAACAACACAGCGTTAGAGAATTCTGCGAACTCGTGGCCAAATGGCATGGCATGAACCTGCAATGGCAAGGCTCGGGCACTGACGAAAAAGGTATTGATCTCAATACCGGCAAGGTCATATACGAAATTAATCCTGAATTCTATCGCCCAGCAGATGTCAATACCCTGTTGGGTGACAGCACCAAGGCAAGAACACAACTGAACTGGCAGCCTAAACATACACTGGCATCATTGGTCTACGACATGTGCGCTAATGATTGGCAAGGAGTGATCAAACATGGCTAATCAAAAACTGGGCATTATTCAGACCCGTGGCCTGGGCGATATCATTATCGCACTGCCCATCGCTCGACACTATGCAGATTTGGGTTGGGAAGTCTACTGGCCTATCACTGCTGCTTGGGTCCAACAGATGACACACTATGCTCCATGGGTTAAATGGATACCCGTAGAACCAGATCAGGGCCCATTCTTCTATGATATCCCCATGCAGAGACTTAGAAATTTCAAATGCGATGAGATCATATGTCTATACAATGCCTTGACCGGACATGCTGAATTCAGCAACGAACCCTTCTTCCAGTTTACTACATTCGATCAATACAAATATGTCCAGGCAGGCGTTCCATTCCTGAAGAAATGGACACTGAATGAATGCATTACACGCGATCCGGCTAGAGAACAGGCCCTGTATGACAGAAAAGTTAAAAATCCCAACTATGTGGTCACACACTTGAAAAGCAGCCAATATACCGTTAGGTTTGATACCAGCGTGATCCCAGAAGGCTGGGATATTATAGATATTACAGATGAGGGCTATATCTTTGACTGGATTAAAATCATCGAGGGCGCACAAAGCATTGTGATGACTAATTCAGTGTTTGCTAATATGACCGATCAACTTAAAATCGGCGATGACAAATACTTTATACCACTACATCACTTGAATTGGAGCCCTACATGGGGCACAGTTTGGAATTGGCTACCTAATCCAGACTTACCACCACATCATAAAACAGTGGGAACTCCGGGATGATACTGGCACCTATTTCAATCGGCGAACTTGTGGATAAGATCACTATATTAATGATCAAACAACAACGCATTACAGATCCAAATAAACTTGAAAATGTCAACAAGGAACTGACGCTGCTGCTGCAACTGCTTAATACACTGCCTAATGATGATCTAGCGAACATACAAGATCTCCTGCTGGAACTCAAAAGTATTAATATGGAACTGTGGGATATAGAGAACTATAAACGTGCTTGTGAAACTATAGATAACTTTGATCTGATGTTTATTGACGCTGCTCGTAAGGTGTATATAAAGAACGATCTACGTGCTGCTGTTAAACGTAAGATCAACGATCTATGCGCTAGTGACATAGTAGAAGAAAAACAACACACACTATAATACCCCGCTGTAGCACTATAAGAGAATAGTCTACTAGCGTATACATATACCCCCACACTAGTACCCTATACAAATACCCCGCTATACAGGCCTATACAGATACCCCGCTATACACACACGGCCAAATACCCCGCTAGATCGGTCGGTCCCTACGTAGTGAAAGGTTAGGTTTACTCGGGTATTCACCCTAAACTTACTTTGGTATTACTGTGGGAATGGTGGGAATAACTGAGAAAGTATCTTACGATAGCCTCTCTTCCCCACCCTGCTCCAGAATAAAATCACTATAAAAATCCTGCCGATCTGAATAAAAACCTTGGGAAATCCACCGTGATTTCACCATTCTGAGACCGTTTTTCACTGATTCTTTGACAGTTTTCCACGGTGCATGTGTGTCAACCATATAGTCAATGCCCATGCTGTCAACCATGTTATATCCAGTGTGGTATATTGACTGTGTTAACTGTACTAACAACTCTAACCTTTCACTACGTAGCTTCGACTTCTACTAAGTAGTATATATGTAAACTGTGATCTACGGGCATATACACTAGTACATATACGGGAATACTTCTAGGTTGTGTCGTATATTCTCACTAGTTGAGTTACTGTATAGCAGTAATGAACCCGAGATAACCTGCGACCATGATCTAGAAGTGGTTAGGAAGGGGGACCAAGTGCCCTGGAACAAGCAGGATGGGATGTTGGGTGGAACCTGCGCACTGACATACTGAAAGACCCTATACTTGAGCTAGGTATAGGGTTTCTCTTATGTGTGGCGAGAAAACAACGGCGGGAGTGCCGGGTCATGTGGCAGATATATCACAGTATGATTGGCGGGACATTATTGTTGAGATGACAGAGATGGGGTCACGTGCTATAATACACACATGAACACAAAAACTGTCACCCGTAAGAAGCGCACAGACCGCAATCACATCATCTACGAACTAGTGGTCAATGGTGAGAACTACATTGGTGTCACTGCTAAAACAGAGTCAACTGTTGGCAAGTCGGTGTTGTCACGTGCGGCCAAGCATTTCTATCGTGCCAAGACTGAGAGCAAGGCGTGGGCGCTCTGTGTAGCTCTACGTGCTCTAAGTGACAAATCGGAGATCGAGTGCTATATACATGAAGTCATTCGTGGCAAGGCGGCTGCTCATCGGCGGGAAGTTGAGATCCGCAGAATGATTAACCCTACGTTGAACACGGACATTCGCGGTGATTTGACTGTTTGACAGTTCTCAGTTATAATACACTTACACTAAACAGGAGCCGACTATGAATGCAGCACTGAACATCAACACTTATGCAGCTGACGGGCTTGTCAAAGTATGTGATGTGGCTAGGGACACTGAGAACCGTTGGTTCTACGAAAACATCAACGAGGCCATGATGTTCAGTGAGCACCGTAGTTGGGTCTACTTCATTGTAGTAGACGAAGAGATTGTCAAAGTAGGCGAGACTGGCAATCCCCTGGGTGTACGCATGAAGACCGGCAATCAGCCTAAAATGGGCAGTGAAGGACGCTTTGGTCGCTATCGTGCAGGAGATGCCACTGACTGGTATATTCGCGAGGAACTGCGGACGGAAGTGCGCCAAGGTCGTGTTTCACTGTGGGCTCGTCGTTGCGAAATGGTAGCGCTGACGGTGTCTGTGGCTGGGTGCGAAGACTCCACAATGACCAGCTTCCACAAAGATCTTGAGATGCGATACCTGGACTACATCTTTAGTCAAACGGGAAATTTGCCTCGTTTGAACAAGGCTCGCAAATAACCCTAGAGGTTGACGGCGCCTTGGGTTGACGTTATAATACACACATCGCAACAAAGGAGACACTATGGGATCGTGGCTATTCAAGGACTTTCGAATTGGACGCATGTTTCACCTGAACGGCAATGACTATGTCAAGCAGAGCACCAGAACTGCTCGTATGCTGTCAAACGGGCGTGTGTTCTACATTGGGCAGACAGAACGCATTCACGCTGTGGCCTGGTAAAGGTTGACAGACTGGTAAAACCATTGTATAATTAACGCTTACACACTAAGGAGTTGATATGGTTGATTCTTATGC
>Ga0114959_10000899_pt1 | contig 27514 bp, 25 predicted proteins | sample C_130625_EF_Meta_FD_87317 | JGI IMG/M metagenome (GOLD analysis project Ga0114959, IMG submission 87317) | Freshwater microbial communities from Lake Croche, Canada to study carbon cycling - C_130625_EF_MetaG | ecosystem: Environmental > Aquatic > Freshwater > Lake | place: Lake Croche, Canada... | reverse complement strand
TGCTGCTGGCGGTGCGCCATACCGGCGCGATGGGGCTGCTGCTGGCCTTTCATCTGGGGCTCGTGCTCGCCTTCTTCGTCACCCTGCCCTACTCGAAGATGGTACATGGGCTCTATCGCGGGCTCGCGCTGCTGCGGAACGCCATCGAAAAGCGGCGGGGCGCCCCGGTTTAGGCCTGGCCCCGGGGGTTCCCCGCCCCCGGCGCCCACCCCATATATGCGGCACGCCAGCACCGCAGAGGAGACCCACGTCATGGCCAAGCCGACGGGCAAGGGCGGCAGCGTCCATGCCACCCGCAACGACCTCCCCAGCAATGCGAAGACCGTCTCGATCGGCGTGCTGCAGGCCTGCCTGCTGGATGCCATCGACCTCGGCAATGCCACGCGCCAGGCGCATTGGACGGTGCGCGGGCCGAATTTCATCGCCGTGCATGAAATGCTGGGCGGCTTCTACGGCGATCTGGTGACCGGCGCCGACGACATTGCCGAGCGCATCGTGCAACTGGGCGGGCAGCCGGACGGCACCTCTCAGGCCGTGGCCGGCGGCAGCCGCCTGTCCGCCTACCCGGCCGAGATCGCCGCCGAACAGGCCCATTTCACCGCCCTGGCCGAACGTTACGCGGCGGTCGGCAAGGCGCTGCGGGCGGGGATCGACACCACCAATGCGGCGGGCGACGCCGATACCGCGGACCTGCTGACCGGGCAGAGCCGGGACCTCGACAAGAAGCTCTGGTTCCTGGAAGCGCATCTGGCGCCGGGCAAATAGCTGCACCACGGAACCAGACCCGACTCGCCCCGCTGTTGTAGAGACGCGGTGGGGTGACTAACTTGCCCGGCGTTAGGGGAACAAGACATGAACGACCTCTTCGGCGGCCGCCGCTCCGGGGCCGCTCAGCCCAGCTACTCGGCCAAGGATATCGAGGTTCTGGAGGGGCTGGAGCCGGTGCGCCGGCGGCCGGGGATGTATATCGGCGGCACCGATGAGGGGGCCTTGCACCACCTCGCCGCCGAGATGATCGACAACGCCATGGACGAGGCGGTGGCCGGGCACGCCGACCGCATCGAGGTGACGCTGGAGGCCGGGAATTTCCTGGTCGTGCGGGATAATGGCCGGGGCATCCCGACCGATCCGCATCCGAAATTCCCCAAGCTCTCGGCGCTGGAGGTGATTCTCACCACGCTGCATTCGGGCGGCAAATTTTCCGGCAAAGCCTATGACACGTCGGGCGGCCTGCACGGCGTCGGCTCCTCGGTGGTCAATGCGCTGTCCGAGGTGCTGGAGGTTGAGGTCGCCCGCGACCGCACCCTGTTCACGCAAAGCTATGCGCGCGGCAAGCCGACCAGCAAGCTGAAGAACGCCGGTGCGGTGCAGAACCGCCGGGGGACCAGCATCCGCTTCAAGCCGGACCCGGAGATTTTCGGCAAGCTCAGCTTCAGCCCGGCGCGGCTGTACCGGTTCTGTCGGTCCAAGGCCTATCTGTACAAGGGCGTGGAGATCCGCTGGGCCTGCGAGGCCGGGCTGATCAAGGACGAGACCCCCACCCAGGCGGTGCTGCATTTCCCCGGCGGGCTGGCCGATTTCCTCGGCGGCGCCATCGAAGGCCGCGCCCAGGTGGTGCCCACCCCCTATCTGGGCGAGGGAAGCTTCCCCGACGGCGCCGGCCGGGCGGAATGGGCGATCACCTGGCTGGACCAGGGCGAGGGCTTCCTCTCGACCTACGCCAACACCATCCCGACCCCGCAGGGCGGCACCCATGAAGCCGGGCTACGCGGCGCGCTGGTGAAGGGCCTGCGCGGCTATGGCGAGTTGAAAAAGGACAAGCGCGCCGCCGCCGTCACCGCCGAGGATCTGTGCGGCGGCATGGCCGGGATGCTCTCGGTCTTCATCCGAGAGCCGCAATTCCAGGGCCAGACCAAGGAAAAGCTGACCAGCCCGGAAGCCGCCAAGCTGGTCGAGTCTGCGCTGCGCGACCATTTCGACCATTGGCTGGCCGGCGATCCGCAGACCGCCGACAACCTGCTGGCCTGGGCGATCGAACGCGCCGAGGAGCGGGCCCGGCGCAAGGCGGAGAAGGACACGCCGCGCAAGACCGCAACGCGCAAGCTGCGCCTGCCCGGCAAGCTGACCGATTGCGCCCGAGAAAGCGCGGAGGGCACCGAGCTGTTCCTGGTGGAGGGTGATAGCGCCGGCGGGTCCGCCAAGCAGGCGCGGGATCGGGAGACGCAGGCCGTGCTGCCGCTGCGCGGCAAGATCCTGAACGTTGCCTCCGCCTCGGCCGACAAGCTGCGGCAGAACCAGGAGCTGCGCGACCTGATCGAGGCGCTGGGCTGCGGCGCGGGGGAGCGCTTCGACCTCGCCCGCCTGCGCTATGGCCGCGTTGTCATCATGACCGATGCGGATGTGGACGGCGCGCATATCGCCGCCCTGCTGATGACCTTTTTCTATAAGGAAATGCCGGAGCTGGTCCGCCAGGGCCGGCTGCATCTGGCGCAGCCGCCGCTGTTCCGGCTGCAAGCCGGCGGCCGTTCGGTCTATGCCAAGGATGATGCCGACCGCGAACGCCTGCTGAAGAAGGAGTTCAAGGCGAACCAGAAGGTCGAGGTCAGCCGCTTCAAGGGGCTTGGCGAAATGCCGCCGGCAGTGCTGAAAGACACCACCATGGACCCGAAGAAGCGGACCTTGCTGAAAGTCTTGCTGCCGCCCGAGGACCGCGCCAAGACCGCCGAGCTGATGGAGGCGCTGATGGGCCGACGGCCCGAGCTGCGCTTCAAATTCATCCAAGAAAACGCCGCGACGCTGGATGCCGAGGAGGTCGATGCCTGAACCGGCGCCGCCCGCCCTGCCTGGCCCGGCGCTGATCGCGCCACCCGCTTCCCCGCCTGCCGCACCGCTCGCCGGCCGCGCCGATCCGCTTGGCCGCGATTCCGGGCGGCGGGCGGAGCTGCGCCGCCTGCGCCGCGAATGGCTGGCCGAACGCGGCGCCGCCCGGCTGCGGGCCCGGGCCAAGCGGCCCTGGCAGACCCTGGTGCTGCTGGCGCTTGGGCTCAGCCTGGCGCCGGCGACCGTGGCGGTGTCCTCTCGCACCCGGCTCGACCCTGCGGCGGTGGCGGTGGCGACGCGCTTCCTGTGTCCGCATGGTGGCACCCTGGTGCCGGGGCTGCGCGGCCGCTGCCGCCCCCCGGGCGCGGCGATGACGGCGCGGGCCGGCGGCGGGATCGGCCGCTGGGATGTGGGGCTATCGGCGCCCCGCCATCGCCAGCTGGAATGCCCGGACGGGACCTACGCCGTGCCGGTGCCGCGCGGCGCCGCCGCCAGCATCCGCTGCGTCCCGCGTTAGAGCGGGATGCGTTGCGGCGCCATCGCCGAAGGCGCTGAATCGCGGGATCCAACACATGCTAGAGCGGGCTGCGTGAACGCCTGTGAAGGCCGCATGCTCTAAGCCGCCAGCCAGCCCGCCAGCAGCGCGGTCACCGCCGCGGGCGCCTCCAGCGGCGGCAGGTGCCCGCAGCCGGGGAGTTCGGCATAGCGCGCGCCGGGGATGGCGGCGGCGATTTCCTGCGCCAGCTCGGGCGGGGTCAGCGTATCCGCCGCCCCCACCGCGACCAGGGTCGGCACCGCGATCGCCGGCAGGCCGGGGCGGGAATCCGGCCGCCCGAGGATCGCCGCCTGCTGGCGCAGGAAGGCCTCCCGCCCCACCCGCTCGGCCATCGCCAGCACCTCCGCGCCGACCGGACCGGCCAGATGATCAGGGTGCAGCAGCTGCGGCAGCAGCCGCGGCGTCACGCCCTTGAAGGCGCCGGTGCGGGTCAGCACCATCAGCCCGCGTCGCCGGCGTGACTGCTCCGGCGTATCCGGCCGGGCGGAGGTATCGAACAGCGCCAGGCGGGTCACCCGCGCCGGCGCCTGGCGCAGGATCTCGAAGGCCAGGTAGCCGCCCATGGAAAGGCCGGCGAGGGCGAAACGCGGCGGCGCCGCGGCCAGGGCCCGGGCCGCCATGGCGCCGAGGCTATCATCCTGCGTGACATCGGCCAGGGCGATGCGCGCCTGGGCAGCCAGCGCCGCCGTCTGGTGCCGCCAGAGGGCGGCATCGCACAGCAAGCCCGGCAGCAGCAGCAAATCCGTCATGGCTGGCATCAAGCATACCGGCGGTCCCGGCAAAACCCCGCGCCAAGCTTGATTTTACCGCGCGCCGCAGGCATATGGGCCGGATACCTGGAACAAGTTCCGGCGGTTTGCGCCGGGGCCCCGCGTCGGTCCGCTCGCCGTGCTTCCTGCCCGGCCGCCACGCCGCCGCTTCCCGGCGAAGGAATCGATCGCACTTGACCGAAACACCCGAAGACCGGCCCGCCGAAGCGGCGGCCGAGCCCGAGACCCACATCACCCCGGCCGAGGCCGAGGCTGTCACCGCGCCCGAAGACGTCACCGTTTGGGCGGATGACGAGGAAGAATCCGCGGAAGAAGACGCCGAGACGGAAGACGCCGAGGTTGAAACCGACGCCCCGCCGCGCGTCACCTTCGCCGATCTTGGCCTGTCCGACCCGATCCTGCGCGCTGTCGCAGAAGCCGGCTACGTCACGCCGACGCCGATCCAGGAACAGGCCATCCCGGTCGTGCTGATGGGCCGCGACGTGCTGGGCTGCGCCCAGACCGGCACCGGCAAGACCGCCGGCTTCACCCTGCCGATGATGGATATCCTGGCCAATGGCCGGGCCAAGGCGCGCATGCCGCGCAGCCTGATCCTGGAGCCGACGCGCGAGCTGGCCTTGCAGGTCGCCGAGCAGTTCGTGAAGTACGGCAAGCACCTCAACCTGGTGCATGCGCTGCTGATCGGCGGCGAGAGCATGAACGACCAGCGCGCGGTGCTGGAGAAGGGCTGCGATGTGCTGGTCGCGACGCCGGGCCGGCTGCTCGATCTGTTCGATCGCGGCCGCATCCTGCTGGCCGATTGCAAGTTGCTTGTCATCGACGAGGCCGACCGCATGCTGGACATGGGCTTCATCCCCGATGTCGAGCGCATCGTCTCCATGCTGCCACCGCTACGCCAGACGCTGTTCTTCTCGGCCACCATGGCCCCCGAAATCCGCAAGCTGGCGGATGCCTTCCTGTCGAACCCGAAGGAGATCAGCGTCTCCGCCCCGGCTTCGGTCGCCACAACCATCGTGGCCGGCCTGCTGTGGTGCCGGGAGCTGGATAAGCGCGAAGCGCTGCGCCGGCTGATCCGCCAGGAGCAGGTGCAGAACGCGCTGATCTTCTGCAACCGCAAGATCGAGGTCGATATCCTCTATAAATCGCTCAAGCGGCACGGCTTTTCGGTCGGCGCGCTGCATGGCGACATGGACCAGCCCAGCCGCTTCGCGACGCTGAACAAGTTCAAGGCGAACGAGCTGCAACTGCTGGTGTGTTCGGATGTCGCCGCACGCGGCATCGATATCGGCGGGCTCAGCCACGTCTTCAACTTCGACGTGCCCTTCCGTGATGAGGACTACGTCCACCGCATCGGCCGCACCGGCCGGGCGGGGCGCGAAGGCCACGCCTTCACCATCGCCACCGCCGATGATGCGCGCAATGTCGCGGCGATCGAGAAGCTGACCGGCAAGCCGATCCCGCGCATGGCGGTTGAGGGGCTGGACGAGGTGAGCAACGAGGAAATCGCCGAAGCCGCCACCCGCCCACCCGGACGCGGCCGCGGACGCGGCGGCCGTGATGATCGTGGCCGCGGCCGTGGCCGCGACGGCGCGCGCGACGGTGGCCGCGACGGCCGTGAGCGCGGCGGTCGCGAGCGCGAAGCCCGCGCACCGCGCGAGGACCGGCCCGCCCGTGAGGCCCGCCCGGCGCGGGAGGAGAGGCCTGCCCGCGAGGAGCGCCCGGCGCGGGATGACCGCCCGCCGCGCGAAGCGCGGGATGACCGCCAACCCCGCGAAGCGCGAGACGACCGCCAACCGCGCGAAGCGCGGGATGACCGCCCGCCGCGCGAAGCGCGGGAGGAGCCACGCCGCGACCGCGCCGAGCGCGCGCCGCGCGAAGATCGGCCGATGCGCGAAGACCGCGCCCGCCGGGATGACGACCGGCGCGAGCGTTATGGCCGTGGCCGCGATCGCGACGATCTGGGCCCGTCGGTGCAGGGCTTCGGCGATGCCGTCCCGGCCTTCATGCTGATCCCCGTGCCGCGCCCGAAGCGGGATGCCGGCCCCATCGCGGATAGCCCAACCGAAGACGTCGCGGCCGCGTAGACAAGGCTCTGGTCCCATGGGTCACGGCGTGATCCATGGGACCGGAGATACCCTGGTCTGGAGCATGCTGCGTTCACATGCGTTCACGCAGCCCGCTCTAGCATGTGTTGGATCGCGCGATGCAGCGCCTTCGGCGATTCCGCCGCAACGCAGCCTGCTCTAGAACCCCTCTTTTCTAGAGCAATCCAAGCGATCAAAGCCTGTGGTGGCTGGGCTTAGACCGCCTCGACCTCCGCCACACCCGGCAGCACCTTCATCGCCTGCATCATGCGCGGGGAGACGTTGAAGCCGCCGGGCAGGGCCATTTCCACCTCCTGCCCCTCCCCCAGCCGCGCGACCACGGAAACGCGCCCGCGCCCGCGCCCCTCGCGGTCCAGCAGCACGCGGATCGGATCGACCGCCGCCGGCCCATCGAGCCAGAGCCGCACCCCCTGGCCGACCTGCCGCGCCGCCTGCTCCAGCCCCTCCATCTCCTGCGCCGTCAGCCGCAGCGTCTCGCCCTCGGTCCGCAGCTCGACGGTCAGCAGGATCAGGTTCCCCTCCTCCAGCAGCGTCCGCCCGCGCGCCAGCACTTCGGAAAACAGCGTCACCTCGATGCTGCCGGTGGCGTCTGACAGCGTGACCCAGGCCATCCGGCTGCCGGTGCGGGTTGGGCGTTCCTTGCTGTTCACCACCGTGCCCGCCAGCTTCACCCGCCCCGTCCCCGCCTTGGCCCGCGCCCCCACCTGCCCGATCGGCGTGACGCCAAGACGGGCCAGCAGCGGCTTATAGGTATCGAGCGGATGCGCGGAGAGGTGAAAGCCCACCGCCTCCGCCTCAAAGCCCAGGCGGTCGAGCTGCGGCCAATCCGGCACCTCCGGCAGGCGCAGCGCCTCAGCCGGGGCGTCCGAGCCGCCGAAGAGCGCGATCTGGCTGCTGCTGCGGTCCTCGGCCGAGGCCTGGGCACGGCGGAGGATCAGCTCGGCCCCCGCCACCAGGCGGGCGCGGTTGCCTTCCATCGTATCGAAGGCGCCGGCCTTGGCGAGGTTTTCGATCTGCATCTTGTTCAGCAGCCGGGGATCGACCCGATGCGCGAACTCACCAAGCGAGGCGAAGGCGCCCGCCGCATCGCGGCTCGCCACCAGGTCGCGCATGGCCTGGGCGCCGACCCGCTTCACCGCCGCCAGTGCGAAGCGGATCGCCGGGCCGTCCGGCGTCTCCTCGACCAGGAACTCGGCGCCGGAGCGGTTGATGTCGGGCGGCAGCACCGGAATGCGCAGCCGCGAGGCCTCCTGCATATGCCCCGACAGCTTCTCGGTCTTGTCGAGATCGAGCGTCATGGAGGCGGCGAGGAAGGCGAGCGGGTGGTTCGCCTTCATCCAGGCTGTCTGGTAGCTGACCAGCGCATAGGCGGCGGCGTGGGATTTGTTGAAGCCGTAATCGGCGAACTTCGCCATCAGGTCGAAGATCTCGGTCGCCTTGGGCGGCTCGATCCCGTTGCCGACCGCGCCTTCGGTGAAGATGGCGCGCTGCTGCTCCATCTCCTTGGCGATCTTCTTGCCCATGGCGCGGCGCAGCAGATCGGCGCCGCCCAGCGAATAGCCCGCCAGCTCCTGGGCGATCTGCATCACCTGTTCCTGATAGACCATGATGCCGTAGGTCTCAGCCAGGATGGCGTGGATGCGCGGATGCGGCGCTTCCCAGGACTCCCCCGCCTTGCGCTGGCAATAGGCGGGGATATTGGCCATCGGGCCCGGCCGATACAGCGCGACGGCGGCGATCAGATCCTCGAAGCGATCGACCTTCATCTGCCGCAGGCAGTCCCGCATGCCCTGGCCTTCGAACTGGAACACCCCGGCGGCATCGCCCCGGCGCAGCATCTCAAAGGTCTGGGGATCATCCAGCGGCAGGGTGGCGAGGTCGATGGTGACGCCCTGCCGCGCCAGGATCGCCACCGCGCGTTCCAGCACTGTCAGCGTCTTCAGGCCAAGGAAGTCGAACTTCACCAACGAAGCCTGCTCGACATACTTCATCGAATACTGGGTGATCAGCATGTCGCTGCGCGGATCGCGATAGAGCGGGACGATCTCGATCAGCGGCTTGCGGCCGATGACGACGCCGGCGGCATGGGTCGAGGCGTTGCGATAGAGCCCTTCGAGCTGGTTGGCGATTTCCAGCAGCCGGGCGACCTGTTCATCGGTGTCGCGCAGCTGTTGCAGCCGCGGCTCGCCCTCGATCGCCTGCGCCAGCGTCACCGGCTTGGCCGGGTTGAAGGGGATGAGGGAGGCGATGCGGTCCACTTGCCCATAGGGCATGCCCAGCACGCGGCCGACATCGCGTACCGCCGCCTTGGCCTGCAACTTGCCGAAGGTGATGATCTGCGCAACGCGATCGGCGCCGTATTCGCGCCGGACGTAGCGGATCACCTCGTCGCGCCGGTCCTGGCAGAAATCGATGTCGAAATCCGGCATCGACACGCGCTCGGGGTTCAGGAAGCGTTCGAACAGCAGGCCGAAGCGCAGCGGGTCGAGATCGGTGATCTGCAAGGCCCAGGCGGCGACCGAGCCGGCGCCGGACCCGCGCCCGGGGCCCACCGGAATCGCCTGCTGCTTGGCCCATTGAATGAAGTCGGCGACGATCAGGAAATAGCCGGAAAAGCCCATCTGCTCGATGACGCCGATTTCGTAATCCAGCCGCGTGCGATGCGTGGCGCGCTCGGCCTCGGCCATGCCGAGCGCATTGAGCCGCTGTTCGAGCCCGGCTGTGGCCATGGCGCGGACCGTCTCGGCTTCGGTCATCCCCTCGCCTACCTTGGGGGAGATCGGCAGCTCCGGCTTCTTCGTCTCGGCCATCACCGCGCACATACGGGCGATGGCCAGCGTATTGTCGCAAGCCTCTGGCAGATCGGCAAAGAGCGCCCGCATCGCCGCCGCCGGCTTGAACCAATGCTCGGCGGTAACGCGGCGCCGGTCCGCTTCTGCGATGGTCCGCCCCTCGGCGATGCAGAGCAGCGCGTCGTGCGCCTCATGCATCCCCGGGGTCGCGAAATAGACGTCGTTGGTCGCGACGATCGGCAAGCCAAGCCGATCAGCGAGCGCCAGCAGCGCCGGCTCGATCACCCGTTCGACCGGCAGGCCGTGGCGTGTCAGCTCCACCGCAATGCGGCCGGGGAAGATTTCGGCCAGCGCGCGCAGCAGTGCCTCCGCCGGGCCGCCACGGCCTTCGCCCAGCAGCCGGGAGACGGTGCCGAAGGTGCCCCCGGTCAACAGGAAGATCCCATCGGCATGCGCCCGCAAGGCATCGAGGCCGAGCGCCGGGCGACCGCTGGGATTATCGCCGAGGAAGCCGAGCGAGGAGAGGCGCTGCAGATTGTCGAGCCCCTTGGCGTTCATCGCCAAAGCGACCAGCGGCTCCGGCGGCAGGCGGTCGGCTTCCGGCCGCTCATCGCTCGCCCGGCGAGAGAGAAAAAGCTGGCAGCCGAGCACCGGCTGGATGCCCTTGGCGGCGCAGCCTTGGGAGAATTCCAGCGCGCCGAACAGATTGGCGGTATCGGTCAGCGCCACCGCCGGCATGCCCTCAGCCCGCGCCAGCACCGCCAGCTTTTCGGCCTTGATGGCGCCTTCGCTGAGCGAATAGCTGGAATGGACGTGCAGATGGATAAAGCTGGCCGAGTCGCGCATGGGCAGAAGGATAGCACCCGACAGGCGCGGCAGGAGGCTTTCGCCGCGTGCCCTGCGCCCGGACGGGCGCCGCGGCCAGGGCCGCGAAGTCCAGCAAACCGAAGGTTTCCGGCCGGCGATTGAAGCCCAGAAAAACGATCCCAGCGGTCAAAGGACCTGACCGTTGGGATCAGTCCAGCGTCACGCTGCCCGCAAAGACCGGCACGCATTGGCCGCCGACGCTGGCGCGGATGCCGTCCGCGCCCCGCCAGGCCGCGGCGTGAAGCGTGCTCGGCCGGCCCATCTCCACCCCCTGGCGGATGGTCCAGGCGCCGCGTTCGCCGCCTGACAGATGCAGCAGGAAGCCAGCCAGCGGGGTCGCGGCGGACCCGGTCGCCGGGTCTTCCCAGGTGCCGGTCAGGGGGGAGAACATGCGGGCCCGCAGCCCTTCCCCCGCCGGCACATACACATAGAGCGAGCAGCGCCCGCCCAGCGCCGGTATCGCATCGCGCAGTGCACGGAAGGCGGCGATATCCGGCGTGGCCGCGGCCAGTGCGGCCGGCGTTACCTCCACCAGGATGCGCGGTGCGCCGCCATCGGCCGCAACCGTCGGCGGGTGCCGCGCCGTGACGATGCCCGCCGCCGGAATCCCGGCCGCGGCGGCGATCAGCGCCACGGGCACGCTCTCCCCCACCATCAGCGGCTGCGGTGCGGCGATGGTGATGCGGCCAGGCGCGATATCGATCGCGACGATCCCCGCTGGCACTTCGAAGCGCAGCGCGGCGGGGCGGTCCTGGCCGGCCAGCACATAGGCGGTGCCGACGCTGGGATGCCCGGCGAAGGCCATTTCCGCCACGCGGTTGAAGATGCGCACGCGGGCGGTATTGGCCGGATCGGCCGGCGGCAGCACGAAGGTGGTCTCAGAGAAATTGAACTCCGCCGCCAGCGCCTGCATCTCGGCATCGCTCAGGCCGCGCGCCTCGGGGAAGACCGCGAGCTGATTGCCGCCGAAGCGCCGGTCGGTGAAGACATCGAGCGTCCGATAGCCAAAGCACCGGCTCATGCCGGGATGCGGCCGGGATCAATGGTGACGCCGTGGCCCAGCGGGCCGTGCCCGGCGCCAAAGCCCGGCGCGGCCAGAATCGCGGCGCGGACATAGGCGCGCGCCCGCACCACCGCTTCGGGCAAGGCCAGCCCCTGCGCCAGCCCCGCGGCCACCGCCGAGGCCAGGGTGCAGCCGGTGCCATGGGTGTGGCGCGTGGCGATGCGCGGGCTTTCGTAGCGGATGATGCCGGCCGGCGTCGCCAGCAGATCGACCAGCACCTCGCCTTCCAGATGCCCGCCCTTCAGCAGCACCGCCCGCACGCCAAGGTCGAGCAGTTCGGCCGCCGCGCGCGGCATATCGACCAGCCCGGCGATCCGCCGCCCGAGCAGCACCTCCGCTTCCGGCAGGTTCGGCGTGATGACGGCGGCCAACGGCAGCAACCGCGCCTTCAGCGTGGCGACCGCATCGGGCTGCAACAACGGATGCCCCCCCTTGGCGACCATGACGGGATCCGCGACGAGCGGCACACCCGGGGCGCTGGCGGCGATTTCGTCGCACACGGCGGCGATGGTCGCGGCATCGTGCAGCATGCCGGTCTTCAGCGCATCGGCGCCGATATCTTCCAGCACCACGCGCATCTGCTGGCGGATGAAATCGGTCGGGATCGGCAGCACGCCGTGCACGCCCTGGGTGTTCTGCGCGGTCAGTGCCGTGATTGCCGTCGCGGCATAGCCGCCAAGCGCGGTCACCGTCTTGATATCGGCCTGGATGCCGGCGCCGCCGCCGCTATCCGAGCCGGCGACGATCAGGACCCGGCCCTTCATGGCGCGGGCGTCGCCCGGGCGCGGATTTCACCGGCCAGGGCCTCCACCACACTCAGCACCATCGCCTCGTCCTCCGCCTCCGCCATCACCCGGATCACGGGTTCGGTGCCACTCGGTCGGATCAGGATGCGCCCGCGATCACCGAGCGCCGCTTCCTGCTCAGCAATCGCCGCCTTGACCGCAGGGTGATTGAGCGGCGAGGCACCGACATAGTGAACATTGACCAGCTTCTGCGGCAACGGTGTGAAACAGCGCGCGACTTCGCTGGCGGGCCGGCCGCGCTCGACGATCAGGGACAGCACCTGCAGCGCGGCGATCAGCCCATCCCCGGTCGTGCCGAAATCGGTCATGATCATGTGCCCGGACTGCTCGCCGCCCAGGTTGCAGCCGGTCTCGCGCATCCTCTCCCCGACGTAGCGATCCCCGACCGCGGTCCGCATCAGCCCTAGGCCGCGTCCGCGCAGGAAGCGCTCCAGCCCCATATTCGACATCACCGTGGCCACCACATGCCCGCCGCGCAGGCGGTCCTGCGCGTGCCAGGAGGCAGCGATCATGGCCAGGATCTGGTCGCCATCGATCGTCTCGCCCGTCTCATCCACCAGCACCAGCCGGTCGGCATCACCATCGAGCGCGATGCCGAGATCGGCCCGCCTTTCCTGCACCGTCGCCGCCAGCAGCTGCGGCGCGGTGGACCCGACGCCCTGGTTGATGTTGAACCCATCCGGCTCCACGCCCAGCTGGACCACCTCGGCACCCAGTTCGAACAGCACGGTGGGCGCCACGCGATAGGCGGCGCCATGCGCGCAATCGACGACGATGCGCAGCTTTTCCAGTGTCTGCCCGCGCGGGAAGCTCTGCTTCGCCGCCTCGATATAGCGGCCAGCGGCATCGCCAAGGCGGCTGGCGCGGCCAAGATCGCGCGGGCGGACCAGCGTCGCCCCGGTCTCGGTCGCCATCAGCTGCTCGATCTCGGCTTCCTGCGCGTCAGAGAGCTTAAGGCCGTCCGGGCCGAACAGTTTGATGCCGTTATCCTGGAACAGATTGTGGCTGGCGCTGAGCATGACGCCGAGGTCCGCACGCAGGCTGCGGGTCAACAGCGCGATCGCCGGCGTCGGCAGCGGCCCGACCAGGATCACATCCATCCCTGAGCCGACGAAGCCAGCCGTCAAGGCCGGCTCCAGCAGATAGCCCGAGATGCGGGTATCCTTGCCGATCACCACCCGATGGCGATGCGAGCCCCGGTTGAAATAGGCCCCGGCCGCCTGGCCGAGCCGGAGCGCGGTGGCCGCATCCATGGGCGCTTTATTGGCCGTGCCGCGGATGCCATCGGTGCCGAACAGGCGGCGGGCGTTGCTCATGCAGAGTCTCGCAATATCGTGTCGTGCGGATTAGCGAACGGGGGCGGCCGGGTCCATCGCCCCGGCGACGGCAGCGCGCCAGACGGCCAGCGCCTGAACTGTTTCGGCAACATCATGGACCCGGAGGATCGCTGCCCCCCGGCTGGCTGCGAACAGCGCGCCGGCGAGGCTGGGCGCCAACCTTTCGCCGGCCGCCTCCACCCCGCTCAGCGTGCCGAGGAACCGCTTGCGCGACAGTCCAACCAGCAGCGGCGCCCCGAGCGCGGCGAGCAGCGGCAGACGCGCGAGAAGCGCCAGATTGTGGTCCCCGGTCTTGCCGAAGCCGATCCCGGGATCGATGGCGACTCGCCCGGCCGGCAGGTCGAGCACGGCAAGGCGGTCCACCAGATGCGCCGCCACCTCCAGCGCCACGTCGTCATACTGCGCCAGTGCCATCATCTCGCGCGGCGCGGTGCCCGGCATGTGCATCAGGATCACCGGGCAGCCAGCGGCGCGGATCAGCGGCAGGGCGGCGGGGTCGTGGCGCAGCGCGGTGACGTCGTTGACGATGCGGGCCCCGGCGTGCAGCGCCGCCGCCATGGTCGATGCATGGCGGGTATCGACCGATATCACCGCCTGCTGCCCGGCCAGGGCGCAGATCACTGGCAGGATGCGGGCCTGTTCCTCGGTCGGTGACACCGGCGCGGCGCCGGGACGGGTGCTCTCGCCGCCGATATCGATGATGTCCGCCCCGGCGGCGATCTGCGCCTCGGCCTGGGCGATGGCGGCGCGGACCGGGACGCCGTCGCCCGAAAAACTATCGGGCGTCACATTGACGATGCCCATGACCAGCGGCCCGGTCCCGGCGCGCGGTATAAGGCCGCCGAAGGCAGGGGGCGCCGGGGGCATGGCCCCCGGCGGCAGTTGGGCTATCGGGCGCGGCGGGCCGGCATGGCCGCGCTCAACGTCACGGAAGGCGGTGGCGAAAAGCCCTCTCGCCACTTCCCGCGCCAGCCCGGCAGCGCCGAGTGCGGCGGCCGCCGGCCCGGCGATCAGGCCGAGCGGCTCGACCAGCCGCAACTCAGGTGGCGGCGGCGGGGCCGGGGTTCAGCCCGCCCGGCGGCCGGGATGCCGGCCGGCCACTGCTGGGCACGCTGCCACGGCCTTGGGAGACCGGCTCATCCGGGCGGGCGCGCACGATCGGCTCGCCGCGAATGATCTGGCGGATTTCATCGCCAGAGACCGTCTCGTGCTCCAGCAGGCCCTTGGCCAGCAGATGCAGCTCGTCGATGTGTTCCGAGAGCAGGTGCTTCGCCCGGTTATACGCCTCATCGATGATGCGGCGGATCTCGCTGTCGATCTGCTGCGCCGTCGCTTCCGAGAGGTGCTTCGACTGGGTGACCGAATGGCCGAGGAACACTTCCTGGCTGTTCTCGCCATAGGCGATCATGCCCAGCTTTTCGCTCATGCCCCATTCGGTGACCATGCGGCGGGTCTGGTCGGTCGCCATCTTGATATCGCCCGAGGCGCCGTTCGAGACCTTGTCCGCCCCGAAGATCAGCTCCTCCGCAACCCGCCCGCCCATCGCCATGGCGAGTTCGGACAGCAGCTTCGACTTGTGCTTCGAATAGCGATCGCCTTCCGGCAGCGACATCACCAGGCCAAGCGCGCGGCCGCGCGGGATGATCGTCGCCTTATGGACCGGGTCGCATTCCGGCAGCTTCATGGCACAGAGCGCGTGGCCGGCCTCGTGATAGGCGGTCATCCGCTTCTCATCCTCGGACATCACCAGGCTGCGGCGCTCGGCGCCCATCATCACCTTGTCCTTGGCCGCTTCCAGCTCCGCCATGCCGACGGTGCGCCGGCCGGTGCGGGCGGCGAGCAGCGCGCCCTCGTTCACCAGGTTGGCAAGGTCGGCGCCTGAGAAGCCGGGCGTGCCACGGGCAATCACCTTGGGATCGACGTCAGACGCCAGCGGCACCTTGCGCATATGGACACGCAGGATCTTCTCGCGGCCCACCACATCCGGGTTCGGCACCACCACCTGGCGGTCAAACCGGCCCGGGCGCAGCAGCGCAGGGTCCAGCACGTCCGGCCGGTTGGTGGCGGCGATCAGGATGACGCCTTCATTGCTCTCGAAGCCATCCATCTCAACCAGCATCTGGTTCAGCGTCTGCTCGCGCTCGTCATTGCCACCGCCGAGGCCCGCACCACGATGCCGGCCGACCGCGTCGATTTCATCGATGAAGATGATGCAGGGGGCATTCTTCTTGCCCTGCTCGAACATATCGCGCACGCGCGAGGCGCCGACGCCCACGAACATCTCGACGAAGTCAGAGCCCGAGATGGTGAAGAAGGGCACGTTCGCCTCACCGGCGATGGCGCGGGCGAGCAGCGTCTTGCCGGTGCCGGGCGGGCCGACCAGCAGCACGCCCTTCGGGATCTTGCCGCCGAGGCGCTGGAACTTCTGCGGGTCGCGCAGAAACTCCACGATTTCCTCAAGCTCAGACTTGGCTTCGTCGATGCCCGCGACATCCTCGAAGGTGATGCGGCCCTGCTTTTCGGTCAGCAGCTTGGCGCGGCTTTTGCCGAAGCCCATGGCCCGGCCGCCGCCGCCCTGCATCTGGCGCATGAAGAACACCCAGACGCCGATCAGCAGCAGCATCGGGAACCAGGACAGCAGGTAGTGGAACAGCGGATTGACCTCCGCCTCCTCCGGCCGCGCGACGACCCGGATGCCCTTATCGGTCAGCTTGCTGACCAGAGCCGGGTCCTCAGGCGTGTAGGTCTGGAAGGCTCGGCCATCGGCCATCTGGCCGGAGACGGTGCGACCCTGGATGGTCACATCCCGGACATGGCCGGCATTGACCTCGTTCAGGAAGTCCGAATACGCAACCTGCTGCGCGCCGCGCTGGCCCGTGCCGCTCGGCTGGAACAGATTGAACAGAGCAACCAGCAGCAGGGCGACGATGACCCAGAGTGCCAGATTTCGACCGAAATTGTTCACCGTTCCTATCCCGCTCCCATCCCCGTGCGGACCGCCGCCGAGGCTTCGTAGATAGGGAGCCGACCGCCCCCTGGTAATGCCTACCGCGACAAGATCATCACGCGGTCAATCCGGCCGGCCCGCAAGCCCGGCCAGCCCCGTTGCCTGGAAGACCAGCACGCAGCGCGCAGCGTCTTCCGCGGTAGGATAGTCGAGGAAAGGCGCCGCGACCAGCATTCCCTCGCGCCACAGCCCAGGCAGGGCCGCGCGCACTGCCGCCGGCAGATCGTGTGCCGGCAAATCCCGCGCCGCCGGGCCGAGCGCGGCGATCACGCAAGCCGGATCGCCTTCGCCGTCCAGCCGGAAGCGGCCATCCCATACCGCCCCCCGCCGCGCTGGGACCGGTGCGCCGAAGGGGCCCGGCGCCCGCAATACCTGCCAGCCGCCCCGTCCCGGACGCAGCCAGGCGCCGCCTAACGTCCCCTGCCCGCGCCGCCGCAGCGCCGCCACCGCCGCGCCTGGCAGCGGGTAAGGCCCACCCCCCACGGCCCGCAGCACCGCGCCGAGCGCCAGGTCGGCGAGCCCATCCTCGCCCAGCGCCGGCAGATCGAGCAGCGCCCAGCCTTCGGGAAAGACCCGTGCCCCGGCCGAGAGCCGCGCGGCCAGCGCCGCCTCGCCCCGCGCCCGATGCCGGGCGAAGCTGCCCGCGGCCGCGGCCAGGGTCGCTTCCACCCCAGGCACCGCCGCCAAGGCGGCGCGCAGCCCGGTGCGCGCGAAGCGACGATCGCGATTGCTGGGATCGGCCAGCGCCTGGAGCCCGGCGGCGGCGACTGTCGCGGCCAGCCGCGCGGCCGGGGTGCCGAGCAGCGGGCGCAGCACCAGCGCCTCCGCCGCCGGGCTGGCCATGGCCATCCCGGCGAGCCCATCGAGGCCGCTGCCCCGCTCGGCGCGCAGCAGCAGCGTCTCCGCCTGATCACCGCGCTGATGCCCCAGCAGCAGCCAGGGCCGCCCGGCCTCGGCGCAGGCAGCGAGCAAGGCCGCCCGTCGTGCCGCGCGGGCCCGGGCCTGCAAGGCGGGGCCACCCGGCAGACCGAGCGAGAGAATCCGGCTGGCGATCCCTTGCCCAGCCAGCAGCCGGGCGACGCCGCGCGCCTCAGCGGGGCTTTCCGGCCGCAGCCCATGATCGACCACCAGCGCCAGCAGGTCGCCGCCGCGCGTCCTTGTCCAGTCGGCAGCGAGCAGGGCCAGCGCCAAACTATCCGGCCCGCCGGAGACGCCAGCGGCCAGCCGCGGTGCCGCGCCAAAGGGGCCCAGCGGCCGCATCAGGGCGGCGAACTCGGCCGCCGTCAGCGGGGTGCGGTCAGCGGCAGCCGGCACGCTGGCGGCCGGCATCGAGGCGATCCTTGAGCGCGCCCTTGAGGCTTGGGAATTGTTGGCCGGCCAAGGCGAAGGCGTCGCAGGCGTCCTTCTTCTGGCCCATATTATTCAGCGCCGTGCCGAAGCCGATCAGCGCTTCCGGCGCGCGCGTGCCCTTCGGGCTGGCCTTGAAGGCCTCGCCATAGGAGACGGCGGCCTGCTGCCAGTCGCGCTGGCCGGCCAGCGCATCGGCCAGCAGGAAACGCGCGTCATAGGCCCGCGCGGTACCACGGGCGCCGAGGACTTCGCGCGCCGTCGACTCGGCGCTTTCGAAGTCCCGCCGCGCCAAAGCCGCCTGCCCTTCGGCCAGGAGGCGTTCGGGCGTGCGGGCCGGGGCGGCGGCCATCGGCGGCGCGGCAGGCGAAGGCTCAACGGCGCCAGAGCGATCCGGCGCCGCGCGCGGCCCGCGCCCGCCGCCTTCCAACTGCTGCATGCGGTAATCGAGATCGCCCTGCAGCTTTTCCAACTGCTGGCCAAGCGCACGGTTGCGGTAGTCGAGCTCGTCGAGCCGGCCGCGCATGCCGCGCAGCTCCTCCTCCAGCCGGTTCACCCGCTCCAGCAGCGCACCGACCAGCTCCCCTCCGCCGGCCGCGCCGCGGGCCGGGGCGGGCATGCCGCCGCGCTGCACCTCCAGCGCCTGACGCAGCTGCAGGATCTGGTTCTGCAAATAGATGCCCTCCCGCGTTTCCACCTGCGCGGCGGCGGGCGCCGCCAACAGAAGCGCGAGAGCAAAGGCGAGGAGCGCGCGCATCGGCCGCTCAGCGCACCGCAGTCACGGCACTGCGGTTCTGCGCCCAGGCATCGTCGGTTGAGCCGAGCGAGGCGGGGCGGTCCTTGCCGTAGGAAATGACCGCGACGCGCGCGCCGGAGACGCCATTGGCGACAAGCTGATCGCGCGCCGCATTCGCCCGGCGCTGGCCGAGCGCGTAGTTGTATTCGCGCGTGCCGCGCTCATCCGCATTGCCCTCGATCCGGACGCGGACATTGGCGTTCTGCGACATCCACTGCGCCTGCTTCTGCAGGGTCGAGCGACCATCCTCCCGGACCACGCTGCTGTCCGTGTCGAAGAAGACCCGGTCGCCGGCGGTGGCGGCGAGGTCCTGCTGGCTGCCCGGCGCATAGCCGCTGCCCGAGCCCGCACCGGTTCCAGCGCCGGCACCGGCGCCGCCAGCCCCGGTCTGCGCCTGGTTCTGCGCGGTCTTGTCGGCACAGCCGACCATCAGCGCCAGCGCGGCGACCGCGCCCAGAAGCTTCAGGTTCATGGTCTCGCCATCCTTGTTGCAGGGCGGCCCGGCGCCGCCGTTTTCATTGCGCCCGGCGTTAGCCGGGGCCCCCGGGAAGGGTCAAGCAAAGCCAGCACCGGTCAGGAAAGCAGCGGCGACCAGGCGGGGTCGGAGGCATCGGTCGGGGTGATGATCTGCCGTTCGTTAAAGCCGGCGACGTCGATCGAGGAGATGCGCGCGGAATAGCCGCCGCCCCGCGAATCCCGCGCCGGGGTTTCGCGGAAGAACATCATCACCCGCCCGTTCGGCGCGAAGGTCGGGCCTTCCATGCCCCAGCCTTCCGAGAGAATACGCTCCCCCCCACCATCGGGGCGCATCACGCCGATCGCGAATTGTCCGCCGGCCATGCGGGTGAAGGCGATGAGATCACCGCGCGGCGACCAGACCGGCGTCGCGTAGCGGCCGCGGCCGAAGGAGATGCGCCGCGCACCGCCGCCATCAGCGCCCATGACGTAAAGCTGCTGGTCGCCCCCGCGATCCGAGTTGAAGACGATCTGCGCGCCGTCCGGCGAATAGCAGGGCGAGACGTCGAGCCCGCCACCCGAGGTAAGCTGGCGTTCCCGGCGGGAGCCGAGATCGACGGCATAGATGTTCGCATCATTGCCGCGCGTGGCCGAGAGCACGACGTTCCGCCCATCCGGGGAGAAGCGGGGCGAGAGGGTCATGCCCGGAAAATTCCCCAACGGCTCCGTCCGGCCGCTGTCGAGGTTGAGCAGCACCACCTTCGGCTGCTCCCCCTGACCATAGGACATGAAGGCGAGCTGCTGCGCATTCGGGTGAAAGCGCGGCGTCGCCACCGCCGCACCGCCATCGGTCAGGTAGCGGCTATTCTCCCCGTCCTGGTCCATGATGGCGAGCCGCCGCACGCGCCGGTCCCGCGGCCCCGTCTCCGCCACATAAGCGACGCGGGTGTCGAAATAGCCCTTCTCCCCCAGCAGGCGTTCGTAGATCACATCCGAGATCAGATGCGCGATGCGCCGCCAGTTGGCCGCGGGCGCGGTGAACGCGGTGCCCTGGATCTGCTGTTCCGGCAGCACGTCCCACAGCCGGAACTCCACCCGGACGCGGTCGCCCGCCTCCACCCGCCCAGTGACCAGCGCCTGCGCGCCGATCACCCGCCAATCCTGGAAGCGCGGCACCGCGGCGGCGCTCTCGGCCGACTGGATGAAGGCGGCATTGCTGACCGGGCGGAACAGCCCGGAGTTGCGCAGGTTGTTCACCACCACCATGGCGATGTCGCGTCCGCGCGGCCCACCGGCGAAATCGGGGATGGCGATCGGGATCGGGTCCGTCCGCGCGCGGGTGATATCGACCACGGAGCTCTGGGCGAAAGCGTCAGCGCCGGTCAGCAGCGGCCAAGCCGCTCCACCAAAAAGCGCGGCGCGGCGGCTCAGGACTGCGGCCATGGCATCGCTGGGTTTCATGCAGGGCCTCCCTCGGCGGGCAGCGCGCGCGGCCTCATCGCAGGCCGAACTCGCGCGGGTTGAAACGGAAAACAGTATCACGCAGCGCCGCCACCCGGTCCCGCGACAGCGGCAGCGGATTGCAACGCGGATCGAGCAGCGCCCGGCGTGCCGCATCGAACACGGCGCGCACCCGTGGATCGGACGGGTAGCCCCCTTCGGGGCGGACATTGCGGACCGTGCCGCCGGCATCAACATCGACGCGCAACGAGACCACGATGCCCGCGACGCCCTGGCCGCCGGCATCGACCGCCCAGCATTCGCTGATGCGGTTGGCGAGCGCCCCCTTCTCCCCGTTCGTCAGCGGGGCGGCCCCGCCTGGCGCACCGCCACCCGACGTGGTGCGGGCCGGCGCATTGGCGGGCGGGCCGCGCGCCGGCTCGCTGCTGCGGCTGGTCTGTTGCAGCCGCTCCAACGTGTTCAGCACGCTGCTGCTATTGGCTTCCGGTTTCTTGACCGGGGGCGTCTGGCCGGTGCCGGCCTGCGGGCTGGGCTGCGGCGCCGGGCGTGGCGCGGCGGGGGTGGGCGGCGCCGGCGCCTTGGGCGGGATTGGCGGCGGCGGCTCAGGGCGCGGCTTCGCCTCGGCCAATTGCGGCTTGGGTGGTGGCGGCGGCGGGCGAATGCCGGGCCCGGGATCGGGCGGCGGTGTGGGCGGGGTCGGGCGCGGCTGGGCCTGCTGGGGCGGGGTCGGCGGTGGGGTCGGCGTCGGTGGCGCCGGGCGCGGCTCGGGCAGGCGCGGGGCGGGTTCGGCCCGCGGCGCGGGGGGCGGCGGCGGGGGCGGCGGCGCGGGGCTCGGCCGGGCCTGGCGCGGCTCGGGCTTGGCGGCTGGCTCGGCGCTGGGCGGGCCGGGGATCGGTGCCGGCCGCTCACCGGCGGCCATCTGCGCGGTGGCTTCGTTGATCACCTCGACCGCGATCGCCTCCTCACGCGGCTCGGGCATCTCGCGCGGCAGCGCGAACAGGACGAGCAGCAGCAACAGCGCCACATGCAGCGCCGCCGATACCCCGCCCCAGAATCGTAAACCCCGGCCTCGCATTCATCACCCATGGGCGCGCCTTGCTGCGCGCGCACGATGTCTTCTTCGTGTCAGCCGCGTGGCGACGCGGCCGGCGCGGCGGGGGCGCGCGCAGGCGGGGTCGCGGGGCGGTTTGGCTGGGCCGGCCGATTGGCCGCGGGGGGGCGGCCGGCCGGCTGTTCGGCGAGCAGCGCCACCTTGGTGAAACCACCAGCGCTGATCGTCCCCATCACTTCCATCACGCGGCCATAGGAGATGGCCTTGTCGCCGCGCACGAAGATGCGTCGCTCCGCCGCCCCGGCCGCCTGGCCTTGGGCGATGGCGCGCAGCTTCTCGACCAGCCCCTCCATCGGGATCTCGGTGTCCTGGATGTAGATCTTGCCCTCAGGGTTCACGGTGATGGTGATGGGCTCGTTGTCCTGGTTCAGGTTCTGCGCCTGGGTCTTCGGCAGATCGACCGGCACGCCCGAAGTCATCAGCGGCGCCGCCACCATGAAGATGATCAGCAGCACCAGCATCACGTCGACCATCGGCGTGACGTTGATTTCGGCCAGCGGCTTGTAGCGGCCGCGGCCGCCGCGCTGGCGCAGGCCCTGGAAGGAAGCGGCCATCGCCTAGCCCGCCGCCGGCACCGGCGCGGGCGCATCGGCGACGCCAGCCGCCGCGGTTTCCGTCTGCCGAGAGAGGATGCCGCCGAACTCGCTGGCGAAGCCTTCCAGCCGTCCGGCGAAACGGGCGAGGTCGGAGGAGAGCTTGTTATAGGCCAACACCGCCGGGATCGCGGCCACCAGGCCGATCGCGGTGGCGAACAGCGCTTCCGCGATGCCCGGTGCGACCACGGCGAGGTTGGTGTTCTGCATGCCGGCGATCGCCGCGAAGCTGTTCATGATGCCCCAGACCGTGCCGAACAGGCCAATGAAGGGGGCGATGGAGCCCACCGAAGCGAGGAAGATCATCCAGCGTTCCAGCCGGTCCATCTCCCGCTGAATCGCTACGCCCATGCTGCGGTCGATCCGCTCCTTCAGGCCGGTCGCCGCCAGATCGCTGCCGGCGATCCGCCCGGCGCTGCGGCGCCATTCGCGCATCGCGGCGGCGAAGACGGCGGCCATCGGATGGGTCGGCTTCTCGCCCTCGGTCCGGTACAGCTCATCGAGGCTGCCGCCCGACCAGAAGCGGTCCTCGAAGGCATCTGCCGCGCGGTTCACCCGGCGCAGCGCGACCACCTTCTCGAAGACGATCGCCCAGACCCAGATGCTGGCGAACAGCAGGCCGATCATGACCAGCTTCACGATCCAGTCGGCCTGCAGGAACAGACTCCAGAGCGACAGATCGTGCGCGGTGTTCCCCAGATCCTGCGCCGTCACACCACCCACGCTACTCTCCTTCCTCACCTACCCGCCCGAGCGCCGAGCGCCACGGCTCGGGGATGCGCGTCGGGCGCAGCGTATGGCGGTCGATGCAGGCAAGGTCCACCCGCAGGGTCGCCAGGGTCTGCGGCTGCCCCGCCCCCTCCTCGACCATCCGCTGGTCGAGCGAGAGGGAGACGCCGCGCACGGCCATCACCCGCGTCTCGACCACGAGCGCGTCGTCAAGCCGGGCCGGACGCCAATACTCCACTTCGATGCGCCGCACCACGAGTAATGAATTGTGACGCTCCATCATAAGTTGATGCGGCAAGCCCATGGCCCGCAAGGATTCTGTCCGGGCCCGTTCGGCCCAGCGCAGATAGTTGGCGTGATAGGCCACCCCCCCCGCATCGGTATCCTCGAAATAGACCCGAATTGGGAATTTGTGCACAGGACTGGTCGGCGGCGGCCTCATGCCTCACCCAGCAGCAGGTCCGGCTGGATGGCGAATCCGGCGGGCGGCGTCAGTCCCAGATGGGTCCAGCCTGGCGGGCCGAGCACCCGGCCGCGCGGCGTCCGCTGCACCAGCCCTTCCTGGATCAGATAGGGCTCGATCACGTCCTCGATCGTGTCGCGCGATTCGGCCAGCGCGGCGGCCAGGGTCTCGACCCCGACCGGGCCGCCGCCGTGATGTTCGGCGATCCGGCGCAGATAGCGCCGGTCCATCGCATCCAGCCCCTTGGCATCCACTTCCAGCCGCCGCAGCGCGCCATCGACCATCGCCCGGTCGGCCTGCAACCCGCCCACCAGGGCGAAATCCCTGACCCGGCGCAGCAGCCGCCCAGCGATTCGCGGCGTGCCGCGGGACCGCCGGGCGATCTCCTCGGCCCCTTCGACGGAGAGGGCGAAGCTCAGCTTCTGCGCGCCACGGGCGACGATGCGCTGCAATTCCTCCGGCGTGTAGAATTGCAGCCGCAGCGGGATGCCGAACCGGTCGCGCAGCGGCGTCGCCAGCAGCCCAGCGCGGGTCGTCGCCCCCACCAGCGTGAAGGACGGCAGGTCGATCCGCACCGTGCGCGCCGCCGGCCCCTCGCCGATGATGAGGTCGAGCTGGAAATCCTCCATCGCCGGGTAAAGCGTCTCCTCCAGCGCCGGCTGCAGGCGGTGGATTTCATCAATGAACAGCACGTCGCGCGGCTGCAGATTGGTCAGGATCGCCGCCAGATCGCCTGCCCGCTGCAGGATCGGGCCGGAGGTCGCGCGGAAGCCAACGCCCAACTCCCGCGCCACGATCTGCGCCAGCGTCGTCTTGCCGAGGCCAGGCGGGCCGTGCAGCAGCACGTGATCGAGCGCCTCCCCCCGGGTGCGGGCGGCCTGGATGAAGATCGCCAGATTCTCGCGGAGCCCGGCTTGGCCGGTGAAGTCCTCCAGCGTCTGCGGCCGCAGCGTCGCCTCGGCGAGGTCCTCCTCGCTGCGCTCCGGGCTGGTGATGCGGTCATCGGCCTCCGGCCGCTCGCGCCGCCCGCTCACCGCGCCATGTCTTTCAGCCCGTCGCGGATCAGCGCATCAAGCGCCGCATCCTCGCCCAGCCGCCGCGCGGCACGGGCGATCGCGGCACTCGCCTCCGGCCGCTTCCAGCCGAGATTGACCAGGGCGGAGACGGCATCGGCGATGGTCCCGCCGGCCTCGGCCCCCAGCGGGGGCAGCCCGCCGCCATCGCCATCACCCGCCGGCATGGCGCGGCCGACCGCCCATTTCTGCATCGCTGGCTCGTCGATGACGCGATTGGCGGTGGCCGCCCCCAGCCCCTTCACCTCGGCCAGCCGCTTGCGTTCCTTGGCGGCGATCGCCTGCGCCAACTGCCCGGGCGTGAGGCCGGAGAGAACCAGCAGCGCCTTTTGCGGCCCGACCGTCTTCACCTCAATCAACGCGCGGAACGCCTCGCGCTCCTCGGCGGTGGCGAAGCCGTACAGCGTCAGCGCATCCTGGCGCAGATGGGTCTCCACCAGCACCTTCTGCGCGCCGCTGCCCGCCGAGAGGACATCGAGCGTCTTGCGCGAACAGGCGAGGACATAGCCCACGCCGTTCACATCGAGGATGCAGCCGCCCTCGAAGCTTTCTTCCAGCCGGCCGGTCAGCTTGCCGATCATGACAGCGCATAGCCCTTGGCAAGCGCCCGCTGGGTACCGCGGTGATGCGCATGACAGATCGCCACCGCCAGCGCATCGGCCGCATCGGCGCGGCGGATCACCGCCGCCGGCAGCAGCCGACGGACCATGGCCGCCACCTGCACCTTCTCGGCATGGCCATTGCCGACCACGGCGCGCTTCACCTCCATCGCCTGGTATTCGGCGACCGGAATCCCGACCAGCGCGGGCGCCAGCAGCAGGACACCGCGCGCTTGCCCCAGCTTCAGCGCGGCGCCGGGGTTCCGGTTCACATAGGTATGCTCGACCGCTGCCTCATCCGGCTGCCAATCGCCGAGCAGGGCGATAAGGCCGCGATGCAGGGTGGCCAGCCGTTCGGCCAGCGGCGCATCGGCGACGGTCGAGATGACCCCATCGCCCAGGTGGCGCAGCCGCGACCCGGCGCTTTCGATCAGTCCCCAGCCCGTGTGCTGCAGGCCAGGGTCGATGCCGATGATCCGGGTCGAGAGGAGATTGCCGCCGCGATTGACGCCTCGCACAGAAATCGTGGCGGGGTCGCTCAACCCGCCAGCCGTTGCGAGACGGCCTCCGAGACCTCGAAATTGGCATAGACGTTCTGCACGTCGTCGCTTTCGTCCAGCCGGTCGATCAGCTTGAGCACGTCGCGCGCCTTTTCCTCATCGAGGTCGATGCGCACCCCGGGCACCCATTCCACCTTGGCGCTTTCCGGGCTGCCGAACTTCGCTTCCAGCGCATCCCGCACGGCGAAGAAATCCTCGGGCGCGCAGGTCACTTCATGGCCGTCCGAGTCGCTTTCTACATCCAGCGCGCCGGCCTCGATCGCCGCTTCCAGCATGTCGTCGGCCTGGTCGGCCAGGCCGGGGAACCAGAGCACGCCGCGGCGTTCGAACTGGAAGCTGACCGAGTTGGTCTCCCCCAACGCGCCGCCGGCCTTGCCGAAGGCGCTGCGGACATCGCCAGCGGTACGGTTGCGGTTATCGGTCAACGCCTCGACGATGATGGCGACGCCATGCGGGCCGTAGCCTTCATAGCGCACCTCCTGGTACTCCTCGCCCTGCCCGGCGGTATTGGCGCGCTTGATGGCACGGTCGATCGTGTCGCGCGTCATGTTGGCGGTCAGCGCGGCCTTCACGGCCGCGCGCAGCCGCGGGTTCATCGCTGGGTCCGGCAGGCCGGTCTTGGCGGAGACGGTGATTTCGCGGATCAGCTTGCCGAACGCCTGAGCCTTCTTGGCGCCCTGGGCCGCCTTGCGGTGCATGATGTTTTTGGCGTGGGAATGGCCCGCCATGGCCGCGACTCCAACATGTGAAGGAAAAGGGAACAGGCGCACTTATACCGGGCCGCGCCGCGCCGCGCCAAGCATCGCGGCATTGCGCGGCCGGGCCGGCTATGAACAAGCTGCGGCCATGGACACCGCCGCCCCCACCGACCCCTTTGCCGTCGCCACCCTGGACGACCTCGCCAGCCTCTACGACCCGCCGCGCGAGCTGGTCCTGAAGAAGGTCGCGGCGCGGCTGGAGGCGCGGTCCCGCGCCTTCATCGCCGCCAGCCCCTTCATGCTGCTGGCCACGCAAGGGCCCGGGGGCGTGCACTGCACCCCGCGCGGCGATGCCCCGGGCTTCGTCGCCGTCCTTGATGACCAGACCCTCGCTTTGCCCGACCGGCGCGGCAATAACCGCCTGGACGCGCTGCGCGACATCGTGGCGAACCCCGAAGTCGCGCTGCTATTCCTGGTGCCGGGCGCGGGTGAGACGCTGCGGGTGAACGGCCGCGCCCGCATCACCGCCGACCCCGCGCTCTGTGCCCGCTTCGTGGTGAACGGCAAGCCGCCGACCACGGTGGTGCTGGTGACGGTGCGCGAGCTTTACATGCAATGCGCCAAGGCGATCATGCGCTCCCGCCTCTGGGCGGAGCAGGCCCGCCCGGCGGCGCTGCCCAGCATGGGCGAATTGCTGGCCGCCCATACCGGCGGCATGGTGGAGCCGGCGACGCATGACCGCGAAAGCCCGGCCCGCTTGCGAGAGACGATGTACTGATACCAACGGCACGAGGCTCTGGCCGGTGCCGAGCGCCCGAACGGGCGTGGCGGCCTAAGCCGCGCGAGTTAGAGCACGCTGCGTTCGCATTCGCTCACGCACCCTGCTCTAACCCTTGTCTGGTCGCGGGATTCAGCGCCTTCGGCGATTCCGCCTCAACGCATCCCGCTCTAGGAAACCGGAGGTTTCCACGCGGGAATTGAGGACCACAAAAGGCCCATACCCGCGATCAAAGGATTTGACCGCTGGGAGGCTGCCGGTCAGCGCGGCGGCTGTGGTGAGACCGGGGCGGCCGGGGGTTTTTGTGCGGACGCGGTAAGCGCCGGGGGCGGCGGCGCGGCGCGGCGTTCCGCCTCGATCCGCGCCAGGGCGTCGCGCAACAGCCCCTCGATACTGAAGCCGGCGGCCGCACCCCCCAGCACCGATAGGCCTGGAATGCTCCGTGATCCTGGCTGACCCATCTACCCCTCCGCCGTCGCTGCCTCAGTGCTAGCGATACGCGTCACTACGCAAATCTTGTGCGTCCACTATGCCGACGGACCTGCCGCGCGGCAATCGTCTTTTGCATCCCATCACCCAAATGCGATCAGTCTGGCAGCGTCTGGGACAGCCGCCCCCCGACCCGGATCGGCGCTATGTTGTGGGCCAGCCCGGTGGCGTCGTCGGTTTCCACGAACAGGCCGCAGAGCGTCGCCTCCCCCTCCGCCGGGGCCAGCTTCTCGCCCGG